>ERZ1026860.73-NODE-73-length-75208-cov-12.401967_pt1 | contig 75208 bp, 54 predicted proteins | sample MGYA00380160_ERZ1026860 | MGnify/ENA primary metagenome ERZ1026860 (study PRJEB33269, sample SAMEA4719796) | human gut metagenome | biome: human-associated habitat; feature: organic feature; material: feces | place: Cameroon | collected 2013-10 ... | reverse complement strand
TGAATGTGATGAAAAAGATGATTTGTATGGCTGCACTGCTTTTGTGCAGCGTCGCAACATTAAAGGCACAAACCCCGCAACCGCCTACTCCATATCAAGGAGAATTTACCGATGCGGAGAGGACTAAGCCGAACAGCGTCAGAGGACCTATCGCCCCTGCAACATTATTGTTGTTGGGCTTGGCAGGCGGCTTTGCCGGAGTGAAGATTTATCGTAACAACAAAAAGGAGGAGGAATAATATCATGAAAAGATTATTTTTAGCAACAGTCCTATTCACCCTTACCATATTGTCCGGCGGAAATATGCAAGGACAAGGGGTAACAGAAATAGCAAGCTATCAGGATTTCTTGAATATACCGGATAATGCTACGGGCAATTATAAGCAGACGGCAGATATAGAGTTTTCTAACAATACATTTCCTGCCAAGTCATTTGCCGGAACATACGACGGACAAGGTTTTTTGATTAAATCGAACGGAACCCAGAATAAGACTCTTTTTAATGAGATAAGCGGCGGGAAAGTAAAGAACCTTGTGATTGACGGAGTAACGGTATCCGAAAGTCAGCCAACCTCAGGAGGCTTGTTGTGCAAACGATTCAGCAATGGACGAATAGAGAACATTACAGTTACAAATTGTACTTGTTTTACTATGACTAATGAAGACTTTGGTAATGCAATACCCTCCGGAGGTTTGATAGGTATCATGAGTGGCGGAATGCTAAGCAACTGCTGTGTTAAGGGAACCACAATAACGAGCAGGGAAGTAGCGGGAGGATTGGTAGGTAAAATGACAGGCGGAACAGTGGAATATTCTTCTTTTACCGGAAATACTGTAAGTGCAGAGTTTCCTGTTACTTCTGGTTTCACCAAACCTTGTCATGCAGGTGGTATAGTCGGAATGTTTGAGAACGGAACAATCAACGCCTGCTATGCTTTGGGAACAGTTCAAACAAATAGCGAGGAGAGCGATTCTTATGCTTGCGGTATAGCAGGAAATTATTCTAATTTGAATAACAGCGCAAAAATCTCCAACTGCTATAACGGCACAGACAAACCTGCGGTTAATAGCAATTTGCAGAGTAATACCTCCAATGTAATAAGCCAAAACGACAATCTATCTGTACAAGATATAGTGAATACATTAAATGCTGGTTTGAATCCTCCTGCCTTTGTGGTGGAAAACGGAGAAATTGTTCACACGACGACAGCAACTCCTACGAACTTTACAGCAAATGGCGAGTATGAAAGTGTAGACGCAGGCGGTCGCTTTGACTTTGCCGCGACATGGCAAAAAAAGAGCAAAGCCGACGTTCCTAAATACATAATAAGGGGTAGCACAAGTGTAAGCATAGAATCAGGTGTTACTTTACCTGAGGGAATAGAAATAGAAATAGAATACGGAGGCAGCCTTATCAACAAAACGGACAATGCCGTTCGTGCAAGTCTTAGAACTCCAATACTTAAAACGAACTACTGGACTCTTATGGGCTTCCCTGTTGAGGGAGAGAGTGATTTAGCTCCTCTTGCAGCAGATGACGCTCCTGATATATGGGCATTGGCATTCAAGTATGGAGAAAACAAATGGGACGAGGGCAATTTCCTTCACTATAACGATGGACAGCAAGACAAAATACAGGCAGGAAACAGCATAATGGCTTACAGCAGCGATGAATATTCTCCTATAGTAACAGGACAGACAGTGAACCGTCCGCTTACTGTAACGAATGATGTTAGCGGCAGTGATGCCGCAGGCAGATGGATGGCATTGGCAAACCCTTATCCTGCTGCAATAGACCCATCGGCTGTTATAAGCTCCTTATCGGTACAGGGGCAGGTGTTATATGTCTATACGCCGGAGCTTCTTAATAATGTGTGGTTAACAGCCGCGACATCAATCCCTGCCGGTAGCGGTTTTATGGTAAATATGCCGGCAGGAAGGAACTCTTTCATCTTTGACAGAAGTATGATAAAGGGTTATGCTGACAGCAATACTCCCGCTGCTAAATCCGCAGTTGCCAAGAGAGACTTCTTGACCGTCTCCGTATCCACCGACGGTTACAAAGTTCCTGTGATGTTTGCAAAGAACGAAGCGGCAAGAGAGGATTACGATATCTTCGATGCCAACAAATTATTCGGCGACGGCAGCTTGGCAGAGCCTTATTTGATTTGCAAGGGTATCAATCTTTGTAAGGAAGAAGTGAACAGCCTGCCTTACACTGCAACAATGAACATTAAGTCAGGCGAAGCACGAAGCGTTGAAATCATTGCCGATAACATACCCGAGGGATACAGCCTTGTTCTGCTTGATGGCGAAGAAGAGATAGCGATGAACCAAGGCGACATCCATACAGTGAACATCGCAAGCGGCGAGAATGCAGAACGTTTCAAATTGAAGATAGGCGAGAAGAACGTATCCATCACCGACGTTGAAGTAGCGGAAGAACTGAACATAAGGAACAACAACCGCAACATCATCATCGAAGGCGGCAAGAACGTAAAGGCGGAAGTATATAACACCTTGGGACAAAAAGTCTATGAGACCACCGCAAGGAACTTCAACATCGAAGGCGTAGCGGCAGGAGCATACGTGATAAAAGTACAGAGCGGCAAAGCCGTACAATCGCAAAAGGTGATTATCCGATAGATTTTTTCATGATCTAAATATATTTGTGTGAGCCTCGCAGGTGAGAACCTCCGAGGCTTTTTTCTTGTCCTGTCGCCCTGTTCCAACCGTCGCAGAACTTGATGAGAAAATACATGAATTTGAACCTGCCGTTTGCGAACTGCCTCAAGTTCGGCAACGATAAACTGCCGTCATTCTGTTTTAGAAAGCAAAACAAACAAGCGTTTCATGTCAGTTTCTCCGATTGCCGAATACATCGGCTTGAAGCAAAGTATCGAGCAAGCATGTCTGTTCTTTTGCAGATTATTCTTACCTTTGTGGTTTCAAAGGAATTTGACATGAGGTTATATACGGAAAGTATTGTCAAGAAATACAGGAAAAGGACTGTTGTAAAGGGTGTTTCCATTGAGGTGAGTCAGGGTGAGATTGTTGGATTGCTTGGTCCTAACGGTGCTGGTAAGACAACGACGTTTTATATGATGACCGGTTTGATTCGTCCTTATTCGGGTAAGGTTTTTCTTGATGAGACGGATATAACGTCCATGCCTATGTATAAGCGTTCGCAGCTCGGTGTGGGATATTTGGCTCAGGAGGCTTCGGTATTCAGGAATATGTCGGTGGAGGATAACATCATGGCTATTTTGGAGTTCAGAAAGATGACTGCGGCTGAGAGGAATGAAAAGATGGAGTCGCTTTTGCAGGAGTTCAGTTTGGTGCATATTCGTAAAAACAAGGGTAATCAGCTTTCGGGAGGCGAGAGACGCAGGTGCGAAATCGCAAGGGCTTTGGCTGCAGACCCCAAGTTCATTCTTTTGGACGAGCCTTTTGCCGGGGTCGATCCTATTGCGGTGCAGGATATTCAACATATCGTACGAGAGTTGAAAAGCAGAAATATAGGTGTGCTTATAACCGATCATAATGTACACGAAACTCTTTCCATCACAGACAGAGCTTATTTGTTGATAGAGGGGAATGTCTTCAAACATGGAACTCCGAAAGAACTGGCAGAGGACGAGGAGGTGAGGAGGCAGTACTTGGGTAACGATTTTGAATTGAGGTAGGGCTTATGTTGCTGATTTATGCCGGTAAGGTAACGAATCGTTTGGGTTATACGTTGAATTTGATATTCGGCGAGATGATGGGCATAGAATATTCCATAACCACGGACAGGGAATACTTCATGGCTTATAATGGAGCTAAGTTTTCTTACTGCAAAGAGATGTTTGGCAATGAGGTGTTTCTGAGATGTGCCGATGTTTTGTTCCAAACAACGATAGAGGTTTTGGATTTGGATTATTTTGAGCATAACGGTGTTCCTTACATATTCAAGACTTATTCGCAGGCTTCGGTTTGCAGTTATGATGTTTTGGCAGCTACGTTTTATTTTGTCTCACGATATGAGGAATATCTGCCTTTTATCAAGGACGAGCATTCCCGCTTTCGTGCAGAAGATAGTCTGGCTTATAAGAAAGGTTTTTTGCAAAGACCGGTGGTGAATATATGGGTGGAGGAATTGAAAGAAAAAATCTTGTCGGCGTATCCGGATTTGCCTCACAAGTCAGGTGTGTTTTCTTTTTTGAATACGATAGATGTGGATTCTGCTTTCTCTTATATAGGGAAGGGCTTTTTAAGGACTGTCGGCGGTTTGTGCAAAGATTTCTTGAAGGGAAATCTCGCTTTGTGTCGCAGACGGATAGGGGTATTGCTGGGAAAAGATGCCGACCCATACGATACGTTCGATTATATTGTTTCCACGATGGAGAAGTACAAGGTGAGGACTGTGTTTTTTGTGTTGTTCGGTTATCACGGGCGGTTTGACAAAAATATAAGTCCGTACAACCGAAGGTTTCAAGAATTGGTCAAGTCTTTGTGTGATTATGCCAAGGTGGGAATACACCCTTCGTATGAGTGTTTGGAGGAACCGGAACAGATTAACGAGCAGGTGAAAATGCTGAAATCCATTTTGCATAAACCGATTCATCGCAGCAGATTCCATTATTTGAGGTTTCGTTTGCCGGAATCGTATAGGAATTTGATTGATAACAATATTGAAAGAGACTTTTCTATGGGTTATTCCGATGAGATTGGTTTTAGAGCTGGCATTTGCAACAGTTTCAATTTTTATGATTTGGCTTTGGATTTTGAGACTAAATTGAGAGTTTTCCCGTTTGCTTGTATGGACGTGGCTCTCAAAAACGGTTTGAAACTTTCGCCTCAGGAGGCTTTTGAAAAGGTTGAAGAGCTTGTTGAAGAAGTGAGAAAGGTTAATGGTATGTTTATAAGCGTATGGCATAACGAGAGTTTGTCCGACGAAATGGAATGGAAGTCGTGGAGAGAGGTTTATGAGAAAACCTTGGAACTTGTTTCGTCGAACGGCTGTACGCACTAATAATATTATTGTATGATTGTATTGACCGGTGCTGCCGGGTTTATCGGTAGTTGCATGCTTGGAAAATTGAATGCGGAGGGACGCAACGATGTTATTATCGTCGATGACTTTTCAAAGAAAGAGAAAGAGGGGAATTATTCCGCTTTGAAATATTCCGAGAAGATAGATAGGGAAGAGTTCTTGGAGTGGTTTGAAAAGAACGCTCATATTGTGGAATGTGTATATCATTTGGGGGCAAGAACCGATACTACGGAATTCGATTGGAATGTTTTCGCCAAACTGAACCTCGAATATACCAAAACCATTTGGCGTATCTGTGCAATGAACGGTATTGCGATGGTGTATGCTTCTTCTGCAGCTACATACGGCGGTGGTGAATATGGATATGATGACGACTTGTCTTTAATCCCTGCCTTAAAGCCGTTAAACCCTTACGGAAGGTCAAAACAAGAGTTTGATGTTTGGGCTTTGACGCAGGAAAAGAAGCCTCCTTTCTGGGCAGGTTTCAAGTTTTTCAATGTCTACGGTCCGAATGAGTATCACAAAGGCAGAATGGCATCGGTGATATTACATTCTTTCGGACAAATCAACGATTGCGGGAAAGTAAAATTGTTTCGTTCTCACAGGGAAGACTATAAGGACGGTTGGCAGATGAGGGACTTCGTGTATGTGAAAGACGTTGTCGATGTGCTTTATTATATGATGACGAACAAACCAAAGTCAGATATTTACAATCTCGGAAGCGGAAAGGCAAGGAGTTTCCATGATCTGGCAGCTGCAACTTTCGCCGCCATGGATAAACCGATCAACATAGAGTATATAGATATTCCGCTTGACATAAGGGATAAGTATCAATACTTCACAGAGGCAAAGATGGATAAATTGAGATCGGCAGGCTATAAAAAGGAGTTCCATTCCTTGGAAGATGGCGTAAAGGATTATGTGCGGAATTATCTGATGAACCATTCTTATTTTTCCGGCTTATGAATTACAAAGCAAAGTTACATGATATAAAAGCCTTCGTTTTCGATTATGACGGAGTGATAAGCGATGGCAACATTTGGTCGGCTGATGATAAAATCATAGTCAGAAGCGGTAATGTCAAAGACGGGTATGCCATTCAGTATGCTTTGAGAAAGGGTTATACGGTGGCTGTCTTATCCGGAGGAAGCGGCACAAGCATACAAGCAAGAATGAAGATGTTGGGAGTGGAAGACGTGTACTTGGGTTCGCATCGCAAAATGGAAATATTCGGAGGTTTCTTGAAAGATAAGTCCTTGAAAGCGGAACAGGTTCTCTATGTGGGGGACGATATTCCGGATTATGACGTAATGAAAGCGGTCGGCGTGGCTGCTTGTCCTGCCGATGCGGCAGAGGAAATAAAGTCGGTTGCCGATTATATTTCTCATAAAGCCGGTGGACACGGTTGTGTCAGAGATGTGATAGAACAGGTTCTGCGATTGCAGGGCCAATGGTTTCACGAAGATGCAAAAGCGTGGTAAGGTTATTGTCGGTTTACATCTTGCTATGCGTATTCGGTGCGAACATTCTTGCTCAGAATGTGAAAGGATTCGATAATTACGCTACTTACTATCACAATAAGTTCGAGAACAGAAAGACTTCTTCCGGTGAGATTTTCTCTCAAAAGAAATACACGGCAGCCCATCGCACCCTGCCTCTGAATACCTTGGTTAGGGTTACTCATTTATCCAACGGAAGGTCGGTTTTGTTGAGGATAAACGACAGATGTCCGCGTTCAGGCATCATTGATTTGTCATACTTGGCTGCCCAAAGAATTTTGCTGCATAAAACAGGAACGGCAAAGGTCAGAGTGGAGGTATTGGGAAACGAGTACATGGAATTATGGGAAAAACAGGACGAGTTGTTTGAAATGTTCGATAGATCGGAATTCAATGACAGTATCAGAAACAGATACCTCGATTCCGTGATTTTCGCAAAGGGCAACAAGTACGAACAAACATTCCTGTTTACATATTATGTCAGATTAGCGACAGCCGCCAACCAAAACGAGGTACGAACAATAATACATCAGTTGCCTGCGGAGTATCAGAAATTATCAAAGGCGGTCAAGGTGTATAATGAGAGTTTCTACTATGTAAATATAGGTCCGTTCATATCGAAAAAAGCAGCCGAGGAAGCAGTGGCTGAGTTGAAAAAACGGTATCCTCTGGCTCATCTGATTAAAAAGAAAGGTGATTAAATCATCGGTTAATAGACTGACAACCAAAGCTCAGAACGGAAAATCCGGAAAAAGAGACAGAAAAATGCGAACAAAGGTTTCTTTCTTATACAGAATTTAGTTACCTTTGCACGACTACTTTCTATGGTAGCTTTTTACGCTGTAATAAAATGGGAAGTACAAAAATTGAAATGCATGAATCTACTATTACAATTTATGTATAGGCAGTTCGATATATTGAAGAAGAAGCTTTCTTTCTTGGCGATAATGGTTGTCTTTGCATGTTGCAGCATTCTGCAAGCCCAACAAGAGCCTCAATTCTCTCAATATATGTTCAACAGACTATCCTATAATCCGGGATATGCCGGAAGCAATGGTGCTATATGTTTTACCGGTTTTTACAGAAATCAATGGATGGGATTGAACCTGACAGATGCAAAAGGAGACAAAACAGGAGCTTCAGGTGGAGAGACCATGAATTTATCGTTTGATATGCCTATAAGGTTCTTGCATGGTGGTATAGGTGCAACCGTGATTTCCGACAAAATAGGTTTTTGGAATAATTTGCATGCAAAGATAGATTATGCTTTCAGAATACAATTTCCGAGAGGCAATTTGGCAATAGGCATTGAAGCTCAACTGTTCAATTCGAGTTTGGATATGTCCAAACTGATAGGAGCCGACCAATTTACGGAAGACGATCAAATCACGTCATCCAATGACCCTGTATTGGCAGACCCGACAAAACAAGAAGATTTTCTATTCGATTTGGGAGCCGGTATTTATTATCAGATACCGGGACAATTATACATAGGTTTGTCTTCTTCCAAACTCATGCAAACGGCAAGTACGAAGTTGAAATGGGATAACAGAAGATTTTACTATATCCTTGCAGGATATGAATGGACGGTACCGGCGTATCCTTCGTTGAGAGTATTGCCTTCTGCATTATTGAAAACGGATTTTTCCTCAAAATCAGCCTATCAGTTGGATGCTTCCGCTTTAGTGGAATGGGAGCATAAGTTTTGGGGAGGTATCACATACAGAGTACAAGATGCAATAATCATATTGGGAGGTATTGCCTTTGGTGATTTCAAAGTGGGAGTTTCATACGATATTCCGACTTCGAGAATTTCAACGCAATCTGCAGGTTCTTTGGAACTTTTCGCGAGGTTCTGTTTCAAGATAGAGAACCCGCCTAAACCTCCGACAATATATAGAAACACAAGAAGAATGTAATGCTCTTTTGTAACCTTGAAAGGGAAATGAGCGTAAAACAACAATAGATAACGTAGTAAGAATTTGAAAAAATATTGGACGCCATGAGACGTGTAGTTTTGTTAATTTCGGTAGCCATGCTCGCATTCGGTTGCAGCAGTTCTGACAAAGGCGAGTTGATAGGGGTACAGGACAGACCTGATTTTTTGGATATGCAACCTTATGGAATGGTTGATGTTCCGCAAGGAAGTTTCCTTATGGGTGCTGCTGATGAAGATGCTTATAAATTGTATGACCATCAACCCAAAACAGTACAAGTTCAATCTTTTTGGATGGACGAAACAGAGATAACCAACAATGAGTATCGCCAATTCGTTTATTGGGTGAGAGACTCTTTGGCTTATCGTTTATTGGGAGAAGTAAGTCCGGAGACTTATTTGATAGAAGCAGACCAATGGGGAGAAGAATATGAAACTCCTATGATTAATTGGAAAGCGAAAATCGATTGGTCTATGAAAAATGCAGATGAAAGAGAGGCATTGTCGGAGTTGTTCGTTCCCACAGATGAAAGGTTCTACAACAAAATGCAGATTGATGCAAGAAAGTTGAACTTCGAATACTATTGGATGGATTTAAGAGCGGCCAGCAAGAAAGACTTCAACTCTTCGACACAAGTGGCAGAAGAATACAGAGGCTCATCGTTCGCGTCAAGACCGAACAACTTAAAGAACAGAGACAAGTTCTTCAAAAAAGAAGTGATAAACATATATCCTGATACGTTGTGCTGGATACATGACTATGCTTACTCATACAACGATGCCGCAACACGTTCATATTTCAGCCATCCTCGTTACGATAACTATCCGGTTGTCGGTGTGTCTTATCGTCAGGCAAAAGCTTTCTCTGTATGGAGAACGCTGATGATGAATAATTACTTGTCAAAACAAGATTATGCAAGAATGGAAGATTTCCGTTTGCCGACCGAAGCAGAGTGGGAATATGCAGCAAGAGGCGGTGTTGACGGAGCACCTTACCCTTGGGGCGGACCCTACGTTCGCAACGGTAATGGATGTTTCATTGCGAACTACAAACCTTTGAGAGGAAATTATGGCGATGACGGCGGTGTAACTCCTATCTTGGTTGCGCACTATGCACCGAATGGTTTCGGCTTGTATGATATGGCAGGAAACGTAGCAGAATGGTGTGAAGACGCCTACAATGAGTCTGCATACAATTATACCCATGACTTGAATCAAGTCAACATTTACAATGCTGCGGAAGACGATACTCCTCAGATGAAAAGAAAGACCGTAAGAGGTGGCTCTTGGAAAGATCAGAAATATTTTATACAAACAGCAACCCGTTCCTATGAATATCAGGATTCAGGAAAGAGCTATATAGGCTTTCGTTGTGTTCAATCTTACTTAGGTCGAGTAAGGGGAGACAATCCAAAGACATCTTCCAATGTATATAGAAACAATTAATCGAGCAGAAAGACGTTAAACAATTAAACTATTTATTGATATGGGTTTTATAGATAATTTCGTAAGAAGTAAGTTTTACAAGGAGTTAACCGCTAAGTTGTACGGTATGGGTGCATCAGTGGTTATTGTGGGAGCATTGTTCAAAATAAACCACTGGCCGGGTGGTACGACCATGCTGATTATAGGTATGGGTATTGAGGCTGTGATATTTTTTGTATCAGCATTTGAGCCTTTGCATGTAACGTACGATTGGAGTTTGGTTTATCCCGAATTGGCAGGAATGGACGATATTCATGCAGGAGACAAAAAGAAAGAGAAAAAGGACAAGAAAAAAGATAAAGAGGCTGTCGCAAGCAATGCTAATGCAACAGGCGGAGTGGTAATACAAGGCGGGTACTCCGGAACACAGGATTTGGACAAAATGTTATCCGATGCCAAAATAGGACCGGAGCTTATCGAAAGCCTCGGAAAAGGATTAAAGAATCTTGCCGACACGACATCACAACTGAACGATGTTGCAGGAGCAGCAGTCGCTTCGGAGAAATTCACACAGAATTTGAGCTCTGCTGCAACAGCAGCAGGCGATCTTTCTGTCGCTTATAAAAAGACAGCAGAAAATCTCAACAAAGACCTGTTGGTTTCAGGTGAATACTTGTCATCTGTCCAAGAAGCAACGTCAGCCGTATCCACATTGGCAAACATTTATAAAGAAACAGCCAATACATTGTCCGCAGGTGATGCTTCTTATTTGGACGAATTGAAAAAGATGGCATCAAGTCTTTCTTCCATCAATGCTTTGTATGAGATGCAAATTCAAAATTCTTCATCTCAGTTGGAAGCAAGTAAAGCCGTACAAGAAAGAATCGATACTTTGCTTAATAACTTCTCGGATACAGCACAAAATGTATTGGATTACAAAGCACAGGTTAATGCTTTATCCAAGAAGGTAGGTGCATTGAACGATATTTACGGCAATATGCTTGCAGCAATGCAAACGAAGGCATAAAACTAAGTAGAAAGAGAATAAAAAGACGATAGACTATGGGTGCTACTAATTGTCCCGAAACGCCGCGTCAGCGAATGATTTCAATGATGTACTTGGTTTATACGGCAATGTTGGCGTTGAACGTATCAGCCGAGATATTGCAGGCGTTTGTTACTGTTGGCGACAGCATGGAAGTAACAAACAAACTGCTCTTGGGAAAGGCTGAAAGTACATATATAATGTTTGAAAACTCATACAAGCAAGACCCCGGCAAAGTAGGTGAAAACTGGGCAAAAGCTCAAGAGGTAAGAACAAAGACAAAAGAAATAATCAACTACATCGACAATATCAAATATGAACTTTTCGTGGCAGTGGAAGGTACGCCGGGAGGAGTTAAAGAAGCAAAGAAACTCTTGGAAGCACAAGGTTTCGATGCCGTGATTAAGAAAGACGAATATTCAACACCTACAAATTACTTTCTTGCAGGAAGCGAAGACGGCTCCAAAGGAAAAGCCATCGAACTTCGAAAGAAAATAGAGGCTTATCAAAAAGACATGTTGACATACGCCAGCGGTTCATTCAAAGAGACCTTGAAAAACATGCAGATAAAAACAGAAGGTTCTTTCAAAAACGCTTCGGGCGAAACGTTGAACTGGCAAATGTATAACTTCTTCCATACCATTACTTTGGCAGACATGGTACTTTTGAATAAATTCAAATCAGAAATACAAAATGCGGAAGTCGATTTGGTGAACCACCTCTATTCCGCAGTATCGGCAGATGACTTCAAGTTCAACACCGTTGTTGCAAAAGTAATACCTAAATCCACATACATAATACAAGGCGGACAATATGAAGCAGAGGTCTTTGTTGCCGCATACGATTCAAGAAGCGAACTTACAGGAGAAGTAAGAGGACAACAATATGTCGGAGATTCCGGAATGTTGAAATTGAAATTCGGAGCGGGTGCCATAGGTCCACAAAAATATAGCGGAACATTGTATGTCAAAAAAGAAAGTGGAGCAGTCCCTTATGACTTCCAAGGGGAATACTTTGTGGCAGCACCATCTGCGACAATCTCCCCAACTAAAATGAACGTATTGTACATCGGAGTCGAAAACCCGATTTCCGTTTCCGTTCCGGGAGCGAACTCCAAAGATGTCAATGTCTCAGCAACAGGAGCCGGCATTTCTTTGCGGAAAGTAAAAGACGGAGAATATATAGCAACCGTAAAATCTCAAGGAAAAGCGAGCATCAACGTTACTGCCAACATGGGAGGAAAGAATATGAACATGGGAACCATGGATTTCAGGTGTAAGGTCATACCGAAACCGACAGCAATGGTTGGAACATACACCGGAGGACGTATTCCGAAAGAGTCTCTTTTGACGCAAGGAGGATTGCGTGTATCCATGGAAGGATTCGACTTCCCTGTTACATACACCGTAACTTCTTTCACCATGGCATTCAATACCGGAGGCGATGCCCAAGCACCTATCCAAGCAACAGGCAGTCAATTCACGGCAGAGATGAAAGCCAAATTGTCAAAACTAAGAAGAGGAAACAAAGTATATATCGAGAACATCAGAGCAAAAGGACCTGACGGAGAAAAAGTCGTCGGAAATCCTCAGATGATTTTCACCATACAATAAATAACAGAAAGGAATTATATGAGAAAGCTTGGGTTATTTGTATTGAGTCTGATACTGTGCGGAGCATTCGACATGAAAGCACAGGTAATAGAAGAACCGGAAGAAAATCTTGACGGCTTCTACGTAAAAAGTTCTGACGCTTACCCTGACGGAAAGAAACCGTTTGAATATCCATACGTCAGAGAAGCAGACATCGTTTGGAGTTGCAGAATATGGAGAGTGATTGATTTCAAGGAAAAGATGAATCAAGTATTCTATTATCCTATTGTTCCTGACCAAGGGAGAAAGAACCTCACAACCATATTAGACGAAGCTCTTACAGAAGGACGAATAAGAGCATTTGAAGACGATATGTTCACAACAGAGATAACGAATTGGACAGAATACAAATCCAAATTCGGAACCTCACGAACAGAGACTCTGGTTGAGTATGACATGGATGGTATGGAAATAACAAGAGATACAACCATATTCGTTCCTGCCAACTTTGAAAGTGCAGAGAAGCTGCGTATCAAAGAAGAATGGTTCTTGGATAAAAACAGAACAGTCGAAGACGTAAGAATTATAGGCTTTTCCTTGGTTGCATCATACGAAAAATCCGAAGGCGATGTTCAAACATTGGCATTGGGTTGGATTAGATACAACGACCCGGAAGTAAGACTATTGCTTGCCAACTCGGAAGTGTATAACCCACAAAACGATAGAGCAAGACGTTCATACGATGATATATTTCAAAAACGCATCTTCGATAGCTATATCATCAGAGAATCGAATACATTCAATCGTGCAATAAACGACTATGTACAAGGTGCTGATGCCTTGGCAGAATCAGAAAGGATAAAAGAGTATTTGTTCAACATGGAAGAAGATATGTGGGAGTATTAATCTCATTCCTCTTTCATAGAAACAAAGAACGAACACAAAGCGGTGAAATTTTATTCACCGCTTTCTTATTTTCCTAATGCAACAACAATGAACCTTGAATACGAACTGCAACATTTCTCTCTTGGCGAAGAAACCCGAAAGGAAATGCTCGCAGGAAACACATTTGCTCCACCGGAATTCGAACATATTGCAAAAATCGTTTTAGCCGGATATTTCCTTGTGTCCTACAAGCATGGACAAGCAATAGTTAAACCTACCTGCGTCGAATTTTACTATCATGAAGAATTTGAGGACGGAATAAAAGACCCCATCGTATATCACCGCAATCCCAAAGACCCGGATAAAGCAAAATCCATCTTTCCCTTGGGAACACTTCACAATCATGTATCAGGCATAGACATGACTTTTGAACACGGCAATAATCCGCAAAACGCAATAGGAGCATCGATGTTGATACGCGAATTCGAAATAAATGGCAAACACGATATACGCTCCACTCAACTCTACGAAGCCCTCTATTCCCAAACCTCCATCTTTAACGGCTTCTCAATAATATGGATTGATGGTGAAAAAGAAGCAGAAGTTGAAGCAAACTATCGGAAAAACGTTGCCGAATACGATGCCAAAGGTTCAAAGAAACTTTCCACTCTCAACCCTACCGCTCTTACCACCTCCAACAAAAAATACGTACAAGACCAACGCCAATGGCAATTCAGAATAAAGGCACAAAAATAAAGTAACAACCGACAAAAAGCATTCTTTACCGTAAGAAAACTACGGAGATTGATTTTTGTTGTATCTTTGCAAACCGAAAACAATATGATAACATGCTGAAAAAATTCAAAGTGGCGAATTTCAAATGCTTCAAAGATGAATTTGTATTTGATTTGTCCACTGTCAAAAATTATTCTTTCAATACGGAATGTATCAAAAATGATATTGTCAATAATGCCATAATTTATGGTTTCAACGGTTCCGGAAAATCAAATCTTGGTTGGGCTATATTCGACATTGTTGAACATCTGACAGATAACAACAGACAAGAGTTCCCGTATAAACATTATACCAATGCCTACAATGGTAGTGAAATTGCAAGTTTTGAATATGAGTTTTTATTGGGAGAAACGTCCAGAGTAACCTATCGTTACAGCAAATCCGATTACAAAAAAATTTTATCAGAATCTTTATACATCAATGATAAAGAAGTAATATCTTTCGATAGGAATAACGGAAATACCACGTTTATCTCCCATCTGAAAGGAACAGAACAACTCAACAAAAATATTGACAATCAAAGTCTATCCGTTCTGAAATACATAAAAAACAACTCTGTGTTAGAGGAAAATCCGGAGAATAAAGCTTTCAAGGATTTTTTTCACTTTGTGGAACACATACTATTCTTCCGTTCACTTGAAGACAGAATGTATATTGGTCAAAGTTCAGGGACAGTAACTCTCACAGACGAAATTATTAGAGAAGACAAGGTGGAAGAGTTTGAATCATTCTTACATGAGGCAAACATAGAATGCAAACTCTCTGTTGTCAAAGATGGAATGGGGAACAAAAATATAGCCTTTAATTTCGGAGAAAAGAAAATTCTACTAACAGACATCATGTCAACAGGCACAAGTTCCCTAATGCTCTTCTATTATTGGTATCTCTACATACAAAGAGAAGTATCTTTCGTTTTTATCGATGAATTCGATGCTTTCTATCACCATGAACTTTCCAGGTTAGTGATAAAGAAGTTGAAACAAAGTGGAACTCAATTTGTAATAACTACACACAATACTTCTGTAATGTCCAACGACTTAATGCGTCCCGATTGTCTATACTTGATGAACAACTGCAAAATACTTTCTTTACCTCAATGCACAGACAAAGAACTACGAGAAGAGCATAACATTGAAAAGATTTACAAAGCAAACGGTTTCCATGTCAAATAGAGAACTACATCATCTTTTCATATTTGAGGGCGAACGAGAAGGAAAATATGTAGAATCACTTGAACAACACTTCTTGCAAGGTGATACGGAAAAGCATATCAAGTGTATCTATAAAACTGACATTTACCAACTCTTCAAACAAATGAGTGTTGACAATTTTGCTATCGACATCGTTACACTCTTAAAAGGACGAGACGAAACACTCAAAGACTATAATCAAGATAGTTTTGCAGGCATATATTTGTTCTTTGATTATGACGGACATGCAACAGAAGCTGACGATTCAAAGATTATGGAAATGCTTAAATATTTCAATAATGAGACCGAAAACGGACTTCTTTTCTTGAGTTACCCGATGTTAGAAGCAATTCGTCATTACACAGATAAAGAATCTTTCAAAGATTTAGTCGTAAAGTGCAAAGCAAAGAATTGTCCGAACAGAAACAACTGTAGCGATGTAGAAGCATGCGATGCAGAAGATCATTACAAAAAACAAAGTTCAGACAAAAACAAATTTAATGACATTAGAAAATACACTCCGGAAATATGGAAAGAACTCATCAAAGCACATGTCTACAAAATGAACTATTTAGTCAGTGATAGTTACACCATGCCGACAGATATAGTAACTCAGAGTACCATATTTGAGAAACAGTTAGAAAAATACATAAAGCAGCAATGTCCAAAAGTAGCAGTACTCAGTGCATTCCCTTTATATATCCTCAACCACTATGGAGCAGAGAAACTTAACGAGAAATTGAACAGACAAACCATATCATCAAAGTAAATTCTCTCATCATTTATACTTTTCAATACTCATTTTTCCAGATAGTATGCTCCAAAAGCCTAAAGAAGTAACGATTACGTATCTATTGTAAGGAAGAAGAAAAAGAAATTTCAATAAGGGGATATACGCCTCTTTTCCACCAATCTCCACCATTTTACAAACAACTGATTATATGCTTATGCCTTTGTTATCATACTGTGGGAATACTTCTCAAAGGTATCTGCTTCTTGATTTGAGGGAAAACAAAGGACAGGCAAATAGCCTTTCCTGCTTTTATTTGCTAATAAGGATTTATTTCTATAACCAGACTCTCATACTTTTTGTGGTAGAACACTGAGTGTTGTTTCTTCCCTAAAATAGCTATTTCAATGAAATGTGTATTTGATGGTCTGTTAAAAATGCTGATTTATCGAACTCATGCTAAAATATAACCCCGGACAGGGTACCGATGCCTTTTTGTGTTTTTCAGGACAGCAATAGATTGCGATAAACGCCTAAAGAATTTACGCAATCGCCGATTGGATTTTTTTTCTTTCGGCGTTTCAATTCCATGATTTGGTGGTTGGTTGAGGGCTATCCGAAGGTGAATATTTTATCTACGGCAAGCAGGGTGAGAAAGCCGAGAAGCAGGGCGTATGTCGCTTGTTTCTGAAAACCGTGAGCATGGGTTTCCGGTATCATTTCGTCGCTTACAACATATAGCATGGCTCCTCCCGCAAAGGATAGCATTAAGGGTAGAAGTATTTCGGAGATATGACCGGCAAAATAACCTATCATCACGCCGAAAATCTCCAACAGTCCTATTGCAAGTGCTATGAGAAGGGTTCGTTTCTTGCTCACGCCGGCAAGTAAGAGCGGCGAGATGACCACCATTCCCTCGGGTATGTTTTGCAACGCTATGCCGAAGGTAACCATCCAAGCGTTGTCCGGATTGTTTCCGTTGAAGCCTACGCCGGCTGCCATTCCTTCCGGCAGTTTATGAATGGCTATTGCAAGGACAAACAGCAGGATATGGTTTAATCGGGCATTATTGCGGTGTTGTTCCTCGTCCAAGCCTGTTATGTTGTGAAGATGTGGCGTCAGACGGTCGAGAACGTTCAGGAACAAGGCTCCTGCCATGACTCCCAAAACTATCCATAGCATGCCTTTTGCGGAAACCATATCCGTTGCGGGCAATAGAAGCCCCAAAATGGCAGCGGCCAACATCACTCCTGCACAATAACCCAATACAACATCATTCCACTTGTGCGGCAGTTGTTTTATTGCGAAGCCCAAAAGTGAACCGAAAATAGTTGCACCGCACAGTCCTGCGGCACTAAGCAAAACTTCCTGCATATAGGTGGTATAAAATTTCGTGATTAGGACTTGAATTCATGTTTCACTAAAATGAAAGTACATAGTCAAACATCGATATTGTAAGACATTGTTACAAAAACAAAAAACGAGAGCAGCTTGTTTGCAACTCTCGTTTTTTTGCGATAAATCGCTATTTGTTTGTGGTGCGATGAATATTGCGTTGCGGCCTTGCCCCTTGCGGTCTTACAGGTCGTTGCGGACGAGGCTCCACATAGCCTTCAGGTTTAGGCGTAAGCACCCTGTGAGATAGCTTGAACTTACCGGTTTTCTTATCTATGTCAACAAGTTTTACGCTTACCTTATCTCCTACGTGTAATACGTCTTCCACATTATCAACCCTGTCCCATGAAATCTCGCTCACATGTAATAATCCGTCTTTTGAAGGCAGGAATTCAACAAAAGCACCGAAATCAAGTATGTTTTTTACTGTTCCATCATATACTTCACCGATTTCCGGAACGGCAATGATGCCTTGTATTCTCTTTATGGCGGCTTCGATGCCTTCTTTATTGACAGAAGAGATTTCAACGGAACCTTGATTGCCTACTTCCTCTATTGTGATTATCGTATTGGTATCTTTCTGAATTTCTTGGATTATCTTACCTTGCGGACCTATGATTGCACCAATGAACTCCTTGTCAACCATCATCTTGGTTACTCTTGGAACATTTGGTTTGTAGTCTTCCCTTGGTTCAGGTATCGTTTCTTCGATTATATTCAAGATATGCATTCTGCCTTCCTTGGCTTGTGCCAAGGCTTGTGCCAATATATCGTATGACAAACCGTCGCACTTTATATCCATTTGGCAGGCAGTGATACCGTCTCTTGTTCCCGTTACCTTGAAGTCCATATCTCCCAAATGGTCTTCGTCTCCCAAAATATCGGAAAGCACAGCCCATTTGCTGTTCTTTTCAATCAAGCCCATTGCTATACCGGAAACAGGCTTCTTTATCTTGACTCCTGCGTCCATAAGGGCAAGGCAGCCTGCACAAACCGTCGCCATGGAGGAAGAACCGTTGGATTCCAAAATATCGGATACCAACCTTATGGTGTAAGGGCATTCTTCTTCCGAAGGCAAAACCTGTTTCAATGCTCTCATGGCAAGGTTTCCGTGTCCGATTTCACGTCTCGATGTGCTGCCGGCACGTTTTACTTCACCTGTTGCAAAGCCGGGGAAGTTGTAATGGAGAATAAAATGATTCTTACCCTCAATCATTGCACCGTCTATTATTTGCTCATCAAGCTTTGTGCCAAGTGTACAGGTGGAAAGGGATTGTGTTTCTCCTCTTGTGAAGATTGCACTTCCGTGAGGGGTCGGAAGATAACCCACTTCCGCCCAAATAGGACGAATTTCATTGAGTTGTCTGCCATCAAGTCTCACTCTCTCTTGCAAAACCATGTCTCTCATGGCCTCTTTCTCCGTATCGTGGAAATAACGGTCTATCATGAAAGCCTTCTCTTCGGCTTCTTCTTCGCTCAATGTGGCAATGAACTCCTGCTTTATGGCATCGAATCCTTCACCTCTTTCACTTTTGGATTTTATTCCCTTATGTGCGAAGTCATAACACTTTTGGTAAACCGCATTATGAAGTTTTTCTCTTAACTCAGGGTCATTTACCTCGTGGCAATACTCTCTCTTGACCGTTTTTCCGACCATTTCCGTCAATTCACTGAGTGCATTGCAATGTAATTTGATAGTGTCGTGAGCTTGTTTCAAGGCTTCGAGCATAGTATCCTCGGATACTTCTTTCATTTCGCCCTCCACCATCATTATATTGTCGGCTGTGGCAGCTACAATCAAATCCAAGTCCGCTTCTTCCATTTGTTCGTAGTTCGGATTTATCACAAACTCTCCGTTTACGAGAGCAACACGGCACTCGGATACAGGTCCGTTAAACGGAATGTCGCTTACTGCCAATGCTGATGAGGCTGCAAGAGCAGCCAAGGCGTCAGGCGGATTAGTGTGGTCGCCTGAAATCAAGGTTACCTGTACTTGTACTTCTGCATGGAAATCATCAGGAAACAGAGGTCTCAATGCTCTGTCAATCAATCGGGAAATTAGTATTTCGTATTCGCTCGGACGAGCCTCTCTTTTGAAGAAACCTCCCGGAAATCTACCCGTTGAAGCATATTTTTCTTGATAATCAACCGTCAGTGGCATGAAATCCACATTTTCTCCGGCTTCTTTTTTTGCACAAACGGTGGCGAGAATCATTGTGTCTCCCATTCTTACCACAGCCGAACCGTCTGCTTGTTTGGCTAACTTGCCTGTCTCGATTTCAATCTGTCTTCCGTCTCTCAACGAGAAGACTTTTTTTGTTCCTAACATTAAACTTACTTTTTCTTTTAACCTCTTTCGAGTGGGGCAACTCGAACTCATTTCGACAAAACATGCTTTGCCGTCCCCTTATACAACAAAAAAGGCAATTAGCCGCTAATTGCCTTTTCAAATCATTTATTCCTATCCCGGAAAATTACTTTCTGATACCCAACTGCTTGATAAGTTCACGATATTTCTCTATATCATTTGCTTTAAGGTAGTCCAACAAACGTCTTCTCTTTCCTACCAAATTCACAAGAGACCTTTTGGTAAACAAATCCTTGTGATTTTCCTTGACGTGTTGCGTAAGCTTTTGAATTCTATACGTAAACAACGCAATTTGAGACTCTGTAGATCCTGTATCACCTGCGTTTTTGCCGTATTGTGCAAAAATCTCTTTTTTCTTTTCGGCTGTCAAATACATATTTACCTGATTAATATTTTACTTACTACTTATCTTTACTTCTATGAGTTTGCAAAGGTACAACTTTTTCCGTAACTCGCAAAATATTGCTGCGTTTTTCTCTCATTTTCGAGAGTTTGAGCAAAACCGAGTCCACGGAAAAAGAATCTTTTGCTGCACTTCATTACAGTGATGTTCAATCTTCAAAATGCTTTTCATTGAACGGAAATTCTTTTGTCAACTCTCCGGAATAGTAAAAGTCGAATCCGATGGCTCCGAAAGTGTAAACCTTGTCTGCAACGGTTATATGCGAACCTCCGCATTGAGGATTGGCACTCGGGTGGCTTTCCGAGAAACCTATGTTGAATAAAGTGAAGAGTATTTCCGGTCTGTTGCTTATGTCAAAACCGGCTCTTTCCCATTGCTTTTTCGTTTGGTGGATTATACAGCCTGTATATACGTATGAGTAATAGTGATTGCGATAGTCCACCAAGCGATTTATTCTTTCCACCTCGTGGTCTGCTGTTTTGAAATCCAATATATGTTCATAACGTTTGCCCATATAGAAAACGGAAGTATCGTTTTTCAAATTTCTTTCAACCCATGCCGCAGTAAAATCCTTTATCCCGTTCACACCGAAAGAGAATTGACTTTGTACGGACAGCACTTTGACAGGACCGAGATACTTTTTGTATGTCTCCCTCTTTGAATTGAAAAGACGAATCTGCTCTCCGATAAGACAGCCGACTATCAGACGCGGCTCAACACCTGTTACCATGGCAGCACTGTCGATTAAAGCTTTGTCTTTTACTATTGCCACCTTCAACGCCTCCCATTCCGGAGTGTTCATCCATAATATGGCATGTTTGCCTGCCTCTTTCTTCACTGCGGAAGCCAAAGCCGCCTTTTGTTTTTCAAGGAGCGAAACATACTCGGGCTCATCTTTTATATACAATTCGCAAGCCGCAATCATCTGCGACACATCGACCCCTCCATGAGCATTATTGACAGCCTGCATCATAAGTTCCGCATTTCTCGGATAAAGTTTGGAAATCACCGAAAGCTTCATATAATCCTCCGAAAGTTTTTCCGCATTTATCTTTCCTGCCTTTTTGCTTTTGGTATTCATTTCGGAAACCTGAGCAAGGTAACGATTGTTTTTATCCACCGCCCCTCTGTTCTTTGTCCAGCCCAACTGATAAACCGCCCATGCCCCGATAATGGCAAGACCCGCCAATGCAAAACCATAAAGAGCCACATTGTAGCAAAGTTTGCCGAAGTTCTTCCAAGAAGAAAAGTAAACCTTTATCTTTTTCACAATATATCCTGTTTGTAACAGCTGGCAAAATTACTACATTTTCCTTAAACTGCAATAATGTCAAGTACTCGCCAAGCAATACCATAACTCCGAAACCATATTATCATACTTTTGTAATGCACTATGCCGAACATCGAAATAAAAATGAATAAACTCTCCAAAAGACCGTTTGTTCATCTTTGGTGAGCTATTCGCAGATACATTTTCGATATATGTCATTATTCGGAGGAGGTATAAAGGTTTGCTCGGAGAGAAATTTGTGGAAGGAAATTGTGATAATCGGATTATAATGCAAGCCTTAATCCGTCATTGATATAAGCTCTATTCGGGTAGAAGTCGTTACGAAACGACACACTGCAATTATCGGCATTGTTATAATAGCCTCCTCCTCTCAAAACCCTGCTGCTGCCGTTGTCTGCACCTTGCGGATTATGCTCGGGCGAGCTTTCGTAATAGGATTTACCGTATATATCATTACACCATTCATATACGTTGCCGCTCATGTCGTATAAACCGAGTTCGTTTGCTTTCTTTTGAGCAACAGGGTGTGTTGCGTCCGCACTGTTTTCTGCATACCATGCGACTTCGTCTATATCGTTACTGCCGGAATAAACAAAACCTTTACTTGCATTGCCTCCTCTTGCGGCGAATTCCCATTCCGCCTCTGTCGGAAGGCGAAAAGGTGCACCGGTGATGGCATTCAATTTCTTGATGAAGTCGATGCAGTCATTCCAACTTACATTGTCGACAGGCAGGTTGTTGTCTTTGTTGTTGGAAGGATTGCTTCCCATGACAGCCGTCCATAGTGCTTGGGTTACTTCGGTTTGTCCGATATGATAATCCGACAGGCTGACCGTATGAACAGGCTTTTCGTTATCCTGATTGCTTTCGGAACCCATTTGAAACGACCCTCCCTCAACGTGTATCATTGTAAATGTAATTCCTTTGACTGTAAAATGCAGGTCTGTTTTGCGTACGATTGGTTTATCTGCTTTTTGCTTTTCAGCCGGCTGCCTTTCAAGATAAGTTGCGGCTTCATTCGATTCGTCATTAACGGTATGCATTCCGCAAATGACGGTATTGATATGTGAAATGGCAAATGATAGTAAAATGAATGCTGTTATTGTTTTCCTCATTGCTTGTAAATTTGACTGTGATGCGGATTGATATTTGTTGCTTATATATAACAACGGCGGAAAGTCCGAAAACTGTTCCGCCATACAACAATTATTATGAACAAATAGTTTGCTATTTCACTCTCTCGACGTATTCCGATGTTCTCGTATCCACTTTTATTCTTTCGCCTGTTTCGATGAATAGAGGAATACGCACTTTTGCTCCCGTTTCAACGGTTGCATCTTTCATTGCATTGGTAGCGGTGTTGCCTTTTATGCCCGGTTCGGTGTAGGTAACTTCCATTTCAACGAACGGAGGAAGCTCGCAAGAAAGCGGAGTCTCCGTATCTGCATGTACGATTATCTCCACATACTGTCCTTCTTTCAAGAACTGAGGAGCGTTTATCATACTTTCTTCTATGTTTATCTGTTCGTACGTTTCGGCGTGCATGAAATTATAACCGGTGTCGTCTTTGTAAAGATAGGTGTAAGGGCGTCTTTCCACTCTGCAAGTATCGATTTTGCATCCCGCAGGAAAGGTGTGTTCCAAGGTTCTTCCTGTTTTGAAACTCTTCAATTTGGTTCTGACAAAGGCACTTCCTTTGCCGGGTTTTACGTGCAAAAATTCCACCACAGAGAACAAATCATTGTTCAACTCTATGCACAATCCGTTTTTGATGTCTGCTGTTGTTGCCATATAAAAATCCTGTTTTCTTTCCGCCTGTGGCGGACTTACCATATTAAGTTTATATCATTTATTCCTTTTGTTGCCGTTCGTTCTTTTGCAATTCGTCTATCCGTCTTTGCATGAACTCGTTGTCTTCTTTCAACTTGGTATATTCCTTTTCAAAGAAAGATGCTTTCAGACTTGCTCCCACCATACGCAAAATGCAAACGATTAGCAATGCAAAAGCCACATATTCCATCTTTTTGAAGCCTACGAAGAAGTAATAGACGACCACCCCCAACAATCCGACGTATGAGAGAAATTCCAAAAACTTTGCCGTTTTCACAATCTTCATTTCAATCTGCGTTTTGGCTTGCAAAGGTACATTTTTTTTCAGTATTGTCCAAATTGTTCGCTTTTTTAGCTACCTTTGCAAGTCGTTCGCCTTTTGCGACCGAAGGAATAAAACTTTTTGTTAAGATGAAAAATGTGCTTATCGGTATTTTGCTGTCCGGTTTGATGGCATCCTCCGGGCTTTTCGCCCAAAACACAAGCCGCATGGACGATGCGAAGTTGACGGAATTTTCTTACAAATTGAGCAAGTTGCCGTTCAGTGAAAGAAACGTTATAGATACGGCTTGCAGATTATTTGAGAATATGTTTAAGGGAGATCCCGATAATGCCGATTGGGCATATCAGATTTTGTATTTCTATCACGAATTGAGTTGTGAGGATAAGACTATAACATTGCATAAAACCTTTTCCGACGAAGAGGTGAGAGCTTTGGTGCATAACGACATTCGGGTTTTGAATGCTTTGAAAAGCGATATGAAGAACTTCCAATCCGAATATGCGAAATACGGATACAGAATAATGTCTTTTGAAGATACGTCATACGCTGTTGAAGTCAATCCTGCATTCCTTTACAACAGATTGAAAGGAATGCTGACAGAAGAATACAGGTACTATCGAGGTTTATGGATTGAGGAATACGATATACCTACCGTGTGGCATGCCGCTCTGAATATTCCTCTTGCCACCGTGTTCAAAAGAATTGCGTGGAGAGATGAGTTTTTGGTGAAAAACCCTGACTTTATCAGAGAGGACTTGGTGCAAAGAGAAATCGAACATTTGTGCTTTACGGTAACAAAAGGGTTGGAAAATACTTCCGTTTATGACGATAAGGATGTCATAAAGCAGGAATACAAAGATGCTTTGCAGGCTTATTACAGAGAACACAAAGATACGAAGTGGGGAAAGTACATGACGGAATACGTACACAGGCTTGCATTGAATAAGTACCGCAACAGCAGACAAATCGACCGTTGGGTTTTGGATACTCTTTTCCCGATGGACAGAAAGAATATCAACCCTTTGATGAAGTATGAAGATATTTTGATAGACAATATAGTCGAATAGATTTTTGATAACAACACAAGAAATGAAAAAAACAAGTATTTTGATGGCTGCCTTGCTGTTATGTTGCAGCGTATTTGCACAGGAAATAACTCTTGAAGACATTTGGGCAAAGGGAACGTTCAGAAGTAAGTCCATAGATGAAATCCGTTCCATGAAGAACGGCGAGAATTATTGTATTCTCAAAAGGGAAGGCATTGAAAAGTATGCTTACTCGACAGGAAAGAAAATAGAGCAAATCGTTTTGTTCTCCGATTTGAAGTTCAAAACGGAAAACGAATATGTTTTCGATTACCGATTCAATCAGGACGAAAGCAAATTGTTGTTGGCAACCAATCCGGAATTCATTTACAGGCGTTCATATCTGGCGAACTACTATATATATGATATAAAGACTAAACAACTTGCCTCCGTCAACAAAGACAAAGTACGTTTGGCGGAGTTCGCTCCCGATGGCAGCAAGGTGGCTTATGTGAAAGCCAATAACCTGTTCATGCTTTCACTATCGGATATGCAGGAAACTCAAATCACAACCAACGGAGAGTTCAACAAAATAATAAACGGAACAACCGATTGGGTCTATGAGGAAGAGTTCGCAATAACAAAGGGTTTCTTTTGGAGTCCCGACTCAAAGAAAATAGCATTCTATTCTTTCGATGAAAGCAATGTAAAGGAATATACCATACCTTATTATGGCAGTTTGTACCCTGTTCAATATACTTACAAATATCCGAAAGCAGGTGAGGTCAATTCCGTTATCAGCGTATTGGTTTACGATATAGAAGCACAACAAACCCACAATATCGATTTGGGACCGAATAAAGACATCTATATTCCGCGACTTCAATGGACTTTGAATAATGAGGTATTCGTTCATAAGTTGAATCGTCATCAAAATCACTATGAATTGTTCGTGGCAAGTTGCAATGACTACAAATTGAATAAGATTTACGATGAGAGAAACGAATGTTACATAGAGCAGGTCGAAGATGTAACTTTCCTAAGCGACAAGAAGAATTTCATACTCAAAAGCGAGAAGAACGGATTCATGAATTTGTACAAGGTGAACATCTATACGAAAGAAATCGAACCGATAACGACAGGACAATATGATGTTGCGGACATTTGCTACATCGATGACAGATCCGGAAAGATTTACTTCACCGCAGCACAATCTGAAGCCTATAACAGGGAACTCTTGGTTGTCGATAAGAACAAGAAAATAAAGAAACTCTCAGGCAAAGTCGGCACATATACGGCAGATTTCTCTGCAACAGGAAAGTATTATATATCTTCATTCTCCGACACCGATACTCCGACGATTTATACCGTCAATGATAATACGGGAAAAACTCTTGTCGTTTTGGAAGATAACAAAGACCTGAAAGCCGTTTTGTCGAACTACGGAAAAGAACGCAAGGAGTTCGGCAAGTTCAAGACTTCTTCAGGACAGGAATTGAATTACTGGATTATCAAACCGGAGAAGATGGAAAACGGCAAGAAATATCCTTTGTTGTTTTATGTCTATGGCGGACCGGGAAGTCAGGAAGTTCTAAACTCGCAAAGCCGTGCATCAGACTATATGTGGTTCAGAATGTTGGCACAGAAAGGATACGTTGTGGCTTGTGTAGATGGCAGAGGCACGGGAATGAGAGGTGAAAAGTTCAAAAAATGCACTTACATGGAGCTTGGCAAATATGAAACAGAAGACCAAATCGAAGCTGCCAAGTATTTCGGCTCCCTATCCTTCATAGACAAAAACAGAATCGGAATTTTCGGTTGGAGTTACGGCGGTTACATGTCTTCGCTTTGCATAACCAAAGGAGCGGACTATTATAAGGCTGCCATTGCTGTTGCTCCTGTTACAAATTGGAGGTACTACGACAATGTATATACGGAACGCTTCATGCGTACTCCGCAGGAGAATGCAGACGGATACGATATGAACTCACCAATCAACCATGTGGAAAAATTGAAAGGAAATTATCTTTTGATACACGGTACGGCCGATGATAATGTCCACTATCAGAACTCCATGGATTTGATAACGGCTTTGGTGAAAGCAAACAAACAATTCGAACATTTCGCATATCCCAACAAAGACCACGGCATTTACGGAGGCAATACACGCTTGCACCTCTATACTCTTATGACGGATTTCATTCTTCGTAAGTTGTAAAAGAGCGATGAACGATGCAGCAACGATTTGAAGCCTTTGTAAGGGAACAAAAACTCTTTGACAAAAACGACAGAGTCCTCGTAGCTCTCAGTGGCGGCGTGGACTCTGTCGTTTTGGGTACTCTGATGTTGCGAAGCGGCTATACGTTTTCAGTGGCACATTGCAATTTTCACCTGCGAGGGGAAGAAAGCAACAGAGACGAACGCTTCGTACGCTCATGGGCAGAGAAGAATAAAGTCGAGTTGTTTGTTTCCGAATTCGATACATATAAGCACATGCAGCAAAAAGGCATTTCCCTTGAAATGGCAGCAAGAGAATTACGATATTCCATGTTTGAGCGTCTTATGAGTACACACGGCTTCACACGATTGGCGACAGCACACCATGCTGACGACTCTGCGGAAACGTTCTTCATCAATCTATTGAGAGGAACAGGCATAGCAGGTCTCCATGGCATACTTCCCAAGCATGACAATATCGTTCGACCACTCCTTTTTGCAACAAGAAAAGATATATCCGACTTTGCCAAAGCAAACAATATCTCTTTCGTTGAAGACTCCACAAATGAGGAAACAAAATTCCTAAGGAACAAAATAAGACACAGCCTTTTTCCCTTGCTAAAAGAACTTTGCCCGAACTTCGATTCCGTAATAAAAAAGGATATAGACCGATTGCGGGAAACAGAAATCGTGTTTCGCAGTGTAATAGATCGGGTACGAGCCGATATTATCGAACAGGAAAGCAATACTTTCAAAATAGACATAGACAAATTGAGAAAATTGCACCCGATAAGGATATTCATGTACGAACTTTTGAGCGAATACGGCTTCAATGAAACGGATTCCAACAATATTCTTGCTTCCTTGGAAAAGGAATCGGGTAAACAATTTCTCAGCAAAAAGCATCGACTGCTGAAAGACAGGAATTATCTCTTCATAACCCCATTGACCGAAGAACAATATCGGGAACAATATCTTTTGACCGAAAATCAAAGCGAGATAAACGAACCATTGCATCTTGTCATGGAAACATTGGAAGACCTGACTTTTGTGAATATTTCAAAGGAGAGAAGCATAGCCATGTTCGACAAAGATTTGCTTCGATTTCCTCTTGTTTTGCGGCATTGGAAGCAAGGAGATGCATTCGTACCTTTCGGAATGAAGAAAAGCAAAAAGTTGAGCGATTTCTTCACCTCCGAGAAATATTCTCTGATAGATAAACAGCAACAATGGCTTCTGTGCAGCGGCGACGACATAATATGGATTGTCGGCAGAAGAACGGACAATCGCTTCAAGATAAGTGAGAAAACGAAAACCATTTTAAAGATAGAAATACAATGAAAAGGCTTGTCATCATGCTGATGTTGTCGATTACGGCATTCTTACCGACGGCACAATCGCAGTCGGAGGCAATACGCAACCTTTGTACCCAAATCAACAAAGACAGTTTGGAATACAATGTAAGAACCCTGCAAGACTTCGGTTCCCGTTATGCTTTCAACGACAACAGAAAACAAATAGCGGAATATCTTATGCACAGATTGGAAAACTATGGGTTTGAAACACAAATAGATTCCTTTTACTTGGAAATGGAATACCCGTATAATTCCGGTATCATGAACAAAACATGGCAATATAACGTTGTCGGTAAGAAACAAGGCATTTGGGACGGAGGTACAACCCTGCACATAGGAGCCCATTACGATGATGTATCGTTCAAAGAAGGCTTTGCCGATTATGTAAATACGGCTCCGGGTGCAGATGACAATGCTTCGGGAGTTGCAAGCATTCTTGAAATCGCACGTGTGTTTGCATTGAATGACATAAAGCCCATAAAAACACTCGTTGTCAACTTTTTCGCAGCCGAAGAGCAAGGTCTGATAGGCAGTAACCGCAGAATAGACGGAATAACACAACCGATATGGAAAGAGAATATTATCGGTATGATAAATCTCGATATGGTAGGATATTGTACAGCAGATTCCGCAAACTATGTCGCCAATATAATCACATACGACAACAGTCCCGAACTTACAGACATGGCAATGAACTTTGCAACGCTTTACACTACACTCACACCATTCGAAACGACAATGTACAACAATGCTTCCGACTCTTATTCCTATTACATATACGGAGTACGCAGCGTCTTTTTGAGCGAAAACGAATTTACACCGCATTACCACACCGAAAGAGACCTCTTTACCACTCTTAACTACGACTATATGAAACAAATCACCATGCTTGCCGCTGCCATGACATACGAGTGCAGCGTAAATAATGATTACGGTACCGTATCCCTTAAAGAAAATCCGCAAACTCAAACACCGGACTTGATTATCCTCAATCAACCCTCCGAAGGCGAAATATCATACCTCATAAAGGGAAATTCAAACCACGGAACACTGTCATTATACGACCTGCAAGGTAGAAAACTCCTCAGAATACCGCTCCGAACGACTGAAACCATCGGAAAAATCGACGTTTCTTCATTTTCAAGCGGGCTTTATACACTGAAATTAGATGGTAACAATCAAGCTGTTAGCAAGAAAGTGATAATCGTCAAATAAAAAAATGCTCAAAAATTTTGCTACATTCGGGAAAAAGCCTACCTTTGCAAACGATTTCAGTATGATAGAAAACTGAAACGGTCCCATAGCTCAGTTGGTTAGAGCATCTGACTCATAATCAGGGGGTCCAAGGTTCGAGCCCTTGTGGGACCACAAAATGAAAGAGCGAAGAAATTGCAATGAAATTTTCTTCGCTCTTTTATTTTGTGCTTTCGCCACCGTTTACGGCTGAATTTGAGAATTTCCGACCATTCAAGTAAACCTATCGATTGTATATACATCGGCTGTTCGCCAAAATGCGTACCTCCGTTCATGGTTACCGGGGATATTATCGGCTTAACAAAGGCAACCAATCGGGCTGATTTACATGCAAAAAAATCCGCTCTAAGTTTTTCTTTCTTATAGTATGGCACAATAAAAACCAAGCAAAAGGAAAGCCGCAAGCATTATTGCCTGCGGCTTTCCTTATTGAAGCGACTTCTCTCGCCATTACTCGACTATCAACTTCTTCGTCGTGTTGCCTATCGTTATAGTATAAACACCCTTAGGCAAACCGCCGAGGTCTATTCGCAATGTCTCCTGACCGGCTTTCATGCTGTACTCTTTGAGTTTGCGTCCTTGAATATTGAACAAATACACCGGTATTGCTTCTTTCAAGCCTTGTACCTCCAAAACAGTATATGAATTTGCAGGATTTGGATATACATTCACCTTTATATCATTCGCCTCGACTTCGTCCAATGATGAAAGCACCACATTGAGTGTGATGATACTGTCGCAACCATTTACTGTTTGAAGTATTTGGGTATATGTACCCTCTTCGTTCACATTGAAACCGTATTCCTCGTATGTCTCGCCCTCATGAATGACAGCTCCTATACCCATTTGATAGGCAGGATAAACAGTAAGATTTAATGTTACAACGCTATCGCAGCCGTTCTCCGTTTGAAGTATTTGCGTATGCGTTCCTTCACTGCTTGCCATAAATCCGTTTTCATAGTAAATCTCACCCTCGCAAATCGCTGCTGCAATAGTCGTATCCGCAACAGGATTGACGGACAAGTTCAGCGTTACTATACTGTCGCAACCGTTGACCGTCTGCAAGGTCTGGGTATAAGTCCCCGTTTCGCTTGCGTTGAAGCCGTTCTCCGTATAAGCACTGCCCTCGCAAATTGCTGCCGTAAGATTAGTGCTTTCCACAGTGTTGACTGTCAAGTTCAGTGTAACGATACTGTCGCAACCATTAACCGTTTGCAGGTTCAATGTATGAGTTCCCGTTTCGCTTGCGTTGAAGCCGTTCTCCGTATAAGCACTGCCCTCGCAAATTGCTGCCGTAAGATTAGTGCTTTCCACAGTGTTGACTGTCAAGTTCAGTGTAACGATACTGTCGCAACCATTAACCGTTTGCAGGTTCAATGTATGAGTTCCCGCTTCGCTGACGTTGAAACCGTTCTCCGTATAAGTCGAACCATCGCAGATTGCAGCCGACAAGGTCGTGTTCTCAATAGGGTTGACGGACAAAGTCAAGGTTACAATACTGTCGCAACCGTTAACCGTTTGCAGGTTCTGCGTATAAGTACCTGCCTCACTTGCGTTGAAACCGTTTTCGGTATAAGTAGTTCCATCGCAGATTGCAGCCGACAAGGTCGTGTTCTCAATAGGGTTGACGGACAAAGTCAAGGTTACAATACTGTCGCAACCATTTATGGTTTGCAGGTTTTGCGTATAAGTACCTGCTTCGCTTGCGTTGAAGCCGTTCTCGGTGTAAACGTTGCCCTCGCAGATGGTATGGCTTATTGCTTGCGTATAAACAGCTCTTTCGAAGTTCGCTGTCAATATTGTATCTTGCGTTACCCTAATGGTGCGAGGATTGTCTGTATTGTTATCGCTCCATGCGACAAAGCGATAACAAGATGCAGGAGTGGCAGTCAGAATCCGTTGATTACATCTCTCTCCATTGCTTATATCAACACTACCCGCTGCTAAATCGTTTGCCGAAGCAATAACCTCAAATGGAAATTCTTCCGTCGTATCATTCAAAATACGTCCTCCGAAACAAGTATTCCAATCACTTCCGATATAAGCGTCAAGGCTTACACATGACACTGTCAAAGTGCAGGTCGAAGAAATACTTGAGAATGACGAAGAACCGATCGAAGGTGGAACTGATGCCGAACATTTAACAGAATTCAAAACTCCGCAATAGTAAAATGCGTTTTCTCCGATGGAAGTAACTCCGGTGCCAATGCTAACAGAAGTCAAGGCTCTGCAACCGGAAAACGCTCCCCATCCGATGGAAGTAACGCTGTTCGGAATGCTAACCGAGGTCAAACTGTCGCAATTGGAAAACGCAAACTCTCCGATGGAAGTAACGCTGTTCCCAATGGTAACCGAGGTCAATCTGCTGCAATATTTAAACGCATCATCTCCGATGGAGGTAACGCTGTTCGGTATGGTAACCGATGTTAAACTGTTGCAATATTGAAACGCACTCTCTTCGATGGAAGTAACGCTATTCCCAATGGTAACCGAGGTCGAACCGACGCAACCGTAAAACGCACTCTTTCCTATGGAAGTAACACTGTTCGGAATATTAATCGAGGTCAACCCCGAACAATACTCAAACGCAAGTTCTCCGATGGAAGTAACGCTGTTCGGTATGGTAACCGAGGTCAAATCGCTGCAACCGCGAAATACACCACGTTCGATGGAAGTAACGCTGTTCGGGATATTAACCGATGTCAACTTGCTGCAACCATCAAACGCCCTCTCTCCAATAGAAGTAACGCTGTTCGGTATGCTAACCGTTATCAAATCACTGCAACAGATAAACGCAACCCGTCCGATGGAAGTAACGCTATACGTTGTGTTGTTGCAGGTTATTGTCGATGGTATGACAACATCGCCAGTTGCGTAAACATCATTATTATTATTATTGACATAATACGTTACCTCGACCGTACTATCGGAAGTGGCGTTATAGTAGAGTGTTTTCCCTTGATGGGTGTAGGAAAATTCGTATGCCATCGCTTGGAGCGAAAGCATCATCATTGCCACTGCCATTATCGATCGGCACAGTGGCTTGCCGAATTTTGTTTTTTTTGTCATAATTACTCCGCATTAAAGTTTTACTACTGCAAAGATACAATCTTTTTCACTGGTTCTATCACGAAAACAGGAAAAACAGAGAGTATCCTTTCAATCCGTGTTCGCAAAATGGCTCTGTACCCTCTTTACATTCTTTATCAATTCAGCCCTTTCGCAAGCATTGCAGTTTAACGATTTTCAATTTCTTTAACTTCATAGCTCACGAATTTTCCGTCATAGGGATTTACTCGAAATTTTTCAAGTATTCAAGAGTTAAGCAAAAGATTGTTTTTCAACACCTTGCAAACATATCGAAAACCGACTGAAAAAAGACGGCGTTTTTACGGTCGAAAAACGGCGTCTTTTTCCGAAAAAACGAAGAGTTAGCAGTGCTAAAACTTCGTTTTTCGACCCGAAAGACTTCGTTTTCTTCTGAAAAAACGGCGTTTTATTTTCCGTATCTTGGTTTTGGCATTCGGAAGACGGTGTTTCGGTCGAAAACAAGCCCGAAACAGGAGGAAAATTCCGCTGACTTATCTATTTTGCATTCTTATTTTGTCGTCAAGGAAACGGGAGAGTGTGTTGTGTAATTTTGTTAATTCAACAATGAAAAAGGCTTCGATGGGAACATCGAAGCCCGGTGCTTATTCGCTTATCTCGTTTTCGTCTGTTGTATCAGTTTTTTTCGGTGTGAAATTAAATTTTTTCCAATACCATATCAATCAAATCTTCCATCGATTTGTGATAATCCTTGCTGAATTTGCCCTCTGTTCGACCTGCAATGACGTTGCATATTGTCAATGTCCTATGTCCCAGCATCGTTCCGAGGGCATAAAGGGCTGAGGTCTCCATTTCGTAATTCGTTACATTGAATCCGTTGTATGAGAAGTTTTTCAACCGTTCGTCAATCGTCTCATCGGCAAGGGGAAGGCGTATCCGGCGGGCTTGTGGTCCGTAGAAACCGGCTGCCGTTATGGTTATGCCTTGTTTCAAACCGGCAGCTAATCGTTGCAAGAGGTCATTATCGGCTTCAAGGGCGTATGGTGTCGGCAGTTTCTCTTTCCATTGCACCTGCTTGACGAACTTCTCCGTGAGTTCATCGCAGTTTATGCGTTCCATATCCTTGTAATAGTATGCCAACCCGTCTGTTCCGATGGCGTAACGGGATACTATGCAATCGCCTACATTCAAATCCTCCTGCAAAGAACCGCATGTGCCTATTCTTATAAGGTTCAAAATCCTGTGTCGGGGCTTCAACGTTCGTGTCGCCAAATCCACATTCGCACAAACATCAAGTTCCGTTACCACTATATCTATGCACCCTACGCCCATACCTGTCGAAAGAACGGTAAGCGGTTTGCCTTTATATGTTCCGGTGCATGAGACTATTTCCCTGTTGCTTGTTTGCGATATTATTTTGTCGAAACGTCTTGCGATAAGTCCTACTCTTGCAGGGTCGCCTACCAAGATGACGTTATCGCTCAGTGTTTGCGGGTTTATTCTTATGTGGTATGGCGTTCCGTCGGGAGCCAATACCAATTCGGAGTCTTTCAAGTGTGATTGCATAAGTGTCTGTTTTCATATTCAACGTCATACCTTGCAATTTATTTTCCTTTCGGCTTACGGGTTCGCTTTATTTCACTACCTTTGCAAACCGTTTTCTCGGGAGAAATTTTAATTCTATGACAAGGCAAAAGATAGAAATAATGTCCCCTGTCGGTTCATACGAGGCGTTATATGCCGCAATAGAGGCAGGTTGCAACAGCGTTTACTTCGGTGTCGAGGGATTGAATATGAGATCTCGTTCGGCGAACAATTTCAGCATAGACGATTTACGCAAGATAGCGTCCATAGCGACGGAACACGGCGTGAGGTCTTATCTGACTTTGAACACCGTTGTTTACGACACCGAGATGGATTACATGAAAAGCATAGTCAGAGCGGCGAAAGACAGCGGGGTGAGTGCGGTGATAGCTGCCGATTTGTCGGTTATTCAATATGCCAATGAAATCGGCTTGGAGGTTCATCTTTCCACGCAATGCAACATAACGAATTGCGAAGCCGTGAGGTTCTTTTCGCGGTATGCGGATGTGATAGTAACCGCAAGAGAACTTCGCTTGGAGCAGGTTAAAGCGATTACGCAATGGATAGAACATAACGATGTCAAAGGTCCGAGCGGAAGGGGATTGGAAATAGAATGCTTCGTTCATGGTGCTTTGTGTATGGCAGTAAGCGGAAAGTGTTACATTTCATTGGACAATGCAAACAGCAGTGCCAACAGGGGTGCCTGCCTGCAGTTCTGCCGTCGCCCGTATAAGGTTACGGACATGGACGGGGGTACGGAACTGATGGTGGACAATCAATACATAATGTCTCCGAAGGATTTGAAGACTTTGGATTTTCTGGACAAGGTTTTGGACGCGGGAGTAAGGGTATTGAAAATAGAAGGCAGGGGAAGAAGTCCTGAATACGTCAAAGTGGTTACCAAGGTTTACCGACAGGCGGTCGATGCGTGGTTGAACGGGGAATGGAATGCCGAAAAACTCGAACAATGGAACAAAGAACTATCTTCTGTTTATAACAGAGGTTTTTGGGACGGCTATTACCTTGGTCGCAAAGTGGGAGAATGGAGCAGGGGATACGGCTCTCAGGCAACCACGAAAAAGACTTTCGTAGGTACGGTTACCAATTTCTTCAAAAACATAGGCGTTGCAGAGATAAAAATGGAAACGGGTTGTTTGAAAACTGGCGATAGAATATACATAATGGGAGCGACGACAGGAGTGTATGAAGATACTTTGACCGAAATAAGGGTCGATTTGAAACAGGTGAACAAAGCGGTTAAAGGAGAAATGTGTTCCATTCCCACGAAATCCGTTGTCAGACGTTCCGATAAGGTTTACTTGATTGAAGAAACGAATATCGGCGATGAAGAAATTTAATCTGCATTCGCATTCCTCCTTTTGCGACGGGACGGACACTTTGGAGGAAATGGCACTCTCTGCAATAGATAAAGGGTTGTACTGTTTCGGGTTCTCGGCACATGCACCCGTGCCGTTTGAAAACACATTCGCTTTACAGGCTCGGAATATCGAAGCCTACTTATCCGAAATCCGCAGGCTGAAAGAGAAATATGCAGACAAAATTCACTTGTACGCTTCAATGGAGTTCGATTACATAACCGACACTGTTGAAGACATAAGGCAAAGAGCCGAAACTTACGGATTGGATTACGTTATTGCCTCTGTTCATCAAGTGAAGGAAAAAGGCAAAGATGCGATGTGGTTCATCGACGGAGGTAAACAAGAGACATGGGATAATGGTTTGAGAGATGTGTTCGGCGGAGATATAAGACGAGGTGTGGAAACATTTTATTCCCAAAGCGTAGCCATGATACACAAAGTACGACCCGATATAGTGGGACACTTCGATAAAATCAAAATGCACAACAAAGAAAGATTTTTCTCTCAAAACGATTCATGGTACAAGGATTTGGTGATGTGGCTCATGGAAGAGGCTCTGTCTGAAAATTGCATCTGCGAAGTGAACACAAGAGGACTTTATAAGGGACGGACAGATGATTTCTTTCCTTCCATGATGTGGATAAAGGAAGCTGCAAGAATGGGTTTGCGAATGACAATCTCCACCGACTGCCACAAAGCGGGTGAGGTCGATTTGCTGTTCGACCGAGCCGTTCAAGCATTGAAAAATACAGGACATAAGTATGTATGGCTCTTCGACGGGGAATGGAAAGCCGAGAAATTGTAAATTTTTCGCTTTCCCTGTGTAACCATTTCCGAGAGAGTGCCGTAATAGAAACAGTTTTTCGTTTGAAATAAAAGCAATAATGAGACAGCTTAAAATCACAAAGCAACTAACGAACAGAGAGATAACTTCTTTGGATAAGTATCTGCAAGAAATAGGCAGATTGGAGATGATTTCTCCCGAAGGGGAGGTTAAACTTGCCCAAAGAATAAAAGCAGGAGACCAAATCGCCTTGGAAAAGTTGACCAAAGCCAACCTGCGTTTTGTCGTTTCCGTTGCAAAACAATACCAAAATCAAGGCATGAGTCTGCCCGACCTTATAAATGAAGGTAACCTCGGGCTGATAAAAGCTGCTCAACGTTTTGATGAAACAAGAGGCTTCAAATTCATATCGTATGCAGTATGGTGGATTCGTCAATCCATATTGCAGGCCTTGGCAGAACAATCCCGTATCGTACGATTGCCACTTAACAAAATCAGTTCGCTGAATAAAATCACCAAAGCATACGCACAGTTGGAGCAGAAGTACGAAAGAACACCCAATGCGGGGGAAGTTGCAGACGCTTTGGATATACCTCTTGCCGAAGTGAGCGAAAATCTTCGCAACGGAGGCAAGCACCTTTCCATGGACGCCCCTCTCGCTTCCGATGAAGAGAATAACATGTACGACTTCATGAAAAGCGAAGATGGTTCCACACCGGAATCGGAATTGATGTATGAAAGCCTTAAAAAGGAAATAAATCGTGCCCTTTCAACCCTTACTCCAAAGGAGGGTGATATAATAAAGATGTTCTTCGGATTGGAAGGCTATCCGCCCATGACACTTGATGAAATAGGAGAGAAGTTCGATTTGACAAGGGAAAGAGTGCGTCAAATCAAAGAGAAAGCAATACGCCGATTGAAACACACCTCCCGCTCCCAGATATTGCAATCATACTTGGGTTAACAATAAAGACGTTATAACCAACCGCCGATTCACAGAATTGAAATGGCGGAAAAAATCACGAGATGGCGAAAGAAAAAATTCTTTCGCCTCTTCGTTTTCATGTTCTGAAAGCAACCGAAGCCCTAATTCTCATATAAATTTTGTCATTACCGAAATAATGCATACATTTGCAAATTGAGAGCGTCGAGTTCTTTTGCTCTCTGTTTATTGGAAGCGTTGTGCTTTATCCGCCAGTGAAAACCTGAGAAATTTTCGATACAAGGATAAAACATAATGGTTTCACGCCGTGGCGTGAGCATCATGTTCATTTCTTAGTATCAGGGTTATATTCTCAGGACCTTCATTGGGAGAAATGCAAACGTGGTTCACGCTTCTTTTGTTTGTTTATCTCCCATTCAAAACAGATGAAAAAGATGCTTGGGGCTTACTCGGAAAAGACGGGAAACCATTGTTCAAAGATGAATTCGATGGAGAGATCTCTCCATCTATAAACGGTGTATTTGCCGTCGAAACCAAAAACGGCATATCTCTTTACAGAACTTCCGAAAAGCCTGAACTGATTAAAGGATGTGAAAACCTGAAAGCAGTCGGCATGATGAATGAAGGGCTTATTCCAATTGTCCGAAAAGGGCAAAGAATAGAGTATGTGGACAAGGACGGTAAAACGAAGTTCGTTCTCAATCCGTATAAAAATAAAGAAATAGTATCTGCAAGCATTTTTATCGATGGTTTGGCAGCTATAGGAACAGATGATGAAAAATACGGCTTCATCGATGCCAAAGGTAAAGTGCTCATAGAGCCGAAGTACAGTTATGTTTCTGTTTTCAATGAAGGACTTTGCCTTGTTCAGAAAATCGAAAAGAACAAAGATACCTTGATGGTCATAATCAATAAAGATGGAAAAGAAGTCAAGAAATTGCCAAAAGACATATCCATCGAAAGTACCGTATTCGAGGAAGGCAAATTGTATGCAAAAATCGGAACAGGGGAGAACAGACGTTGTGCATTTTTCGATACCAAAGGAGAAATCATGCGAAAGCTGCCGAAAAAGGTCAAATGGGTTTCAGATTATCAAGGAGACTATTACATTTATAGCGACGAGGAAGGAAATAAGGGTGTAAACAATATGAAAGATGAAACCGTGATAAGGGCAAAATATGAATCGATGGAATTTGTAGGCAAAAAGACTTTCTTGGTTGAGAAAGGAGATAAGTGGAACTTAATTGATGATGAGGATAATGTGATAAAAACTTTTGAAGACTACACAATTATGAGATATTTTGACGATTGGGAATGTTTGCTTGGTACGGACAGTGATGGTAAAACGGAATTGTTGAATACCAAGGGAGAAAAAATATCCAATGAAGCCTTTGTGTTAAGGAATAGTTTCTATCCATGTGTTTCAGGTGTTAATTCCGACTATTTCGATGTGGCTACTACGGCGGAGAAACTTGCGAATTGTATTTCGGATAACGGTATAGGCAAGATAAAATTAGGCGACAGCATGCAGCAATGGTTAGACGGTGATAAGCCGGCTTTATATAGGGAAGAGAATACAGCCATGGTATATCCGTTTATGGCAGAAGTAGAGAATATCAATAAGTGTCGATTAGGTCTGCAAGTAATCAGTAAAAATCCTATAACAATAGAGAAATATTCAACGGAGTATTATTACGGATATTCATTCAGAAGCTTCAGCGGATATGGATTTAATCAAAATGCAAAGGTGAACGCAGTATCCTTATTTTTGCAATTGGACACAGAAGACAAGGTGAAAGACGTAGAAAGTCTTGTTTCGGCTTTGAGAGATAAGTTGATAAAGAAAGGATACAAAGTGAGCAAACAAGGAAGCTTTGGCTGCGAACTCTCAAAAGGAAATAATACATTGGTTGTTGTTCCATTGATTGCAGATAATGAACCGGCTCTTATAATGGAACTCATGCCTACATCGGATAGAACCATGATGAAATCTCTTGAACAAATAGAAAGCCTCTATAAACAAGATAAAGAAAGATATAAAGACAGAGAGAATCAAGAAGTGGAGGAACCTTCTCCTTTCAAAATAGGTGTAGAGACGGCAACAGAAGAAGTGGCGGAAGAAGTACCCGTTATGTAGAGATATTAGTAGCATGTTTTGAACGGTTTTCCATAAGATTACCGAGACTTGATTTTTCATTTGATTCTACTCGGAGTTGATATATTCTCCCTTTTCCCTTAATCGATAAGATGAGAAACAGGAATGGGTTTCTTTAGAATCCCATTCCTGTAAACTTAGCGGGCAAGGTATATAATCAATACAGATACATCTGCGGGAGATACTCCGCTGATGCGGCTTGCTTGTCCTATGGTTTGCGGTCTTATCTTGCTCAACTTTTCACGTGCTTCGAAAGAAAGGGCTTTGATTTGATTGTAATCAAAGTCGCTTCGTATTTTAAAGTCTTCGTATTTGCTGAGGCGGTTGACGATTTCCTGTTCTTTAAGTATGTAGCTCTCGTATTTGACAAGTATCTCCGCACTTTCGCTCACTTCGATGCGTATGTCTTGGTCGGCTTTGGCAATTTGCTCTTCGAGTTCGGGTACGCATTTGTATAGTCGTTGCAATCCGACTTGCGGACGGAGAAGTAATTGTTCCAAGCGTGTCTTACGTGGTATTTCGGGAGTGTTCAATTCTTTGAGAGTAGGATTTACCTCTTCCGGTTGAACGGATGCGGATTTCAGATAAAGAACGAGGTTTTTTATCTCTGCTTGTTTGCGTTCTGTTTTTTTCATTCGTTCCTCGCTTGCCAAGCCTATCGCAAACGAACGCGGAGTCAAACGCCTGTCGGCATCGTCCTGACGAAGAAGTATGCGGTATTCGGCACGGGAGGTAAACATTCTGTAAGGCTCATCTATGCCTTTTGTTATCAAATCGTCTATCAGCACGCCTATATAGGCTTCGGAACGTTTCAAAATGAAAGGTTCCTTATCGTGAATTTTCAGATGAGCGTTTATTCCTGCCATGAGACCTTGCGAAGCGGCTTCTTCGTAACCTGTGGTGCCGTTTATCTGTCCTGCGAAATAAAGGTTGGAAACATGCTTTGTTTCAAGCGTGCTTTGCAATTGGGTCGGCGGAAAATAGTCGTACTCGATTGCGTAGCCCGGTTTTTGAATCACGGCTTTTTCAAAGCCGGGTATGTTGTGCAAAGCTTCGTATTGTATCTCCAAAGGTAGGGAAGAGGAGAAGCCGTTGACGTAATAAAGTCCCGTATATTCGGATTCTGGTTCTATGAAGAGTTGATGTCTGTCCTTGTCGGAGAACCGCTCTATTTTGTCTTCTATCGAAGGGCAGTAACGTGGACCTTTGCCCTGTATTCTGCCGGCAAACATAGGCGAAAACGCAAATCCTTTGCGAAGAATGTCGTGTACTTTTGGATTGGTGTAGGTAAGGAAGCAACTGTGTTGGGTAAGAGGTTTTGGTCTTTGATAGAGAAACGAGAATTGAGCCGGTTCGTCATCGCCTTTCTGCTCTTGCATGACTGAGAAGTCTATGCTGCGACCATCGACCCTCATGGGTGTTCCGGTTTTTAGCTTATCCGTTTCAAAGCCCTCGTCTCTCATCTTGTCCGACAAGCCTTTTGAAGCCTGCTCTCCAATTCTGCCCCCTTCAAAGTTGACTTCGCCGATATGAATTCTGCCGTTGAGAAACGTTCCGTTGGTAAGAACCACTGCCTTGGCATGAAACTCCAAGCCCAAGATGGTTTTCACACCTTCCACTCTGTGATTGCGGATCACCAAATCCACAACTTCATCTTGCCAAAGGTTGATATTTTCATTGTTTTCAAGAGTCTGTCTCCATGAGAAACCGAAAGTTACGTTATCTACTTGAGCCCGCGGACTCCACATCGCACAACCTTTGCTGCGGTTAAGCATGCGGAATTGCAAAGTGTTCCTGTCGGTGATTACTCCCGAGAACCCACCCAAGGCATCTATTTCCCGTACGATTTGTCCTTTGGCTACGCCTCCCATTGCGGGGTTACAGGAAAGTTGGGCTATGTTGTTGAGGTTTTGGGTAACCAAAAGAACTTTGGAACCTAAGATTGCTGCCGAGTAAGCAGCCTCGCAACCTGCGTGTCCGGCTCCTACCACTATTATATCATAGTTCATAAACATTCTCAGTCTTGTTTACTCATCTTTTTCAGCAATTCGAGGCATTCCTCTTCGGCTTTTCTCATTTGTTTTGCCTCTTCTTCGCTTTTGTCTTTCAATCCGAGCAAATGCAATACACCGTGTATCATCACCCGCATCAATTCCTCATGTTCCGGTACCTGCAAAGCAGTAGCGTTATCTTTCACTCGGTCGATGCTGATGAAGAGGTCGCCTACTATACGGTCGTTCTCGGTGTAGTCAAAAGTAATAATATCTGTGTAATAGTCGTGTTTGAGATATTGATGATTGACTTCCAAGAGGTAATCGTCATCACATAAAATGTAAGAGACGTCTCCGAGTTTCTTTCCTTTGTTCTCAACCACGGTTTTAATCCATTGCTTTATCAGCGTACGGTTTTTGAGAGAGTATTTGGTCTCTATTGAAAATCGAATTGCCATTATTCTATTGTATGATGCAGAATTTTGTTTTCAAAGTAGCTTTGTATCTTTTCCAAACGGGAAGAGAGCAGTTCCGGTTCTATGCCTCCGATGAGGAATTGAAGTTCTATGCCTTTTCCTTCGTTCAATATAGCCACTTTGTCGGCAAGAGTGTTTATTATGTAAGCCTCCACATCGGCAATGGTAGCAAGAGTTTCATCTGCATTTGCCAAGTCTTTGAATACTTCGTTGGAATATTCCATCTTGAAGACAACTCCGCCTACACATTTGGCAAAAGAAAATCTGACTTTCACCCCCTTGTTATCGTCTTTATCGCTTAATATCATTTCCAAAGCCTGACCGATTGCGACGGATATAGTACCGAAATAATTGCCTATGTTATTATCGTGGCATACCTCTTCCAACAAGTCGGTCAAATCGTCCGATTGCTTTATCTTCAATTGCTTTTCGAATATCACGTTTCTCATTTCCTTTTTACATCACTGTTTATTCGAACCGCTGTTGCCATAAAAATAATCGTTAACCTTCTTCTTGTAGAACGGAGAATAGATAGGCGGCACCTGTTTGAACAATTCGGATTCTCTTTCTTTCAATTTCTTGAATTCCGGAAAGTCTGCTGCTTCGTTTTCCATGTCTTTCGCAGTCTCGGACTTTCTTTCAAAATCCCTGTCCTTAGTCTTTTCCGCTTTCTCCGACTCCAACATTCGGGTCAATATCTTAGCCTGACGATTTATGGTTTGGCGGCTTATGGTCTTGTTTACGATATCTTTTTCCGTTTGTTCCATTTGTCGCTGCAATTCTTCTGTTTTTTTGTCAGGTTTGCCGCCGTTTCGTTTTGCTTCTTCGGCCGCTTTCTTTACCATCTCTCTTATCATCTCTTGTCGGGCAGCCGCTTTCGCAAGTTCTTCGTTAAGTTTCGCTCCTTCGCCGATTTTTTGTTTGCCGTTGTTTTTTTGTTTTTCCAACTCCTTTTGCAAGCGTTCCAATTCTTTGTTCAATGCCTCTTGAAGTTCTTTCATGCTTTGTTTTGATGAGGGTTTATTGCTTTGCGAAGGGTTCTTGCATTGTTTGTTCGGCTTACCCTTTGCCTTATTCTTTTGATTTTGCTGTTGCTTCATGTTCTCTATGGATTCCGAAAGCATAAGAGCAAGGTTGTTCATCGAAGTCATCGCATATTGCTGCGAAGAAGCCGCCGAAGTATTTCTGTAATTGGCGTAATGTGCCTGATTGTAACGAACCATCGTTTCTATGGATTTCTCCAAGTGGCTGTTGATTTTATTCAATTCAAGGTTTATCATGTTTCCGACCTGCGGTTGTCGCTTACTCATGGCGAAAAGGCTGTCGTTTATCATCTTCATGTCTTCCTTGATGACGTATTGTTTGCGGATAATCTTTTGATACTCCGCATCGGAAACCTTTGTCATCTTTGTCTTTGCAATCAACTCTTCTTCCTGCATGGACAGGCGGACAAGATTCTTCAACATGGCACGTACTTGTTCTATATCCTCTGCAAGTTGTTCCTCTTCGTTTTCGTCTTTCTGTTGTTGCAAGTCCTCTGCCATCTCCTTCATCTTTTGTGCAGCCTGTTGCATATTCTCTTCCGCCGCTTTCTTCCGGCCTTTGTCTATATTCTCTTTCGCCTTTTGCTGTTGTTCTTTTATGGTGTTTTCTCTTTCCGGATTTCTTTTCAGGTTACGTTCCTCATTCATGGAACGTAGTTCCTGCCGGATACTTTCCAATTTCTCTTGTTGCTTTTCAAATTCGTTTTGCAGTTCGTTCTGTTGCTTTGAAACATTCTCTTTGCTTTCGTGCTTCACCTTATCGGCAAGTTCTTTTTGTTTGTCGGATAACTCTTTCAGTTTTTCTATAAGCTCATCTGTCTTTTTCTCCACCTCCAAATGTTTATACATCTCTATGTTTCTGTCCAACTGCTTCTCTATATCCCTGTTGTTCTGCTTTATATTGTTCAAAGCCTCATTGAGTTTCTGCTTATCCACCTGCTCGTTTGCCAACTTGCGGATTTGTTCCATCATCTCTTTCATGTCTTCGTTCAAAACCTTATTCATCAAGGCTTCCAACTCTTTTTGCTTTTCCAATATGTCGTTCTCCTCTTGCTTTGACAACTTTTCATCAAGCACATTGTTCTCTCTGAGCTTATCCTTAATCTCCTGTACCTTGTCTTTAAGTTCTTCTTGTTTTTTCGCAAGTTCTTCCAACTGCTTTTTATCTTGCCACGACAGTTCTTTCTTTTCGATCAACTTGCGGTTCATTTCCTCGATTTGCTTTTGCAAATCCTTGATTGAGGATAAAATATTTTCGGTTTCCGACTTCAAGTCTTCGGAATTTTGTTCTCTTTTCTCTTCCAACTCTTCTTCGGAAAGCAATTTCAAGGAGAATATTCTGCTCTTGGTACTTTTGCTTCCGTTCACGGCATCATTGTCCCATACTTGGAAATAGTATTCCATGCTTTCTCCGTTTGCAAGACCTGCTTGCTCTATGTTGTAATAGTGGTAGAACTCTTGGGCATTTTCTGTCTTCGATACTTCCAAACTTTGCTTATAGACAACATCGTCTTTTCCTTTCGAGTGCTTCACGACGCAGAATTCCAATTTATCGAAACCGTAGTCGTCCTTTATCTGACCCCTGAATAATATCCTTTCAGGCAGTATGCTGTCCTTTTGTTCTATGACCGCAATCTGCGGATACATGTCTTCGATGGTGATGATTTGCAATGCCACGGAGTCGGAATAGTCTGTGTATTCGTTGGACGTTCTCACCGTAACGTTCATGTCCGACATCGCTCTCAGCCCATACTCTGCAAATCCTCTCTTGTCTGGAATGAGTTTTACCTGTTTGCCATTGCAATTCACAAAAAGATGCTTGGTGTCTCTTGTTTGCATTTTGCAAACAATCTGCGAGCCTTTCGGCAGACTTATGCGGTTTACTCCCGAAAGTGTCTCCTGTTTCATGCCGGTATATGCCGGATAAATCACATCGGCTTCTATGGAAACCAGAACAGGTTTGGGCTTTACCTTTATCATATAAGGACGGCTCTTCACACCTGCGGCAGAAAAATCGAACTCCGTATCGGAATTTATCTGTTTTATCAGATAAGAAAAGACTGTTTTGCTTTCTTTCCGCATTCGGAAAGTGTGTCCGTTGACCGTTATATTGCATTCTTCCGGTAAGGCTTTACCGGAAATTTTCACACTTACCTTCAAATCCTCCTGTTGCAGCACCGTAAGCGATTTGTTCTGCAAAACGAATCCGAAAGGAGCCGGCTTCTCGAAATAAGTCGAGTGATTGACATAGCGGAACGTCGTATCTTTCAAGAAGCTCGGGAATATCAGAGCCGTCAACAACAGAACAACTGCAACGCCACAAGCAATTATGCCTGCACGTTTCAATTTGCTTTTATCTATTGCCTTGTGAAACGGAATGGGAGACAGTTGCCGCGTTTTCTGTTCTATGCTTGCCAACAGCAAATCCGAATCCTCTTTTTCGGAAAGGTCTTTAAGTTGGAGTAAGTTAAGGAGTTTGTCCGATACTTCGGGGAAATGCTTCCCTATGATTTTGGCTGCATCATAGTAAGACAGCGTTTTGCCTATGCGGAACATCTTCACCGCAGGTCGTATGACGAAAAGGCTGACGACAATCAGGGCGAATAACAAATAAAGATAGAACAATATCGTCCTTATTGTGGTGCTGTTGTATCCCACATACTCCAAAAGGCTCAACAATAGGTAAAAAACAACTAAAAGGATTACCGAATACAATAATCCTTTTAGCAGCAAATTTTTGTAGAACTTGCGAATGAACTCGTCTAACTTCCTTATCAAATCATCTTTAAGCATGTTCTTCTTCCGTTGCCATTCCTATGTAGATTGCAGACAAAAGAGTGAAAACGTATGCTTGGATATATGCCACCAATATCTCCAAAAGGGTCATGAACAAACTGAAAAATAAAGGCACAATGGAAGTTCCGTATCCCAATGCGGTGCTTTGTTGACCGAAAATAAAGATTATGCACATGAAACTCAAAATAATGACGTGTCCTGCGGTGATGTTCGCAAACAATCGCACAGTTAAGGAGAACGGTTTGGTGAACATTCCCAATATTTCCACTATCGGCATTATCGGAAGCGGGAATTTAAGCCACCAAGGCACTCCCGGCATATTCACCATGTGCTTCCAATATTGTTTGTTACCGCTTACATTCGTGATGACAAAGGTAAATATCGCCAAACAAAGCGTTACCGCAATGTTTCCCGTTACATTGGCACCTCCCGGGAAGCAAGGCAGCAAACCCATGAGGTTGGAGAAGAAGATGAATAAGAATGCCGTCAACAGATATGGCAGATACTTTCGGTATTTCTCCTTTCCGATCGAGGGGATTGCTATATCATCTCTTATGTAAATCACGAAAAATTCGACCAAAGTCTGAATGCCTTTCGGTTCTTTGCCCTGACGTTTCTTTGCAATCGAAACTCCCTTGAATACAAGGAAAAGAATAAATCCCGCAACTATGAAAATGGAGAACACATTCTTCGTTATGGAAAAATCATACGGCTTTTCACCCGTATAAACTCCGTTTTCGTCCACGCAAACTATCTTTCCCGATACATCTTCGCCGTCTTCCTTGCTCGCAACCTTGTATCCGCGGTAAGCATCATGCCCGTGATTGAACTTGGAAGACATGAAAACATCGAGCCTGCCGTCGTTGAACAAAATAACCGGCAAAGGAATGGAAACATGTGTCGTTTTCCATGTAAGTATATGCCATTCATACGAATCCGATATATGATCCATAATCAATTCGCCTGCATCGAATTGTTTCTTTTCCTCATTTGCAAAACAACCAAAGCCAATGAATATCGACATCATGCAAAAGAAAAATACCTTCTTCATATCTCTGTATTTTGAGCCGCAAATATAGCAAATAATTTCCGTAAGACAAGCAAAAAACTCATTTTTCCGTTTACTCTATTTTCTATTTCCGGTTCTTATCTCTTGAATGCGTTGCAGTACTCCGCCGTTCTGTTTTCGTAGAACGGCGATTGGAGAAAATCTTTCGGCGATTCGATTTGCTGAAACGCCGTTTCATTTTCGTAGAACGGCGTTTTGTGTTTTTGCATTGTCAGAAGGCTGTCAGAGATGCAGCTCCGAGGATTGCGGCACGGTTTTCCGGCAGTCCGGATTGTTCTATGGATACGGTTTCGCGAAATACGGGGTAAAGAAATTCGTTGAAGTAAGCTCTCAAAGGGTTGAAAAGTTTTTCGCCTGCGTTGCTCAGCCCTCCTGCAATGAAGATTTTTTCCGGCGAAGTGAGGGCAACGGCATTTGAAAGCCCGAGTGCAAGATGCTTGGCTGTTATATCGAAGCACTTCAAGGCAAGTTCGTCGCCCTTTTCCGCCGCTTTGTTTATTTCTTCCGCACCGGTGGGTTCGCCGGTTTCAATGTCGAGTAAGGAGAAATCGTAGTATTTGGAATCCAAAAGCTCTGCTGCCGTTCTTGCAATGCCCTTTGCCGAACAGTAAGTCTCCAAACAACCTCTTCTTCCGCAGCCGCACAAACGACCGTTCGGCACGATAATCGTATGTCCCAGCTCTCCCGCAAAACCGGAAAAGCCGTAGAGCAGTTTGTTATCCACGAATACACCGGAGCCTACGCCCGTTCCGAGAGTTATCATCATGAAGTCGCTTATTTCTTTGGCTTTGCCATATATCTTTTCGCCCATTGCGGCGGCATTGGCATCGTTTGTCAGAACTATGTCTGCCTCCATGAAACGGGAAGAAAGCGATTTGGTCAGCATTTCTCCCAACTCGAACACGCCTTTGAAAGGAAGATTGGGAGCGAACTCTATCGTGGAACGATAGTAATTGCCGTTCGGAGCCCCTATTCCGACGCTTACTCTTTTGCCATCGCCAATATCATACTTCCTTATCAACGACACTATGTCATCGGCAAGTCTTTCGACAAAGTTTTCCGCCACAACGTAGTCCCATGTCTTGAATTTCAACACCTCGACCACTTTTCCGTCGGAAGAAACCGCACCGCAACGAACATTCGTTCCCCCGATGTCCACACCCAATGTGTACTTTGAATTTTTCATGTTTCTTTCAGTTTCTTATATCCGTAATATTCAATCGAGCATATCGCTCATCGTGAAAAAGCCTCTTCTGTTCTTCAACCAATGTGCCGCAATCACCGCACCGCTCGCAAAACCGTGTCGGGAGAAAGCCTCGTGCTTAATCTCTATCTTGTCGATTTCGCTTTGGTAATCTATGATATGCGTTCCGAAAACCTCGCCAACCCTCTCGGCTTCCACTCTCAAAACTTCCTTATCCGTTCTTTCGGGAGACAATTCCCACGATTTCTTTTCGGGATAATTCGCAATAAGACTTTCCGCAAGGCTGATGGCAGTACCGGAAGGGGCATCTTTCTTGTGAATGTGGTGAATTTCCCTTATCGAAGGCTCGTATTGCGGATAGGAACTCATCATTTTGGCAAGCATGACGTTGAGCTTGTTGAACAAAAAGACCCCTATGGAGAAGTTGGACGCCCAAAACATGGAACGGTTCTTCTCTTTGCATTCCTTTTTCAGACTTTCTATATGTGAATACCAGCCTGTCGTGCCGACGACTATCGGAATATCGTTCTCGAAACAAATCCTGATGTTGTTCAACACAACATCAGGAATCGAAAAGTCCACGGCTGCAATGCCGCAATCCCTCTCACAGGAAGCAGCCTGCCGTTTCAAAGTCTCAAAATCCAACTTTGCCCAATCCTCTGCCGAATCAATGCGTGCCACAATTCTGTCGCCACGCTTCAATGCCTCGTATTCCACGATTTTTCCCATCTTTCCGTAACCGGAAACTATAATATCCATAAGCTATATCTTTATCGAATCAAACATCAGTTCACTTTCAAGAACAGAAACGTAAAGATACGAAATTTGTTCTCCGACAGAGTAAAAATAAAATGCCGGAATGCTTGTTCCGACAGAGGGTTTCAAGGGTAAAAACAATGAAAAAAGAAAATAAATACAATATCGATGCCCTCATGTCGAGATATAGACAACCCCTCAAACTGTTAAGCGAACATGCTTTTTGTTCGTACTGCGAGGAATAAGGAATATGAAGAGAGAAACGGGGCTGAATGTTGTTTCAAACGCCATTCGGGTTCCTCTTGATGAAAGATGGGTTCGGCTATTGGGGCTTCGGATTAACCGATGGGGCGATGCAATGGTCGGAATGGCTTAAAGAGCAAGGCGTAAGCCGTTATTGCTGTTGCGATTATCCGGTGCATTGCTTCCGCGGTAAGATACACGTACGTCTCTTGCGGTATAATCCCAACTGCCGCCTCGCAAAATCCGACGAGTGCCTGTATTCGCTCCTTTGGGATTGGTTTGTGCCGTGCCTGAATAGTCTCCTTTCCAATCGGAACACCATTCCCATACGTTTCCGCACATATCGTATAAGCCCAATTCATTGGCTTGCTTCTTTGCAACGGGATGTGTCTTGCCTCCGCTGTTGTTTTTATACCATGCAACGGCATTGACGTCATTGCTTCCGCTGTATTTGTAGCCTTTGCCTTCATTTCCTCCCTTTGCGGCGAACTCCCATTCTGCTTCTGTCGGTAAACGGAATTTTTCTCCCGTAAGCTTGTTGAGTTTGGTTATGAATTCTTGGCAATCGCTCCAAGAGACCTGTTCCACAGGACTTTGTTCGCTATCCATAAAGTTCGAAGGGTTGCTGCCCATGACCACTTCCCAAAGTTCTTGCGTTACTTCGGTTTGCCCGATGTAATAATCGGACAAGGTAACGCTATGTATAGGGTATTCGTTATCCATTGCATCGCTGCCTTGCTCCGCCGTAGCTCCCATTTGGAACGTTCCGGAGGAGACTTTCACCATTTTGAACTCCACGCCTTTAATGGTGATGGTTTTAATATCGGGTTTTTCGGTATTGTTTCCTCCATTCGGCACTGTCGGGGTGCTTGATGGTTTTTGCGTTTCGTCTTTGTCATCTTCGCAAGAAACGAAAAATGCCATTGTGGCGAACATACCGAGCATAATGATGCTTATTTTATTCATCGCTCTCATATCTCAATGTTTTTATTGTCGCAAAGGTAGTGCTTTTCACGGAAACGAAAAGAAAAAATGCTTGATTTTATGTTCCTCTTTCCGCAGTTCAAAACCCGATACTTGTAAAGCATTCCGGCGAAAGGGCGAAAGAATTTGACGAATCGGCGTTTTACGAAATTCTTTCGGCGTTTTATTTTCGCGAAACGGTCTTTGGTTGAACTCTTCTTGCGAATGTATGTTTACCTTTGCAGAATGACCGTTCGGATATGCCTGACAGGTTGGTTAAAACGGTCAAAATGTGATTTCATACAAAAAAGCGTCAAAAAAATTTGGAAATTGAAAATTTTAGAGTACCTTTGTAAGTGGTTTTTCATACCTTGTGCCTTATGAAGAAAGTGTTTGTATTTGTCATGATTGTGCTGCTCGGCTTCGGACTTGCGGCTCAAACAAGTAAAAAGAGAAAGAAAAAACCGGCAACGCCAAAACCTGTTGCCCCCGTTGAGGTTGCTTTGCCGGAAAGGTGTTCGGATTGTCTTTTTGCGGTGAAATTGCAGGTCGATGTACCTTTCGGTCCCACCGAACCTTTGAACGGGCCGGGTTTTGTGAGCGAAATCCGCCGCGATGCTCAGACAAAGAATGTTTTTGAGCATGAACATAATTCCATTTGGTACACAGTGGATATTCCATACGACGGAAAATTGCTCATAGACATCAAACCCAAAGGTTCTTCCGACGATTACGATTTCTTGGTTTACCAATACACGGACAGGTATTTCTGTAATCGTGTGGAGAAAAACAGAGTCAAACCGATAAGAAGCGTACAATCCGTTTGCAATGCGGAAGTGCAAGGCAGGACAGGCTTGTCGCTTACCGGAAGTATGGCACATATAACGAAGGAGTCCGATGTGGCATACGGCAAATATATCGACGTGAAAACAGGAGAAAGTTATGTTATTGTGGTTGACAATCTGACGGACGGAGGATTGGGACATACGATAAGTTGTGAGGTATGGACCGATTTCGCTCCCTTGTATATACAACCGATGGACAGTATTCTTTCTCAGAGAACCACTGCCGATATATACGTAAAGGAAAACGAGACAGGCAGAATTGTTGTCGATAAGAAAGATGCGGGTTCCATGAAAATAAAACTCCTTCCGGAACATAGCTATAACATTGCTCTGAGCAAGGAAGGCTATTTCAGAATGAACAGAACCGTCTCTCATTCGCAGGCAACAGGCAAAGACTCCGTTTTTACTGCCAAATTGGTGGAAATAAAAGCCGGTTCGGGCATACCTCTCGGCGGAGAATTGTATTTCGAAAATAATGAACAAGGCGAAGTCTTCCTCATGAAGGAATGTTACCCCGCATTCGACGGTGTAATCAAGACTTTGAACGAGTATCCCAAGATAAACATCGAAATAATCGGCAGAATTGCAACCGAGGGATTGAATGTCAGAAAAGATAACGAAGTTTCCAAACAACGAGCCGAAGCAATAAAGGACTATCTTGTCGCACAAGGAATTAACGAAAGCCGGATAAAGACGAGAGGTTCCTCTGTCAAGGAGTTGGAGAAGCAGTTGAAAGCACAACAAAAGTTAAAAAACAAAATAATTACGCCTCCGTGCGAAATAAAAATAGCAAGCACACGTTAGAGTAGCGTATTTATTGAAGTTGATGTCCCATGGTGTAGCGGTAGCACAAGAGATTCTGGCTCTCTTAGCTCAGGTTCGAATCCTGATGGGATAACAAAAGAAGAGCGGACTTCCTATTCGGAAAGTCCGCTCTTCTTTTTCGTTTGTCGTATCTGCAAATGCTTGCAATCCACGTGCCGTGTCTTATATCTTTCTACCTATATAGAACACGTATCCGAACATTTCCTTGTTCTCTTCGTAGTATGCGATTTCTTCTTTCAAACGTTCGACAAAGATTTCTGCCGTTTTGTTTCCTGCATGTTCGTTCATGAAACTCTCCATGGCTGTCGGCATGAATTTATAGTAATTCTCCGTCCAGCAATTCTCGGGAAGAATGAAGTGTGCGTATGGTTCGTAACCTGCTTCCGCCATTTGTCGGATTTTATTCTCTATGCTGTTTATCTCCGGCAGGTTGTCGTTTATCCAACTCATATTCTTCGGACGTCGGTTGCTCAACCACGAAGATTCACTCACTGCAATAAAACCGCCTTTCTTCAAGAAGCGGTGCCAATACTTCAAACCGTTTTCGTATCCCATTATGAAGATTGAACCTTCCGCCCATATCAAGTCATGACTTTCCTCTTTGAAAGGAAGATTATCCATCGAGGCCTGAACGGGATTGATAATGCTTGTCAGCCCTTCCCTTTTGCAACGTTCAGTCAGGATTTCCATCATTTCCGGAAGCAAATCCACTGCATCGATTTCGCAATCGAACTCCTTTGCAAGTACAGTTGTCTGATGTCCCGAGCCGCAACCCAAGTCCGCTATCCTGATATGTCTGCCGAAAGAAGGAATAAGACTTGCCGCAAGCCTTGTTTCCCTGTCCCCTCCGGGACCTTGTCGTTCGATTCTCTTGAAAAAATCCGCTATAAGCGAAAAATCGAAATCATCTATCACCACATTCTCTTTCTCGTTACTCTTTTGTTCTTTTTCCATCGTAGTTCTCTTTTCTCAATTCGTAAAACAATATATTCTTTTCGGTCTTATCTAATATGCTTTCACCGTGATGAAACACAAATCCGCACTTTTCCAGCACTCTTTGCGATTGACGATTGTTCGCAAAGCGACAAGCCCATAATTTCCGTTTGCCAAGATTTACGAAAGCATGGGAAATCAACGCTCTTGCAGCCTCGGGTACCAAGCCTTGCCCCCAATAGGGCTTGCCTACCCAGTAGCCGAGTTCCGCCTCATCGTTTTCCATCTTCAAATGACCCTCTTGCAACAGCAAGCCTATGCACCCGATAACCCTGCCGCTTTTCCGTAACTCCATCGCATAAATTTCGGGAGCCGAAAACACTGTTCTGATGATTTCGAGGCTTTCTTCCATACTCTTATGCGGAGACCAATCCGCCATTATCCCCACATCGGAATCTTTCGCATACAAATACAAATCCTCGACATCGTTTTCCTGCCATGGACGCAGTAACAATCTATCCGTTTCCAACATAAAATCCAACGTTAAACCCATTCATGCGGTTTAATCGCTTCTTTCGGAACGCTCATCAGGCATTGTAATTTTCCTCTTTCAAACCGCACTGCAAATGTACGGTATTTTCCCATACCCGAATATCATATTTCTACACTCTTTCACCGATAAGCAAATCAACTCTTTGCAATCTTGAAAATAAAACGGCGAAAGAAAAAATTCTTCCGCCGATTGAGCAAATTCTTTCGGCGTTTTATTTCCGTAGAACGGCGTTTCGGCAAGATGCATGGCAAGAATGTTTTGAAGAAAGGACTTTCTTGTCGGTTTTTCAAGGTTTTGTATGTGGTGTTTCGAATGTGTTATGCCTTGAAAAGAGATAAGAACACGTCGTCTCGTCAACGGAAATCGATAGAAATTGCAGTCTAATTCTCTGAAATTTGGTTTGAACGGGATTTCTTGCTACCTTTGCAAATGTTTAACGATAAAGCAACAACAATTATGAAGAGACTGTTACTTTCTATGTGCGGCATATTGCTGACAAGTGTACTTACCGCACAAACTTTCACTTTTGAGGGACTGGAGTATCGGATAATTGATGATAATTCGGTGAAAGTTTGTCAACAAGACAGCTCAGCTATTTTCGGCACTGTGAATATTCCTTCCGCTGTAACCTACAATAACAATACGTATAGCGTTACTGCTATCGGAGATTATGCGTTTATTGTGTGTACAAGGTTAACTTCCGTTACCATTCCGAACAGCATTACTTCTATCGGGAGGAGTGCGTTTAGCGGTTGCAGCGGTTTGACTTCGATAAGCATTCCGAACAGCGTTACTTCTATCGGAGCAGATGTGTTTCGCTCTTGCAGTTTTGTGTCGGTTACCATTCCGAACAGTGTTACTTCTATCGGAAGTCATGCGTTTATCAAATGCAGAAACTTAACTTCGGTTACCATTCCGAATAGTGTTACTTCTATCGATAAATATACGTTTTGGGGTTGCAGCGGTTTGACTTCTGTCAAATGCTTGACAGTAACGCCGCCTTCTCTCGATTCTTCTGCTTTCATCGGCGTTGGTTCGACCTGCACTTTGACAGTACCGTGCGGAACTATTGACGCTTATGAAGGGAGCTATTGGAATACGGTTTTTGCAGGACGTATTTCCGAGGATACGCCTTTTGAACTTAATGTTTCGTCGAGCGATACAACCTTAGGTATTGTGGGAATAAGTTCGGGAGAAAACTGTCCGGAGAAGATATTGACAGCCACTCCTGCTTCTTGTTATCATTTTACTGTGTTGAACGATGGCAGTACAGATAACCCTCGCACGATTACGGTAACGCAGGATACAACATTCACGGCGAACTTTGAAAGAAGCATTTCTCGTCAAGAGATTTACGATGCAATTTGCGAAGGAACTACCTACGACTTTCACGGCAGAGACCTGACGCAGGCAGGAACATATAGCGATACTTTGCAAACAGTAAACGGTTGCGACAGTGTAATGGTTCTTACCTTGTCAGTCAACCCTGTTGCCACCACTCCGTTTTCTGCAACGATATGCAATAACGAGACCTACGATTTCCATGGCAGAAACCTGACGCAGGCAGGAACATATAGCGATACATTGCAAACAATAAACGGTTGCGACAGTGTAATAGTTCTTACCTTGTCAGTCAACCCTGTTGCCACCACTCCGTTTTCTGCAACGATATGCAATAACGAGACCTACGATTTCCATGGCAGAAACCTGACGCAGGCAGGAACATATAGCGATACATTGCAAACAATAAACGGTTGCGACAGTGTAATAGTTCTTACCTTGTCAGTCAACCCTGTTTATCATGATACCATAAATGCAGCAATTTGCGAAGGCAGTGTTTATACGGAGAACGGCTTTAATGTCAACGAAGCAGGTACATATACTCAAACATTGCAAACCATCAATGGTTGCGACAGTATCGTTACGCTTAATCTTACGGTTAATTCGGCTTTGACAAGTATCATCAATGCTGAAATCTGCGAGGGAACGACTTATTCAGAGAACGGGTTTGAACAGAGTGAAGCCGGAACATATACGCAGACCTTGCAAACTTCCAATGGTTGTGATAGTATAGTAACATTGAACCTTTCGATGAAACCCAACTCAACGACGACATTCACGGCAACCGTGTGCGAAGGTACGGTTTACACGGAGAACGGTTTCAACGCAAGCGAGACAGGAATATATACGAGAACCATGGAAAGTGCAAACGGTTGCGACAGTACAATAACGCTCGACCTTACTATTAATCCTTCTTACCAAATCGGAGTTCTGGCTATAATCAACAGGGGTGAGACTTATACGAACTTTGGCTTCAACGAAAGTGAAGCCGGAACATATACGCAGCACCTGCAAACGGTAGATGGTTGCGACAGCGCCATAATATTGACGCTTGTGGTAATGATGTCGTTGGACGATACAATGATTGATGAAAATGCATTCATATTTTATCCCAATCCTGCGAAGAGCTTCGTTATTTTGGAGTTCGAGACGTTGCATGAAAGTGAGCGAGTGCAGATATTCGATATAAGAGGCAGAAGAGTGAAAACTGCGGAAGCAGGGGCAGGAAAGAAGCAAATGCAGATAGATGTCAGCGATTTGTCGGAAGGAACATATATAATAAGGTTCGGAAATGTTGCGAAAAAATTGATTGTCGAGTAGGTGTGGTATCAAAGTCCTTTTCCGTGTCAGGCGAATGTGCTTATCGTATGTTCCATACATTATTTATATGTGCAGATACGGCTTGCGGGCTTATTTCTTTGGAAGAATGGCTTCGCAGAGGTAATTTTTAACATCGCCGATATTTCGTGTTTTTCGTGGAATGTATATCTTTGCGGCTGAATTTGAAGAAACAATAAAACAAAACCGTAGAATCAGATGAGAAAAGTATTGTTGTTTGCAGCCTTATTGACGGCTGCTTTGTCCGGAGTGATGGCTCAGCGGATAGATGAGAAGGATTATCACGGTCAGAAAGATGTTTCTGTGGTGTATTTCATCAGGGAAATCACTCCCGAGAATGTCCTTAAACTTTATGAGGCTTTGGGCGAGAAGCCGAGCGGAAAAACCGGTGTGAAAATTCACTTCGGCGAAGAGGGAAATCAGAACTTCCTCAATCCTGAGTTGACAAGACCTCTGATGGAAAAGACAAAGGCAACATGGGTTGAAACAAACGTTTTGTATGTCGGTCAAAGAAGATATACCGATCAGCACATCGCTTTGGCAAAAAGGCATGGTTTCACTTTCGCTCCAATAGATATTTTGGACAAAGATGGTGAGATAGAAGTGCCTACTACAGGTATGGGCTTGCAACACTATGGCAAGAGCGTCAAGTTGGGAAAAGGTTTCATGGATTATGACAACTATATCATATATTCCCATTTCAAAGGTCATGGTTCGGCAGGTTTCGGCGGTGCTATAAAGAACCTTGCCATGGGATTTGCTTCTCCGGGAGGCAAAATGGCTCAGCATGCAACGGACTACCCGCAAATCAACACTCCCGAGAAGTGCGTGGGTTGTGGAAGTTGCGTAAAGAATTGTCCTGCCGCCGCTTTGAGTTTGGACGGAGGCATACATATAGATACGACAAAGTGTATCGGTTGTGCAAAATGTATAGCAGAATGTCCGTTGAAGCTATTCTCGCCCAAGCAAGTGGAACTTGCCGGCAGTACTTTCATGGAAAGACTTGTGGAGTACGCATACGTGGCATGGAAAACCAAGCCTATGGTATTCATAAATGTTTTGGCGAATATTTCGGCGGCATGCGATTGTTCGGCAAGGGCTCCGAAACCTTTCTGCAACGATATAGGAATGGTTGCTTCCAAGGATATAGTTGCAGCGGACAGAGCTTCTCTCGATTTGGTTGCCAAGGAACATAAATGCGATGACCCGTTCTTGAAAGAGAGCGGCAAAAGCGGTTCATATCAGTTGGAATATGCTGAAAAACTCGGCATGGGCAATCAGAAATATGTGTTGATAGAAATCAAGTAACGCAATAAAGTGAAAACCATTCGGTCGATAATATTTGCGTTTTTGGCAGTAAATCTTCTCGGCGGTATATTCTCTTCCTGCATCAAGGAAGAGAATTTCGCAGAGGGAAGGGGAGTCGCCTTGTCTTTCGGTAGCGATACAGTGAGTTTCGATACTGTTTTCACAACCGTGGGTTCGGTTACCAAAACTCTTGTTGTTTATAACAGGGAAAGCAAGCCTGTGAAGATTGACATGGTTTCGTTGAAGAACGGAGCGGCGAGTTACTTTCGCTTGAATGTTGACGGGGATAATTCTCTCGTGGCAAAGGATGTGGAAATCGGTGCGAAAGACAGCATGTATGTCTTTGTGAGGGTGGAACTCAACCCTAACAATCAATCCAATCCTTTATTGGTCGAAGACGAAATAGTCTTCGCTTTCAACGGAAAGACACAATCCGTGATTTTACAGGCATACGGACAGGACGCATATTATCATAAACCGAGCCACTACCTTTTGAGCGAAAAGAACTCGGGCAACGGATACGATACAATCAGATATTCTCTTGCCGACGAGGGAGGGGAGGCGAGTGGTTGCATTGTAAGCGGCAATGAAATACATTGGAAAGCGGATAAACCGCATATCATCTTGGGTAATTGCGTAGTCGATTCGGCTTTTGTCCTCAACTTGGAAGCAGGAACAAAGATACACCTGAACAAGGGTTCTGAGTTTTGGGTTTATAAAGACGGAACATTGAAGGCAAATGGCGATATATCCTCTCCTGTTGCTTTTGAAAGCATGCGGAAAGACGAACATTATGCCACGACCGCAGGACAATGGGGATGCCTCAGGTTCATATCCGGCAGCAAGAACAATACCTTGGACAATGTCGTGATAAAGAACTGTACGACAGGCATAATAGTCGATACATGTGTGAACAATGTTGCAACGCTTACGTTGAGCAATGTAAGGATTGAGAATTGCTCCAACATAGGGCTGTATTCCCGTGGGGCAACCGTGGAGGCTCAAAACCTGATTGTGCAGAATTGCGGAAGCTATGCCGTGGCTCTTTCTCTGGGAGGCAGTTACAATTTCGTCCATTGCACCTTTGCGAACTATTGGCGGTACAATACGAGAACCAAACCATGCTTGATTTTGAACGATTATTATCTTGACATAAACAATACATTGCAGTATCGCCCCATAATACAGGCAAATTTCTATAACTGCATAATATACGGAAGTCTCGCCGCAGAGGAAATTGAGTTCGACTTCATCAATGAAAATTCAAGCGAAAAGCATTTCGAGAATTGCATAATAAAGAGCGAGAAATACTCCAATCGGACGGCAGGTTTCGTGAACTGCATATTCAAAGACCCGATGTTCAATAATCCTTCCGAAGGAAATTTGAGCGTTAAGCAGAACTCGCCGGCGGTGGCAGCGGGAAACGGAGTGTGGAGTTACAGCGTACCGTATGACATCAACGGTACCTATCGTCCCGATCCGCCTACGATAGGGGCAATCGAATACATGGAACAAAGTGCCGGCAAGTTGTTCCGTTCATTCCGAAAAAGATAGAATATAAATCAAAAAGCGACGAATTAAAGTTTCATTCCATGCGGGTGAAGCACCGATTTGAAGAACTCAAACGGCAGTAATCCGTTTTTTCTTCGTACATTTGCAGTTTGAAGCAACCATATAATATGGTGCAAGTTGACAAGCAATCAAAGAATTAGAAACATTTATAATTTACAACAATGGCAAAAGAAAAGAAATTCCTGACTTGCGACGGTAATCAAGCCTGCGCACATGTGGCATACATGTTCAGCGAAGTCGCAGCCATCTATCCGATTACGCCATCTTCACCTATGGCGGAATATGTCGATGAATGGTCGGCAAACGGTCGTAAAAATATTTTCGGTGAGACTGTAAAGTTGGTTGAAATGCAATCCGAAGCAGGTGCCGCAGGTGCTTTGCACGGCTCTTTGCAGGCAGGTGCTTTATCGGCAACTTTCACTGCATCGCAAGGTTTGTTGTTGATGATACCGAACATGTACAAAATAGCAGGTGAAATGCTACCCGGCGTTATGCACGTAACTGCAAGAACGATAGCTTCGCATGCTCTTTCGATATTCGGCGATCATTCCGACGTATATGCTTGCCGTCAGACAGGTTTTGCAATGTTGTCTTCCGCATCTGTTCAAGAGGCAATGGACTTGGCAGGAGTTGCTCACCTATCTGCAATAAAGGGAAGAATTCCGTTCATGCACTTCTTCGATGGTTTCAGAACTTCTCACGAGATACAGAAGATTGAAGCCTTGGATATGGAAGATTTGGCAGCTTTGCTTGACAGAGAGGCTTTGAAAAAATACAAAGACGAAGCATTGAACCCTGAACACCCAGTAACAAGAGGTACGGCACAAAACCCTGATGTGTTCTTCCAAGCAAGAGAAGCAAGCAACCCTTACTATGAAGCATTACCGGATATAGTTGCAGACTACATGGAGAAAATCTCCGCAATAACCGGAAGAGAATACAAGCCGTTCAACTATTACGGAGCACCGGATGCAGAAAACGTCATAGTTGCAATGGGTAGTGTTTCCGATACCGTGAAAGAGGTAATAGACTACCTTGCAAAAAAAGGCGAGAAACTCGGATTGGTAACGGTACACCTTTACAGACCGTTCTCAAAGAAATATTTCTTTGCAGCCCTTCCGAAATCAGTGAAGAGAATATGCGTATTGGACAGAACAAAAGAAGCCGGTGCCAACGGAGATCCTTTGTATTTGGATGTTGTTGAAGCCGTATCTTCTTGCTCATGCTCGAACAAACCTATGGTTATAGGTGGCAGATACGGACTTTCTTCCAAGGATACCACACCTGCACAAATCCTTTCCGTTGTCGAAAATCTTAAAGCAGCGGAACCTAAAAACCAATTCACAGTCGGCATAGTCGATGATGTAACACATCGTTCGTTACCTGTGTTGCCTGAAATTTCAATGGCGACGGAAGGAACTTTTGAAGCCAAATTCTATGGTTTGGGAGCAGACGGAACAGTCGGAGCAAACAAAAACTCCATCAAGATAATCGGAGAGAACACCAATAAATACTGTCAGGCGTACTTCTCTTACGACAGTAAGAAGTCGGGCGGATTTACATGCTCCCACTTGCGTTTCGGAGATAATGTAATACGTTCTCCTTACCTTGTAACGACACCGGACTTCGTTGCATGCCATGTATTCAACTACATGAACATGTATGAAGTTTTGAAGGGCATAAAGCAAAACGGAACATTCCTGTTGAACTCCATGTTCTCGGCAGAAGAGACCGTTGAACGTTTGAGTGCAAAGGTCAAGAAAGAATTGGCAGAAAAGAACATCAGTTTCTACATCATAAACGCAACCAAGATAGCGGAAGAAATCGGTTTGGGTAACAGAACGAACACCATTTTGCAATCCGCTTTCTTCAAAATAGCGGAAGTAATCCCATACGAACTTGCGGTCAAGGCAATGAAGAAAGCCATAGACAAGTCATACGGCAAAAAAGGTGAGAACGTCGTTAAGATGAACTACGCAGCCGTCGATAAGGGTGGCGAAGTTGTCAAGATTGAAGTAAAGAAAGAGTGGGCAAATGCTTGCACATGCGGTTGCAACTGCGAGACAAAGGCAGACAGACCCGAATTCATAAGAAACATTGTCGATGTAATCAACGCCCAAGAGGGAGACACACTTCCTGTAAGTGCATTCAAGGGAATGGAAAACGGTACCTTCCCTGCCGGCACTTCCCAATACGAGAAAAGAGGCATTGCATCGCACGTCCCTGCATGGCACAGTGAAAACTGTATCCAATGTAACAAATGTTCATTGGTATGTCCTCACGCAGCAATTCGACCATTCGTATTCACACAAGACGAACTTGCAAAGGTCGGCAACATAACCACCATCAAGGCACAAGGCAAAGAATTTGAAGGAATGCAATTCCGTGTACAAGTATCCCCATTGGATTGTACCGGTTGCGGCAACTGCGTCGATGTATGTCCTGCAAAGACAAAGGCATTGACGATGGAAAGCCTTATGAGCCAAACCGAAGAAGCCAAGACTTGGGAAACAGTAACCAAGAACGTAAGCTACAAATCCGACTTGGTGGATATAACCAAGAGCGTGAAGAACTCTCAATTCGCACAACCGTTGTTCGAGTTCTCCGGAGCTTGTGCAGGTTGCGGTGAAACACCATACATCAAATTGATAACACAACTATTCGGTGAAAGAATGATAGTTGCCAATGCAACAGGTTGTTCTTCGATTTACGGAGGTTCTTGCCCATCTATGCCATATACAAAGAACGCAAAAGGCAAAGGACCTGCTTGGGCAAACTCTCTATTCGAGGACAATGCAGAGTTCGGTTTGGGTATGGCAACGGCAACACGTAAGATGAGAGACCGTGTGGAGAGATTGATGAAAGAAGGTTTGTCATGCAGTTGCTGCTCGGACGAACAAAAAGCATTGTTCCAAATGTGGTTGGATAACAGAGAATGTCCAGAAACCACACAAAAGGTTTACGATGCTTTGGTTCCGACCCTTTCACAATGCGGTTGCGACATCTGCAAAGAGCTTGAAGCAAACAAACAGTTCATTGTCAAGAAATCCCAATGGATATTCGGTGGCGACGGTTGGGGCTACGATATCGGATACGGCGGATTGGATCACGTCATAGCATCAGGCGAAGACGTAAACATCTTGGTGATAGATACCGAAGTTTATTCCAACACCGGCGGACAAGCCTCGAAGGCAACTCCTGTCGGAGCAATCGCCAAGTTTGCCGCATCAGGAAAGAGAATTCGTAAGAAAGACCTCGGAATGATAGCAACAACATACGGATACGTCTATGTAGCTCAAGTATCCATAGGAGCAGATCCTGCACAATACCTTAAAGTCTTGAAAGAAGCCGAAGCATATCACGGACCATCGTTGATAATCGCATACGCACCTTGTATCAACCACGGTATCAAGATAGGCATGGGCAAGACACAAGAAGAAGGCAAACGTGCCGTTGAATGCGGATACTGGCACTTGTGGAGATACAACCCTGAACTCGCAGCCGAAGGCAAGAACCCATTCAGTTTGGACTCCAAAGAGCCTGATTGGAGCAAGTTCCAAGCATTCATCGATGGCGAAGTACGTTACAACTCCTTGAAGAAAGCCTTCCCTGAGGAAGCAGCAGCGTTGTTCAATGCAGCAGAAGAAAACGCAAAATGGAGATACAACTCCTACAAGCGTATGTCTTCAATGGATTGGAACAAATAGCTTTACGATAAAGCACATTGCAAGGAGGCATGCCTTATGGCATGCCTCCTTTTTATCATTTTATAAAACCTTTATCGGATTAACTCTTTGATAAAGGTGAATTGAGTCCTAAGAGTAAATGAATGGTAAGGATAAAGCCCTTTCCCAAATATTGTACTCATTTTTTATTGATACCAATACTTCCGATGTCTCAATGTATTTGCCAAATCCATTAACCTCATTTGTAAGTTCATTAAGCAGAGTGTTGTAGCGGGCATGGAACTCGTTTCTGTTATTCACTATGCCGAAACATTGAATGCTGTTGAACCCTATGAATTTCTACTCATGTAGATCGCTGGAAGCCGTCTTGGTTGGCTGTTGCGGTCGGATAAGGAACTAAAACTTGAGAATATATTCATCGCTTTCCTTGAAGGCGTTGCATCTTTTCAAGTAATCTTTCGTTGCCTCAAAGTCATCTCCTGTGATATTGCTACTAAACTGACGTACTCTTGCCATTGCCTTTATGATTACGGTTGGATCGTTTCGCCGAGTTAATCTCCTCAATGCGTTCAGATAATCATCGCGAAAGACGGTCGGAATAATTATCTTCGATTGATCGGCATGAACAAGTTCGGCATTCATCATTATTCTCGAAATTCTACCATTACCATCATTGAACGGGTGTACTTCGCTGACCATGAACAGCATAAACAAAGCCTTGGCAAATGGACTTTCAAGGGCTTGGTAATATTCAAATCCTTTTAGCAGTGTTCCTCTGACCAATCTGTAATCAACGAAATAAGTATCGCCTGCATGATTATTTTTCATTTTGAACATTCCCGGATTGCGATCGGGGCGTGCTGTCATCATTATGCGATGTCTTTCTTGAAGAATCTCAATAAACTCTTCTGTAGTTTGAGGTGTTCTTCTCATTTCACGCCTGCTAGCCACGATATGAAATGTTCCGAGAATATCATGTGAATCTGCATTTCGTGCAGGCAGGGGTTGTCCTGTTTCTACAATTTCTCTTGCTTCTTCTATTTCAAATTCCGTTCCCTCAATATAATTTGAAAAATAACTCTCAAAGAAAGCAAAGTTGCGGAACTCGGTACTTGTCTGATTGGGTTCATCTATCGATGGAAAGACGTTATTCTTCAAAGCCACAAATAAACTATCAAACAATTTAATCCTTTCACGATCATAGGCTTGCCCTCCGGCTCTTGCAATAGCACTATCCGAGGTCAGGAATGTTGATGGTTTCGTTGCCAGCAAAGCTCCAACAATACTATTGAGAATATCGAATTCAGCTTCCATTGTCAACAACTTTGCCATTTGTCTTGCTTTGTCTCTGAACATATTGAGACCTTGTTCTCCATTAACTTGTAAGATTTTCTCGAGGTATTCTTCTATAATTTCTCTTGGCAGACTCTTCGACATACTTCCGCTTCGTACCCGTCCTTTCTTAAGGTTTTCTAATATTCGCCTTTCATTGCTTGAAACATAAAGATTTTCTATGAATGGCATATCATATTCCGTTCCCATAGGACCTTGCAGTAAATGAACAGTAACACCGGGAAGCGATATCTTCTTTGAGTAGCTGTATGTCAAGAAAATGTCTCCTGTATCTGTCGGTCTGAGTTCAAAAGCAGATCTGTGGCTTATCACGGCGTGAGGGTACAAATGTCCGAGTATATAAAATAAATTCCTTGCTACAATTTCATTCGGACTATCTTTCATATTTGTGGTATAGATTTTTGGAGCTATCTTTCGGAGAGTTCCATTTTTAATCATGCCTGTTCGCTTTGATGACTCTGACTTATTAGAAGTAGCCATAAGCACTTCAAACGTATTAACCAAGTCTTTGTTCTTTGCCATTTTGTCGTTTAAGAATAAAAAAACAGTGCAAAAGTAGGTAATTTTGTCGGATAAGCATGGCTCTTCCGGGTAATTTTGTCGAATAAGAGTGGTGTGCCATGGAAATCGTCATTGTGTTCTGACCTTTATGGACTTTGGGGTGATAAAGCAAATACGGATATGGGCGTTTATTTGTTTGCAAGAGAGGAGGAAACAGTTATATTTGTATCTTGGATACTGCATACGTCAAGTTCGTTTCATATTTCGTGCTTTGTTAAGTGTCATATACTTTGTTTTGAATATGGGGTGGAGAAATTATATCTTTGAACTTCCGAAAGAATCGGAAAATTCAATCCGTGCATTTGTCAAAACCATACTTTTTCCCATGCTCTTTTCACATTCTTTATCATTTCGCTTTGTTCGCAATCGCTCCAAATTAACGATTTTCAATTCCTTTAACTTCGTGGCTTGCGAATTTTCCGTCGAGAGTTTCCGCATGGGAATTTTCCGAGTATTTGAGGGGTTGGCAACAAGTTGTCTTACAACTAATTGCAAACATATCGAAGACCGATTGAAAAAAGACGGCGTTTTGATGGTAAGAAAACGGCGTCTTTTTCCGAAAAAACGAAGAGTTAGTGGTGCTAAAACTTCGTTTTTCGACCCGAAAGACTTCGTTTTCTTCAGAAAAAACGCCGTCTTTTTCTTGAGGATGTCTTTTTTGCCTTCCGAAAAGTGTGATTTTGATCGAAAACAAGCCCAAAACAGTATGAAAATTTTGCCGACATTTCTGTTTCGCTTTCTTGATTCGTTGTTTGGAAAATAGAGGTATGAATTTGTGATTTTGTTAAACTAATCCGTAAACCGAAATTTCGTTCTGCTGAAATGGCGAAAGAATTTCACGAATTGCCGTTTTAATATCGATGAAACGAGATTTCTTCTATCGTTGAAAAAAGAATTACCCGACAAACCGCATGTTTCGGGTTTGCCGGGTAAGGATTGATGATGGGTTTCTAACGGATAATGATTTTCTTTGTGCTTATGCCTTCCTTGGTTTGCACTTTCAGAAAGTAGGTTCCTGCAGTCAGACTGCTGACGTCGAGGGTTTGCATGCCGCTTTCAGCCTTGAATGATATGACTTCCTTGCCTGCAATATCGCAAATCGTCATTTGTTCTGCTCCATCCGGCAATTCGATTGTCAAACGATTGGAAGCAGGGTTCGGATAAAATGTCAGGTTGTTGGTTTTGACACTTACAATGCTGCTGTTGCCGACTTTGTCGCCCGCTGCAATGCTTCTGCCTGCCGTGGTTTCGACTGCGTATTCGTAAACGGTGAATGTTTTGTCGGTATTCGCCGATAGTTTAATCCAACCGTAATAGACGTTGCTGCCGAATTGCACCTTGAAACCGGCATAACCTGTCTGCCCGACCCATGTCGTGTATTCGGTCGGCTCATGAAGCACCGGGAACATTTCGGAAGACCAGTTGGAATTGCTTCCAATCTGAGTTCCTGCCGACAAAAGGGAAACCAAGCCTGCGCCGAACGTGTTGCTGTTGGTTACGACTATGCTCGCTCCCGTTCCGAATACGGCAAGATACGATGAACCGTACTCCCAATAATTCTGCACATAGAATTGTGCTTCCGAAGGGCTTTGATTGCCTACGCTTACCGAAATAGGATAGCCCATTTCAGGCTCTCCTGTTACTACTGCGTCGGGATTGATGTCCGTAAATTGGATTTGCCCGAACATTACGCCTGCACTCAAACATGCAGCAAGGGTAATAATGAATCTTCTCATGCTTTTGAATTTTTTTGTTGTGTGATACTAAGACACCGTTAAGGCGTTCGGCGTTTGTCTGGTACAGCAAAAAATAACAAAATGGCTTGCCGAAATTTTGAAACGGCAAGCCACTTATTTTATTTGACAGTCTGATTTACAGAAGATTGCACAATGTAAAATGGTATTCTAATACTGTTCGTTTTCGTTGGGAAAATCCATGTTTTTTACGTCCTTCACGTATTTTCCTATGGCGTTTGTGATTTCTTCTCCGAGGTTTAGGTAACGGCGAAGGAAGCGTGGGGTGAATTCTTGCGTTATTCCCAACATGTCATGCAAGACCAAAACCTGACCATCTACTTCCGCACCGGCTCCTATTCCTATTACGGGTATGCGAAGTTCCGATGCTATGCGACCGGCAAGCTTTGCAGGAATTTTTTCCAATACCAAGCCGAAACAGCCTGCCTCTTCCAAAAGATGGGCATCGCGAATGAGTTTTTCTGCTTCTGCTTCTGCCGTTGCTCGAACGGAGTAAGAACCGAATTTATTGATGGATTGAGGTGTCAAACCCAAGTGTCCCATTACCGGAACCCCTGCCGATAAAATTCTTTTGACCGATTCGAGGATTTCTTCGCCTCCTTCAATCTTTACTGCGTGAGCTTCCGTTTCTTTCATTATCCTTATAGCTGAGCAAAGAGCTTCTTTGGAATTGCCTTGGTAAGTTCCGAAAGGCAAATCCACCACAACGAAAGCTCTCTTGCAGGCTCGCACGACACTTGACGCATGGTATATCATTTCATTAAGCGTAATCGGCAGAGTGGTCGAGTATCCCGCCATTACATTTGCGGCGGAGTCTCCTACCAATACCACATCTATTCCTGCCATATCGACCAATGTTGCCATGGAGTAGTCGTATGCCGTAAGCATTGCAATCTTCTCGCCCCTGTCTGCCATGGATTGCAGTGTCTTTACCGTTATTCTTTTTGTATTTGCTTTTGCAACTGACATCTTTTTCTATCGTTGGTTTTGTTTCGGTCGGCAAAATTACAGATGTTTTTCCGTTTAATCAGACTTTTGCCTGTTTTATTTTCCTCTTCGAGACTGTAAACTTGTCGATTATTTGTACTTTTGTGGCAAAATAGAGATTTATGTTTGAGTTTTTGGAAGGTAAATTTGAGGAGATAACGCCATCGTACGTTGTTGTAAACTGTTCATCTGTCGGATATAAGGTTGAAATATCGTTGACGACATATACGGATTTGAAAGACAAAAGCGGCGGAAGACTGTTCGTACATCAGATAGTGCGGGAGGACGCTCAATTACTTTTCGGCTTCTCTTCAAAAAAAGAAAGAGCCGTATTCAGAGCATTGATTTCGGTTAACGGAATAGGAGCCAACACGGCAAGAATGATGTTGTCTTCTCTGAACTCCGACGAACTTATTCGTGCCGTGGTGAAGGAGGATGTGGGCGTGATAAAAGCGGTGAAAGGAATAGGCATTAAGACGGCTCAAAGGGTGATAATAGATTTGAAAGATACGTTTTCCAAGTTCGAGGTTTCGGATGTCGGGGTTCAAAGCAACAATAAAAATAAAGGGGAAGCGTTATTAGCTCTACAAACGCTTGGCTTCAACAAAGTTCTAATCGAAAAGGCTTTGGACAAAATTCTGAAAGAAAAATCGGATTACGGTGTCGAGGAATTGATACGCTTGGCGTTGAAAATCTTATAAGTTGGTGAAGATACCGATGAAGTTTTTGGGAAACGTGTTTCTGCGTTTGAGGTTTGTGCTTTTTGCCATGGTCATTCTTTCTGTTACGGGCAGATTGCATGCTCAAAGCGACAGCCTTCGATATTCCATAAACGATACCATCGGCAGTCCTTTGTATCTTAACGACCCGCAAAACATAAAGACATCCGTCGAGTATGACGAAAGCAGTAACGAATACGTGCTTTTGAAGAAAGTAGGCGATATTGTCATAGAAAGGAAAGTGCTGTCCTTTTCGGAATATCAGAACTACGATATGGATAAGATGATAGACGATTATTGGAAAAGCCGTTCTCAGACTTCCAAAATGGTAGGTTCTTCCGATGATGGGGTGCTTGGAAATCTTATCCCGCAACTTAAAGTGAACAGCGAACTGTTTGAAACCATTTTCGGAGGACAAAACATAGATATACGTCCGAGCGGAAGTGCCGAGATAAAGTTCGGAGTGGTTAACAACCGCAACGAAAATCTTGCTTTGAGCGAAAGCCAGAGGAGTACGACTTCTTTGGATTTCGATATGAACTTTCAGTTGAATGTACTGGCTCAAATAGGAACGGCAATCAACCTTAACTTCAATTACAACACCGAAGCTACGTTCGATTTCGAGAACGAATTGAAGTTGAAATACGAAGGAAAGGAAGATGATATTATTCAGTTGATAGAAGCCGGCAACATAAGTTTTCCTTTGCCGCTGAGTCTTATTCAAGGCAGTCAATCCTTGTTCGGTGTCAAGACGAAATTGAAATTCGGCAATCTTACGTTGGACGCTGTTTTCTCTCAACAGAAGTCCGAGTCTAACACTGTTACAGTGCAAGGCGGAGCTCAAATGCAGGAATTTAATTTCAAGGCATACGATTACGATGACAACCGACACTTTTTTCTTTCCCAATATTTCTATGACAACTACAACAAGGCAATGAGTACTTTGCCCATAATAAACTCGAATATCGTAATTACCAAGATTGAAGTATGGCGAACGAATATAGGAGCAGCTGTAACCAATAACAGAAACCTTGTGGCTTTTGCGGATTTGGGTGAGTCCGAACCTTACGGGCAAAATCCTTCCATTGCAATTCCCGGGGCAAGAGCATTGCCGGATCAATACCTTTCCAACAGGCTCTTGAACGTTGTGGACGTTAATACGATAAGAAGCATAAATACCATAAGTTCTTACCTGCAAGGCTTGGGTTTTGTGTCGGGACAGAATTATGAAAAGGTGGAAAGTGCCCGTAAACTCTCCGCTTCCGAATATACACTCAACCCGAAACTCGGTTTTATTTCGCTTACGCAGTCGCTTGCTGCCGATCAAGTGCTTGCAGTGGCGTTTCGTTATCAGATAGTGGGTGATACAACGACTTACCAAGTGGGTGAGTTCTCCGATGAAGGCATTGCAGACCCGAATACTTTGGTCGTGAAACTTTTGAAAAGTTCTTCTTTGAATGTTCGCAACCCAATGTGGCGTTTAATGATGAAAAACGTTTATCGTTTGCCGCAAGCCTATCAGATTTCGCAAGAAGACTTCCGTCTCAACATATTATATCAAGCCGATGAGGACGGAGTACAAACCGGATATTTCAGAGAAGGGAACAAAGAGGGCATTCCGTTATTGCAGGTCTTCGGATTGGATAGAATGGACAACAATCAAAACATGTATCCCGACGGAGTGTTCGACTTTATCGACAATGCGGCTGCCAACGGCGGTACGATACAAAAGGATAAGGCTCTGATATATTTCCCGACCGTCGAACCATTCGGCAAAGACTTGCGAGAGACATTGGATAACGAAGAACTTGCGAATAAATATTGCTTCGACTCTCTCTATACCCTCACAAAGTCTCAAGCGGAACAGTACCCGAATCAAAATAAATTCTATCTCGAAGGACGGTATAAGTCTTCTTCCGGTTCCGAAATATCACTTGGTTCGATGAATGTGCCGCAAGGTTCGGTAAGAGTGATGGCGGGAGGAATTACTTTGACGGAAGGAACGGACTATACGGTAGATTATGCAATGGGAAGGGTCAGGATAATCAACCAAGGCTACTTGAATTCCGGTACTCCGATAACCGTATCTACGGAAGCGAACTCGGTGTTCAGTGCCGTAACGAAACGTATGTTCGGGGTGAGGGCGAACTATGAGATAAACAAGGATTTCATGCTCGGAGCAACCTTTATGAATCTTCATGAAAGTCCCATAACGCAGAAGGTCAACTATGGAGAAGAGCCGACCAGCAATACTATCTGGGGATTCGATGTAAACTACCGGAAAGAGATACCTTGGCTTACCAAATTGGTGGATTTGCTGCCGTTTTATCAAACAAAAGCACCATCGATACTCAATTTCAGTGGCGAATTTGCACACTTTATTCCGGGAAATCCGCGAGTAATCGGCAAAACAGGTACTGCATACATAGACGACTTCGAATCGGCAAAACGTTCGTACGATTTGAAAGCCGTTAGTTCATGGTTCCTCGCATCGACACCCCAAGATTATAATACCGCACAGCCTCTTTTCCCCGAGACACGCAAAGACCTTGGTCTGACATACGGTTTCAACAGAGCTAAATTGGCATGGTATTATATAGATGACAACTTCTATAGATCCCCTCCTTCAAACATCAATTCCGATGACCGTTCGCATGCCTATACAAGGGCTATATCGGAAAAAGAATTTCACCCCAATAAGCAGATGCAGCAAGGACAGAATACCAATATCAGGGAATTCAATATCGCATTCTATCCTTCGGAAAGGGGACCTTACAACTACGATACCACATCGGCATATTCCGCTGGTCTTATGCCCGATGGTTCTTTGCGATCTCCATCTACGCGTTGGGGCGGTATAATGCGGAAGTTGGAAACGACGGATTTCGAAGCCGCAAACATAGAATACATCGAGTTCTGGGTCATGGATCCCTTTATAGACAACCCTCAACATGGCGGAGGAAAGCTTTATTTCAACCTTGGCGAGATTTCCGAAGATATATTGAGAGATGGCAGAAAGAGTTTTGAAAACGGATTGCCGACAAGTGCGGAAGTTACCGACGTGGATAGCACAATCTGGGGACGTGTTCCCCGTTTGCAATCCATCGTCAACGCATTCAGCAACGACCCTGCGGCAAGACAATATCAAGATGTCGGATATGACGGATTGTCGTCTGCCGATGAACGAACGTTTTTCGCCAGATTTTTGGAAATCGCAAGCCAACAGTTGGAGCAGGACGCATACGAGCAACTTATCGCCGACCCATCGGCTGATGATTTTATGTATTTCCGAAGCCAGCATTACGATCAAACGAATGCCAAAATATTGGAACGCTACAAAAAATACAACGGTTCGGAAGGCAATTCCTCGATAGCATCGGATAATTCCGAATACAGTTCACAGTCATCGTCATTGCCGAATGTTGAAGATATAAATCAAGACAACACTCTTTCGGAAGCCGAAAATTATTACGAATATGCGATAGACCTTACACCCGAAAACATGGTTGTCGGCAAGAACCATATCGCGGATATACAGGAGGCACGCAATATTTCATTGCCGAATGGCAGCACAACCGATTGTAGATGGTACCAATTCAAAATTCCGATAAGAGAACCGAACAGAACCGTCGGCGATATTCACGGTTATCAATCCATTCGTTTCATGCGAATGTTCCTAAGAGATTTTGAGGAACCTGTCATTTTGAGATTCGGAACCTTTGAACTCGTAAGTGGGGAGTGGAGAAAATATACAGACAATCTTCTCACCCCCGGAATTTATCCGAGCGGTACTCAAAGCGAGAATACCACCTTTACCGTTGCTTCGGTGAACTACGAGGAAAACGGAATGCGAAGTCCTGTTCCATACGTTATTCCTCCCGGAATAGAGCAAGAAAAGTTGATTAGTACAACCTCCGTAACGAACATGAACGAACAAGCTCAGAGTTTGAAAGTTCGGGAACTCGGAGACGGAGATGCAAGAGCCATATATAAGACAACCGATTTCGACATGCGACAATACAAACGCTTGAAGATGTTTGTCCATGCCGAGAAAGTGAACGAGTTCGACGATTACAAGAAAGGCGACCTTTCTTTGTTCATAAGGCTTGGAACAGACTTCACGAATAACTATTATGAATATGAAGTGCCGTTGACCTTCACCCCATGGTACGTCGGAGCAAGCAATCGTGAAGCAATATGGTCGCCGGACAATGAATTGGACATAGACCTCGAACAACTCGTAAAGGTGAAAGAGAACAGAAATGCCCGTATCCGTTCCAACGATCTGACAGTCAGCTCCTCCATACCGTACTATGAGAATTACGAAGGTAGAAAAATGACTGTACTCGGCACGCCCAATATTGCAGGCGTGAAAGTCATCATGATAGGAATACGAAACCCCAAGAAGCAAAGTCTTAACGATGATGACGACATGCTTCCAAAGTCGGCAGAAATATGGATAAACGAGTTGCGATTGACAGACTTCAATCGTTCCGGTGGTTGGGCTGCAACAGGTTTTGCACGAGCCAACTTGGCGGATTTGGGAGATGTTTCCTTATCGGCTTCCTATCGTTCGGCAGGTTTCGGCGGCATAGAACAAAAGATTTCCGAAATATCGCAAGACAATATCGGTACGATAGATATTGCGACCAACATAGAAGTCGGCAAACTCTTTCCCGAGAAAATCGGCATAAGGTTGCCCGTTCATTTCGATTACTCACAATCCGTAAGCAATCCCAAATACAACCCGCTCGATCCCGATGTCAAGTTGGAGAATGACCTTATGAGTTACAGAAGCGAGCGGGAAAAAGATTCCATACGCCACCTTGTACAAGATTATGTCAGCCGCACAAATCTCAATTTCATGAACATAAGGAAAGATCGTTTGGGCGACAGAGCATTGAAACGACACTTCTACGATATAGAGAACTGGAACGCTTCCTATTCCTACTCCTCCACTTATGCAAGAGACGTGGATATAGACCATAATACCAAGACACAACACAGAGGTTCATTGGGCTATCAATACGACGTCAATTCCAAAGGCTGGAAACCATTCTCCAAAGTCCCTCTCTTCAAGAAGAAAGCATTTGCTATATTGAGAGACCTTACGTTGTATTACTATCCGAAATCCTTTTCTTTCAGAACGGAAGTAGTAAGAGACTTTGAAGAAACCCTTCTAAGACCTAAAAGCCAAGGTCTCGTCATAATGGAACCCTATTTCTATAAACAGTTCTACATGAACAGGGCTTACACCTTCAAATACGACCTGACGTCGAATATCAAGTTCGAATACGATGCAACCGTCAATGCACTCATAGAAGAACCTCGCGGAAGAATAGACACCAAAGAAAAAAGAGACTCCGTATGGGCTTCCGTCATGGAACTCGGCAGGGCACAACAATTCACGCAAAACTACAAAGTAAGCGTCAATGTACCGATAAACAAACTACCTTACTTGGATTGGGTCAGAATGAACGGTTCTTACAGCGGCACATATAAATTCATGTCGGCAACCGAGGCAACCCGTTCATTGGGTAACGACATAGAAAATGCAAGACGTATTTCCGCAACCACCAGTCTCAGCCTTACCACGCTGTACAACAAAGTACCTATCATCAAAAAAGCATACGAAGATCAAAAAGGCAACAATTCTTTCGGTACTCCGCGTAAGCCCATGAAACTTCAAAGCAACAAGAACACACCAAAGGACTCCACTGCAACAGCTGCCGACAGCGTTTCCGCCACAGCCAAATTCATGAAAGACCTCATGAATTACTCCTTGCGTTTTGTAACGTGTATCAAAACCGTATCGATAAATTATAGTTTGAACGAAGGTACGTCTCTACCCGGATTCATGCCTGTCGCAAAATGGTTGGGAACGACACCGGACAGGAACTTCGCACCCGGCTTCGCTTTCGTTTTCGGCTCTCAGAGCCTCTCCATAATAGACAAAGCCATCGACAATTCATGGTTGAGTACCGACAGTATGCTCAATTCCGCTTTGATACAGAAAAGCACAGAGACCATAAATGCACAAGTAAAGGTTGAACCGTTCAAGGAATTGAACATAGACATCAACTTCAAACGAACCAAGAGTGAAATGTTCTCCGCATATTATAAGTACGACCCCGAATCCGAAAGTATCAACGGTCCTCTTTCTCCTATGCGGACAGGCAGATACAGCATATCGATAATAGCTCTGCCGACACTTTTCACGGGAACGGATGCGGATAACATCAGCAGTACTTTTACAACCTTCCTTACCAACCGTAGCGAGATAGCACGACGATTGGCAGCCAAGAATGCAGCGTTCAATCCCGACTATTCCGGCATGATGATAGCCGACACGGTAACGGGAACACTCTATCCCGACGGATACGGGGCTCTGAGCCAGCAAGTACTCATACCCGCATTCCTCGCAGCCTACACAGGAGGAAATGCCTCGACCCAAAGCCTCAGTCCTTTCTTGAAAATGCCTATGCCGAATTGGAAGATAAGCTACACGGGTTTGAGCAAAAACGAATGGGTGAAAAAATGGGCGAACTCCATCACCCTATCATCCAATTACAGTTGCGAATACAACATAGGAGCCTTCACAACCGACAACCGCGTACCACTTGACGACAATTACGATTACGGAACCGAGTGGGTGAGAAACCAAATAAGTAATAACTTCATAGCAAAGGACGTCATAGATCAAGTAACCATAAGCGAGCAACTAAGTCCCCTTTTTAAGATTGACGTAAACCTCAAAAACAGTTTTCAAACCAATTTCGAGGTACGCCGCGACCGTAACCTATCTCTTTCCTTCTCCAACTCGCAACTCACGGAAGTAAGTCGCACCTCCTATGTCATCGGAGCAGGTTACCGTTTCAAAGACGTAGAACTCAACATACGAATGGGCGGGACCAATACCCGTCAACTCAAAAGCGACATCTTGGTCAAAGCAGACTTGGCAATCAATATCAATAAAACCACCCTGAGAAAGATAGACCAAAACATAAACCTCATATCCTCAGGTTCCAAAGTATTCACCTTGAACCTGTCGGGCGAATACTCCCTTACGGAAAAAATCGTCTTGAAAGCTTACTTTGAAATGACAGCCAACACTCCGTATGTTTCCAATGCTTTTCCAAACTCTACCACCCAAGGCGGCTTCTCCATACGTCTGACATTATAACTCCATGTCATGATACACTGTAAGTGAGAATTGAATATTTTATTCCACTATATCAGCGATTATATGTTTGACTTTGAATAATCGAAAAGACAGTCGGAAAATCAAGTACTTGCATATCATTTGGATAAAACGCCGTTCCGTCCTTTTCTTTCTGCGTTTTGATGATGGTCTTTCTCTTTTTTTGTGTACTCTGTGTGGTGCATGCTTCCTTAATTCGACATCTGTTCCAAGTCTGTACGCTTTGTTCTCGGTATAATTTTCTA
>ERZ1026860.72-NODE-72-length-75470-cov-13.689478_pt1 | contig 75470 bp, 53 predicted proteins | sample MGYA00380160_ERZ1026860 | MGnify/ENA primary metagenome ERZ1026860 (study PRJEB33269, sample SAMEA4719796) | human gut metagenome | biome: human-associated habitat; feature: organic feature; material: feces | place: Cameroon | collected 2013-10 ... | reverse complement strand
GAATAAGTGTATTCCCCCTCCCTTCACCCCAAGATGTACCCACCATCCGGAGGACGTACGCGCGCGGGCGCGCACAACCCCCGATGCCCGAGCCAACACATTGTGTGATGACTGGTGGCCTGTCCTGGTGTCATGTGCGGTTGCATCGGGCTTTTGCATGGCGGTGGTCGGTCGGTGCCCTTGCGGCCTTTGCTTTTGGAGAGGGTGGGCGAGTCTGTCGGCTGTTTGACGGAAGACGGATTGTTTCCAGTCATGGAAATGACAGAGTTGGATGCAATTCGATTATTTATATAACTATCTATGTTTATGTAAGTTATGACTTGACGGAAGGGTTGGTGGCGGTATTTTAGCCCCGTGGCGTCCGATGGGTTCGGATGATTTCCAGGGAAGTCCATTTTCAATCAGGAGGAGAGATGAACCGCCGACTTTTTCTTTTTCTATGTGTTTACGCAGTGATATCCCTTCGCGGAGCGGTCTGGCACGTATCCACGACCGGCTCTGACGACCGCAGTGGCCTGAGTTGGCGCCACTCCTTCAGGTCTGTCGGCCATGCGTTGGAAGTTGCCTCGCCGGGGGACGAGATATGGATTGCTGCGGGATGCTACGAACCCGCGGTCTCATCCGGCGTAATCATGCCGTCGGGCAGTTTTCGACTGAAGTCGGGGGTCTCCCTTCGCGGGGGCTTTTTCGGGGACGAGCGTGACGAATCGGAGCGTCGTCTCATCGACCGTGACGGCAATGGGGTTGTCGAGGAATGGGAGTATGCGGGGGAGACCATCCTGCGTCTGCCATCCGGGGTAGGCGGCACCATACTTGACGGCGTCGAGGCGGCGTCCATTCCCACCTTGCTTGAGGGATTGACCGTAATGGACGGGAATGCCTTTGGCTCCGAGGGCGGGAGCCTTCATCCAGGCGAGGGTGGCGGCGCCCATCTTCGTGGCGCATATCGTGTAAGCCGCTGCGAGTTTTCGGGCAACAGCGCGATTTACGGTGGTGCCCTGTGGGCTGAGGGCGGAGTTGAGATTGAGAGTTCGTTCTTTTCGATGAACACCGCCGTCCTCTCCGGCGGCGCGGTGCGCCTTTCAGGCGAGGGCGCGTCCATGGTGAACTGCGTCGTCCTCGACAATGGGGATTCTGCCTTGACCTCCTCTGGCGGGGGGCTGTCCTGCGCCCCTGGCGCATCCGGCGAGATTCTCCACTGCACCTTTGCAGGGAACTCCTCAAGAAATGCAGGCAGTTCAGTGGAGTTGTCCTCCGGGATGTGGATGTGTTCCTCGGTTGTCTGGGGCGGTTTTGGGCATCCACAAAGTGTCCTGGCTCAAAATGGGGCGCTTATCGACCATTGTGCAACCGAATCGGGCGGCTTTCCAGGGGTGTTTGCGGAGGGTGGAGTCCTTTTGGAGAAGAGGAATTCGGGCAAGGGAGGCGTGGATGTGAACGAGAACCATCCGGACCACCTCTATCCGTGCTTCTCCAACCCCTCCTTCGGAGACTTCCGGCTGGGTGACGGGTCGTCGTTGATTGGACGGGGGCGTCGGACCGAAGGGACTCCCCGCGTGGATGCGGCGGGCATGGTCCGTCCTCCGACTCCGTCCATCGGCGCCTACGATTCGCACCATCTGAGGAACATCGCGATTGACCTGTCGCTTTCGGCTCCCCTGTACTTCGGCCTGACACAGGAGCTTCTCCTGAGGTCCAGCGAGGAGCTGGCGGAAAGCCGTCTTTCCCTGACGGACATCTCGGTCGCCTCCCTTGACGGAATGGAGTTGACCTCGCTTCATGCCGGCGAGGCCGAAGTCCGGGTGGAATATGTGCCTGCGGGCAGTGACGCCTCGCCTGGCCTGGCGACTTTCAGGTTTCCGATGCGACGCCGTCCCATTTCAGTCGCGGCGGACTCCATCGAATGGAATCCCGGAGTGAGCTCGTTTCCAGAGCTGACCTGGCGTCTTACAGGCGGCGAACTACTTTCCGGCCACAGGCTCTCCGGCACGCTTTCCACATATTCATCCATGGAGACCAGGGGCGAGTCGACCTGCTATCCAATCACGCGTGGCACGCTGGCCGTCGAACCCGCGGAATACTCCGAAGACTACGAGATTCTCTTCCAGAACGGCGTGCTTACGGTCTTCTCCACAGGCGGTGGCGAAACTGGGGGCGATTCCAACTACGATGTCGGGGAGGAACCCCATGTCGCAGTGGAAATCGTCTACGGAGACACATTGGACGGCGCATCGCAAATCGAGGGGGAGTTCCATGACAAGGAGACCGGCGGGACAATTCCCGGCACCTTCTCCTGGACGCAGGACGGGGAGAGCCTGCCCTGCGGAATCTACGAGCTGGAGTGGACATTTACGCCCGAGGACGAGTCGCTGCCAGGGGAGACAGGGAGCCTTGCCGTGGAAATCCGCCCCCGCCCGCTATACGTCTGTCCATACGAACTGTATAGATTCTACCGTTCCGAGAATCCCGAGACCAGGTATCTGCTGGCGAATTTTGCCCCAGGGGAGGACGAGACGGTCGTCGAGGAGCCCCCCGTCCTCCATGTGGAGGCCGGATATGATTCTCCCGTCGGGAGATACCCCATCTTGATGCGGGGAGGGCGTGCCCCGAACTACGAACTTGTGTTGCGCGAGGCATACCTTGAGGTTGCGCCACAGCCTTTGGAGGTGGCCATCGAGTCCGCAAGCAAGGAATACGGCAGGCCAGACCCGCCCTTCTCGTGGAGAATACTAACGCCAGGGTTCTCCACAGGCTCCACGCCCCCATTTGAAGTCGTCCGCGAACCTGGAGAGGTTGGGGGGAAGTATCGCATCTACGCCAGGAGCCTTGACAGCAACTACAGCGTATTCGGCGGCGATGCATACCTCACCATCGGCCTGGTCTTTCCGGCTTACGATATTAAGGTGGAGCCCCTTAAGCCGTTGCAGACATTGCGTGAACTCCAGGTGAAATCTGAATTCCTCGATCCATATACCCACGAGCGGGTGCCGGGGAGCTTCAAGATGAAGGATGGGTACGACCTTGACACACCGCGCCAGATGATCCCCCAGAACATCTGGTTCGAGTTCACTCCGGATGACCCTGGACACTATTATGGCGTCAAGGTTGCGCCGTGGTCGGAGATCGTAGGTATTCCCTTGACTGTCAAAATCGATGACAAGACGATGGAATACGGCGAGGATTTTCCGGAGTTCACATGGCATGTGGAAAAGGGAGAGATACTCGAGGGGACCGAATTGCATGCGTCGCTGCGTCTGAAACAGTCCCTGGAGGACGCACCGTCGCCCCTGCCTCCGGGACGCTACAGGATCGTTGGTTCCATTGACCGCGACATTGTCCCGGCAAACTACAGCTACTGCTATAGACACACTAGCTTCAAGGAGGGCGTCCTGACGATAGCCAAGCGCACAGTTTTCCTCATAATCGAGGACAAGGAATATGTGTGGGGCGAGGAGCCACCCGAATACACGTCGTACTTCTCGTTTGCGGAGGACGGATCGGAGCCGGCGCCGCCTGGCCTTTTTGACCGATTTGACTTTTCATACCAGACCTCCGAGATGAGCGACGACGGGATCGCCTGGATTACGGCGACGGGGCTCTTTCTCGATGACAACTACCAGTTGCGAATCGTGCCAGGAAAACTGACCCGAAAGCCACGCCTTCTGACTCCCGTCTGGCCAGATGTGCATATCGGCTTTGGAGACGAAGTCCCAAGTGTGACTGTCACCGCGGCCAAGGAAGAACTGCCAGAGGGCGTGACCTCCCTCTCCTCCACATTCAAGCCCGTCTTCACGCCAGAGGACATGAAGCGTTACTCCTTCTACGGTGTCTTCGGAATTAGGCACGAGCTGCCCGGAGACCATGTCATCTCGCTTGCCAGCGATGACACTGGCGACTCGCGCTTCAGGTGGGACATGTCGAAGACCGGCGTCCTGACGGTCGGTTCGCCCACGATTCTGGTCAGTCCGGATGCGGAGCAGCTTGGGGAGCAGGGGATAAGCGTCACGCGTCGGCTTGTGGGCAATGACCCCTCGGAGGAACCCATAGTTGAGACATTCACACCAGGGATCAACTTCTTCCCGGATGTGCCAACGGCCCTCCGGAATATCCATCAGGGGGGCACAGTCTGGATTGACGAGGCGAACGGCGACACCTTTGATGGGCACAGCGTGCTCGACGATGTGACTCTCTACCTTCCATATACCTTCAACATCCGGAGAAACCACTCGTTCGTCATTGAGAAGCCTGTCATTGTCGGCAATTACGCAGTCAGGATGGGGTGTATTGACCCTTCCGGCGAGGTGTTCATGGAGGGAGTTGCCTTCTACGGGACAATATGGGATGTCGTGGAACTGCGCGCCGAGAACTGCACCTTCTCCAGTATAGCCAGGGTAAGTAGAATCTCCCTCAAGGAGTGTGTCTTCAGATACTATTCTCCGACGGGGGCAAACGGCTCTTCGTGTGCACTCGCGCCCACCCAGACATTTCCGGTCACAAAATCAGAGGTGCGTCTTGACAATTGTGTCTTCAAGATGGAAGGATACGCAAGAGTTCTCTCCATCAGCCTTGATGACAATTTCAGCAATACTGACGAATTCAAATACAGCGCAAACTGGCCAATCGACATGACCACATGCACATTCGAGTTCAAAAAACCCAGCGTAAAGGATTTCGATGACTACTTCTATCCCCGGCAGGGATACAAGGATTTCGAATTCTACCTCTACTAGCGGCCGGGGAGACTTGCAGGGGGAAGTCCATGCCGATGCGTCGGGATGCGCGCCGGCACAGACTCCTGCCCTGCATCGCCGTCGGCTAGAGATTCAGCTCCACCACATGGCGTGTGTCGGCGACGGGCTTTGAGAAATACGCCTCCTCAGTGGACTGGCTGCCAAACCATGCGTAATTCACATTGTTCAGCAATAGATGCTCCGGGTTTTGGACAAATCCGGAGATTGCGGAAATCGACTTCGGAGGAACTCCGTCGACTTCTGCGTAGCAGACTCCGATGCCGCCCATGCCGTATGCCTCGATTCGGATTGCCTCGGCTCTTCCCTCGGGGTGGTATGGCAGGTAGAATTCCGCGAGGGCGTTTGTGAGCTCCTGGGGCTTGGTGATGCCGTCGTAGATTTCCTTCCAGTCGCCGCCTCTCTCGAACTTGAGGGAGACACGGAGATGCTCCACGACATAGCCGTCTGGGACGCAGCAGCGTACCCGGACGAATTTGGAGGTGGTGAGGGTGTTGTGGAAGCTGTCGAGTTCCTGGAGCGCCCAGGGCTTCTTTTCCTCGAAGAGGTTGCCCTGGATTCCGGGACGCCAGGCCTCCCAGTGGCGCGCATTGTCGTCCATCAGTTCTCCGAAGGCGTTCCGCAGTGTTTCGAAGCGCTGCGCGTCCGCGGGGGCGCCCTCTTCGACTGCGAGGAAGTACCGTTTCAGCGCGTGGGAGATGCACTTTTCCTCGAGTGCGTCAATCATGTCCTCGGCGATTCTGCGCCCCAGGTCGGTCTTGATTTGCGGCAGCGACTGCTTCAGCAGTTTTCTGGCGATTCTGTCCGCGTCGATGTTATGCCATGGCAGCCCCAGGAAATCCCTGCTGAAGAGGGTAGTCCTGGAGATTGACTGGAAGTGTCTCCAGAGTCCTTGAGTGAGCGCCAGCGTGACTGCGGATGCCAGGACCGTGTCCCTTGTGCCGAATAGCTGTTCCATCATCGACTCCAGGGCGGATTCCTCCGACTTGCCGTTCATCAGGTTTCCGGCGTAGACGAATGTGGGGAATGTCCTGTAGAGGAAGTTGTCGGTCTTCTCCCAGCTGGTGATGATGCACCCGTTGAACTTGCGTCTTTCGGCGTATTCCAGGTAGCTTTGCGCGTTTCGGAAGAGCATGTCCACAGGGGCGATGAAGCTCTCGAACCCGAGGCGTTCATTGAGGGCGAGCCTGTCCTCGCACTTTGCGTCGAAGAGGTGGCTGATGTAGTCCCGCACATCTTCGTGGTATTGCCAGTCCACGAGGATGACATCCCGCGGAATCATCTCCTGCGCCTTCGGGTAGTATTCGAACATGTCCGACCACATCAGCATTGTCTTGCCGCAGGACTTGAGGCATTCGTCCATCTTCGTCACATGGTCCGCGAAGAGCCTTGCCTGAGCGTCGAAGTCTGGTGCGGCGGCCTTGCATCGGTCGCAGAGGCAGTAGTCCCAGAACTCGTCAAGCCCCGCATGGAAGAATTTCGACGGGAAGATTTCGGCGACCTCCTTCAGGTATGTGCAGAGGAACGGATAGAAGTCCGGGTTGGTCGGGCAGAAGGTCTGCTTGAGGCTTCCGCCGAAGCGCCCCTTCGCATCGCCCTGGAGCTCCGAAAGCGGCAGAAGCTCCTCGTGGGCGAGGAACCGCTCCGCGTGGCCGAGGGTGGCGACACAGGGAACTACTTCAAGCTGAAGACCTTGTGCGTATAGGACAAGGTCGCTCATCTGGGCCGGCGTGTAGCACTCCGAGTCCTTCGGGTAGGGATAGGACCTTGTGCGGATCCTGTCCTCCAGATAGAGCAGGATTCCATTGTATCCTGCCTTTGCCATTGTCGCCATGAACTCCTTGATGAAATCGATGGATTCCATCTGTCTGGCGAGGTCAAGTTGTGCCCATTTGAACATAGCTGGTGAGGTATTGGTCTTGTTGGGGATAGATTGGGAGGGGTGTGCGCATGGCGGGCGGAAGGCCCGTTGCTGCGTGCCGGGCACTACAATAACACTCATTCGGGGAATCAGCCGAAAAGAGAAAGCAGAGACAATGCGGAGGGCGTTTTGGCATATTATCGCCAGTTATATTAGGCCGGTTTACCTGAGTTTATCCAGCAATCCCCAAGCTTTTTCCTACCACATCATGGGCCGCCACGACGAATGTCATTCCAAGGAATGCGAATGCAGCCACGAGGAATTCCCCGTTGCATTCTCCGCATACGACCTTCAGGTCGAATACAAGCACAATCCCATCGGGATGGACGAGCCGTCGCCCCGCTTCGGATATGTCGTGGCCGGTTGCGTGAGCCAGGCCGCCCGCCAGATCCAGGTCTTCGAGTCTGGCGTGAAGGCTCCCGTGTGGGACAGCGGCTGGGTCAACGACTCATCCTCCATCCAGATTGTCTACGGTGGGGCGCCGCTGAAGCCCTTCACCGTCTACAAATGGCGTGTGCGGGTAAAGAGCACTGACGGCGATGTCAGCGCCTGGAGCCAGGACGGCAACACCTTCGAGACGGGATTTCTTGGGAGCGAGTGGAAGGACAGCAAGTGGATATGCTTCTGGCGCGGCCAGCGTCTTTGCGAGCATCCCCAGGTTTTCTTCCGCGACTTTGACCTTCCCCGCGGGAAGAAGCTCAGAAGCGCCCGTCTTTACGCCACCGCGCTTGGATGCTACGAAGCCGAGCTCAACGGCAGCGTAGTCTCCTGGCCATTTGCCCCGGGCTGGACCTGTTATCGCAGCCGTGTGCAATACCAGGCATACGATGTCACCTCCAACCTGAAGCGGAAGGGCAATACCCTGTGGCTGACCCTGGCCGGCGGCTGGTATTCCGGCAGGATTGCGGCACAGTGGAACATCGGCACCCCCAGGTACGCATATCCGGGTGACCCGGAGACCGTGCGCGCCGAACTCCGTCTTGTATTCGATGATGGTTCGGTGGAGGTGATTGGAACCGACTCCTCCTTCGGAACCGCGAATCTTGGCGCATCGATTCGCATGGGCGACATCTACGACGGGGAGCTAGTCCAGGCATGGAGGACAAAGGAGATTGCCAGGAAGCAGGCCAGCACCGCGGCGGCAATATATGAACCTCCAGCCAATGAAAAGCACATTTGGCCGAGGATCGAGTGGACCAGCGGCCCGAAGGTGGCGCGGCTCCAGACCATGGAGCCAGTCAGCATCACGAAGCGCTGCGAGGGCACATACATCGTGGATTTCGGACAGAACTTCACCGGCCGCGAGGTCCTGCATCTGAAGAAGACCGTGCGCGGCGCGACCATCACAGTCAAACATGGCGAGATGCTGGAGGCGGACGGCTCGCTCTATGTCTCCAACCTGCGAACCGCCAAGGCGATGACGACATATATCTGCGACGATGCGGAGGAGGTGACCTACGAGCCGACCTTCACATTCTACGGCTTCAGATACATGGAAATCTCGGGCTGGTTCGGCCCGCGCCCCACCAAGAAGAGCGTCAACGCGGTTGTCCTGTCAAGCGACCTGCTGCGGACGGGCTCCTTCTCCTGCGCCGACGAGATGGTCAACAAGCTCTTCGAGAATACTGGCTGGGGATTGCGGTCGAACCTGCTTGACGTGCCGACCGACTGCCCGCAGAGGGACGAGCGTTTCGGCTGGACCGGCGACACGGAGGTGATCTGCAATACCGCGACATACTGCCTCTACGCCCCGGACTTCTACAACAAGTGGGTGACCGACCTGAACCTGGGGCAGGGCAAGGAGGGCACCTATCCATACGCCGCTCCGTCCCCGGTTCCAGACGACCCCGTGCCGCCTCCCGGACCTGGCTGGAGCGACGCGGCCGTGATTGTCCCATGGCAAATCTACCGCAAATACGGCGACGTGCGGATTCTCGAGCGCAGCTTCGACCACATCAAGAAGTACATCGACGGTGAAATCAAGTACACCCGCGGCACATACATCCTGGATCCGCCGCGCTTCGGCGACTGGCTCAATGTCAATGCGGTCACCAGCAACGCCCTCATCGGGACCGCATATCTCGCTGGAATGACCAGGCTGGCCGCGCGCATTGCGAAAATCCTGGGGCGCGAGGAGGACCGCGAACACATGGAGGCACTCTCGAAGAAGGTGCGCAACGCCTTCAAGCGCAGATTCTTCGACCCAAAGACAGGCCTCAGGGAAACAACCCAGTGCGCATACCTCATGGCACTCCATTTCGACCTGCTGCCCAAGAACTGGATTGCACGCACGGTGGAGGCGCTCGTCAATGACATTGTCGAAAAACGGGGCCTGCATCTCTCCACGGGCTTCCTCGGAACCCCGCTGCTGCTGCCCGTCCTCACACGCTATGGCCGGTCGGACGTGGCCTACGACCTCCTGCGCCAGCAGAGCTATCCCAGCTGGATATACCCCATCACGCAGGGCGCCACAACCATGTGGGAACGCTGGAACAGCTATACGAAGGAGACGGGCTTCGGCGACATCAACATGAACTCCTTCAACCACTACGCATACGGCGCGGTATCGGAGTGGTTCTTCGAGGGGATTTGCGGAATCCAGCCAATCGAGGACGACCCGTCCGCAGTCGCCTTCAAGCGTTTCCGCCTGGCGCCAGCCTTCAACGAATCCATGGGGGCGGCGCTGGCGGCATTCATCTCGCCATACGGCTACATCCTCTCATACTGGGGATTTGCGCACAACGAATTGGAGTGGTGCTTCAGCGTGCCGGACAACTCCAGCGCCGAAGTCACGCTTCCCCCGTACAAGCTGGCCTCGTTCAACGGAGACCTGGAACTGCAGCATGACGACGAGGGCAGGCTCATCGCGCTCCCCGGAGACTACTGCCTCCGGTTCAAGGTGCGCTAGGCCGCGCCCCACGGAAGACCCACATGTCCGACAATCCCTACGAAAACAGCAGCCGCAGCCTCTGGTATCCCGGGCACATGCTTAAGGCGGAGGTCGCCATGAAGCAGGCGTTGTCCCTGGTGGACATGGCTGTCGTGCTCATTGACGCGCGGGCGCCCCTGTCAACCAGGAACCCCAGGCTGGAGCGGCGTCTTATTACGCGTCCCCGCGTGCTTGTCGCCAACAAGTCCGACCTGGCGAACTCCGTGCAGAACCGCCGTTGGCAGGAGTGGTTCCTCGAGAGGGGCGAGACCATTGACTTTCTGGACTCCAGCCGTCTCCGCAAGCCCGAGGGGCTGGTCGAGCACTGGCGGGAGTTTGCGCTGAAGGCCCGTGCGGACCGCGGCGCCACCCGCCCGCTTCTCCGCCCCGTCCGCCTGATGATTGTCGGGATTCCGAACATCGGCAAGTCCACGCTTGTGAACCGGCTGAAGCAGAAGAACGTCGCGAAGGTCCAGGACCGCCCCGGCGTCACCCGTTCCAACCAATGGGTGTCATTGGCAGGCGGGCAAGTTGAATTGCTGGACACCCCTGGCGTGCTGTGGCCTCAGCTGCGTGACAAGGAGCATGAGCTTTTGCTGACGGCCCTGGGCAACATCCCCGACGGCAGCACCGAGCCTGTCCTGACCGCCCAGTTCGTCATCTCGAAGCTTCTTTCCCTGCCGATTCGGGATCCACTGAAGGCGCTTGACCTGGGTGATGTATCCGATTCCCCGCAGGAAATCCTGGAGTGCCTGGCGCGGAGGCGCGGGATGCTCGTGTCAGGCGGCGTCCCCTCCGTCGAGAAGGCGGCGCAGACCTTCCTCAAGGAGTTCCGCGCAGGGCAGCTCGGGCATTTCACCTTCGAGACGCCCCGGCAGGCCGCCCAGGGCGGCGAGGAGGAGTAGCCGTGGCAAGGAAGGAATACAACCACGTCGACGGAATCCTTCTGGTTGACAAGCCGCCGGAATGGACAAGCTTCGATGTCGTGAACCTGGTGAAGCGCCACTTCCAGCTGGACAAGGTGGGGCATTGCGGCACGCTGGACCCCTTTGCGACGGGGCTGCTCGTGATTCTGCTTGGCAAGGCGACGCGCCTCCAGGACCTGCTCATGGCGCGGAACAAACGCTATTGCGGCACAATCAGGCTCGGGGAGGAGACTTCCACCGAGGACTTGACAGGGGAGGTGGTCGCCACAAGCCCGGTTCCTGAACTCACGCTGGAGGGTCTCCAGGCCGTGGCGGATACTTTCCTTGGGGAGGGCGAGCAGGTGCCGCCAATGCACTCGGCAATAAAGGTGAACGGCCAGCCGCTGTACAAGCTCGCCCGCAAGGGAAAGGAGGTGGAACGCCGCCCAAGGGCAATCCGAATCGACTCCTTCACGCTCTCAAACCTGAAGCTTCCGGAGGTCTCGTTCGTCGTGGACTGCTCGAAGGGAACGTATATACGCACGCTCGGAGCAGATTTTGGGCGGAAAGTCGGGTGCGGCGCCCATCTCACCGCGCTCAGGCGCCTTAAAAGCGGAGACCATACGGTCGAGGGCGCGCCAACCGTCGAGGATGTCCGCGCATGGGATTTGGACGGACTCAAGGCGCATCTCGAACCACTTCCGGAGGCAGGGGCATGAGCATTAAGCCGTGCCAGCCAAGGCTCCTCCACACAATGGAGGAACTCTCCGGAAGAATCGTCCTGGCCATCGGGGCATTCGACGGAGTCCACCTCGGACACCAGGCAATCCTGAGGCGGCTCGTCCAGGCCGCCAGGGAATCGGATGCGACGCCGGTGGCGCTCTTCTTCGACCCGCTGCCACGGGAGGTGCTTTTCCCAGGCAAGCCAACGAAGATGCTGACCCCGTTCCGGGAGAAGGTTCGCCTCATGGGGGAGCATGGCGTCGAGGATGTGGTGGTGTTGCCATTCACGAAGGAGCTGGCAGTCCTGTCCCCTCAGCAGTTTGTATCTTCATATCTACTTGCAAATAAACAACTTACGATAAAGGCAATATGCATTGGCGAGGGATGGCGCTTCGGGGCGGGGAACAGTGGCGACGTCAAGCTTCTCGACAGCCTTGTCTCCCCCTTCGGCATCCAGGTCGTCGAGGTCCCATCCGAATGCCATGCGGGCACGAGGATTTCCAGTTCCTGGATACGCAATGTCGTCTCGGAGGGTGACCTGTCCCTTGCGTCCGCCTTGCTTGGCCGCCCGTATTCACTTTGCGGTGCGGTAACCCATGGCAAGGAGATGGCCTCGGGCACATTGAAGTGCCCCACCGCGAACATTTCCGCGGACGCGCTGCAGCTGCCGCCCTATGGCGTCTATGCGGCCTGGACCGTCTGCGGCGTTTCGCCTCCAGTCCCGGGGATTGTCTATATTGGCGATGCGCCAACAATCCGCGGCGAGGGCAATGGACACGCGATTGTGGAGGCAAACCTCTTCGGCTGCTCGGTGAATCTCTACGGACGCGACATTTCCGTGATTCCAGTCAGGTTCCTGCGCGGCAGCATAACCTTCCCGAATCCGGAGGCGCTTTCACGCCAGGTCGCCCGGGATGTGGCGGCGGCAAAGTCGGCGCTGGAATGCAAGGAGTGACGAATATGCGCAGGTATGCGGTGATAGGCTGGCCCGTCGGACACTCACTCTCGCCCGCAATGCAGAATGCCGCCTTCAAGGCACGCGGAATAGATGCACTCTACGAGGCCGTCCCAATTGACCCGGAGGAGTTCCACACGGGAATCCGGCGTCTTCTTGACGAGGGGTTTGACGGCTGGAATGTCACTGTGCCGCACAAGGAGAGGATGTTCGAGGCCTGCGACGCCCTGGGGAACGGGGACGCGCGCGCGTCGGGCACCGTGAACACGGTAGTGGTCTCCAACGGCAGGATGACGGGCTACTCGACCGATGCGCTGGGAGTCGTCCGTGCCATTGCCCACGACTTCGGGATTAGGTCGATGCCCGCGACGCAGCTCTATCTTGGATGCGGGGGCGCCGCACAGGCTGTGGCCACACATGCCGCCGCCAATGGCGCAAGGACACTCTATCTTGCAAACCGCACCATTGAGAAGGCCGAGGCGCAGGTGCGGAGAATCTCCGCCCTCAATCCCGCCTGCAGGGCAATCGCAATCCCCCTGGCGGCTGCGCCCGAGGTTGTCCCCCAGTGCGACATCGTGTTCCAGTGCACGTCTCTCGGCATGAGACCCGACGACCCGATGCCAATCCCGCCGGAGGCCGTCCCGGTGGATACGCCAGTCTTCGATTTCGTCTACACCCCCTCGAGATTCCGCGAAGCGCTGAGGCTGCGCGGAAATCCCGTCTCCGACGGTCTTGAGATGCTCCTGCAGCAGGGCATGGAGAGTTTCCGCATCTGGACTGGACTGGACGCACCCGAGGAAGAGATGCGCAGCGCACTTTATGCGTGAAGCCCGGCGGCAAAGGAAGCCGCCCGCCTTTTGTGCCTCTATTGGCTGGCGCAAGGCAGGGTGTCAATCGTATGTCTTCCGCGTATCCTTCGCCTGATTTGCCGTGCGCGCCTTGTACTTGCAGTATGGGGCGATGACGCAGCTGTCGCAATGCGGGTTTCTTGCTGTGCAAGTATATCTTCCGTGCAGGAGCAGGTAGTGGTGTGCGTCCCTGAGGTATCGTTTTGGTGTCTTCTTCTCAAGGATTTCGCCCACTCTTTCGGGGGTGTCTGCGGTGGCGAGGCCGGTCCGGTTGGCGACTCTGAAGATATGCGTGTCGACAGCGACGACCGGCTTCCCGAAGCCGACGTTCAAGACTACCTTCGCGGTCTTGACCCCCACTCCAGGGAGAGTAAGAAGCGACTCCAGGTCCGAGGGAACCTCGCCGTTGAAGTCCGAAATCAACTTGTGGCAAAGCGCAATGATCGCCTTTGACTTGTTCCGGTAGAGGCCAATGGACTTCGTAGCCCTTTCGAGGTTCTCGACTCCCCAGTCGAGAAAGTCCTGGGGAGTGCGCCGTTCGGGAAAGAAGGCGCGCGTCGCAAGGTTCACCGACTTGTCAGTGGCCTGCGCCGAGAGGACGACTGCCACAAGAAGATGGAAGACGCTGTCGTATTCCAGCTCTGCCTTCGGGGTTATCTTCTCCGAAAGCAGTCTGTATAGTTCTTCTGTCTCCTTGCGGTTAAGCATGTTATGTGTATAGATCCTAGAATGTGCGGTATCTTTCGCGCCGGTGTGTGAATTTCCCTTCGCCAGTGAGGTATTTTGCCTCGTAGTCTGCGAAGTTTCCGGGGAACCAGACCAGTTTCCCGTCGCCTTCGAAGAACAGCAGGTGCGTGCAGATCCGGTCGAGGAAGTATCTGTCGTGGCTGATGACCATTGCGCATCCGGTGAAGTCCCTGATTGCGTTCTCGAGGACTCTCATTGTATTCACATCCAGGTCGTTTGTGGGTTCGTCAAGCAGGATGAGATTGCCTCCACGCCGCAGGAGTTTTGCGAGGTGGACTCTGTTCCGCTCGCCTCCCGAAAGCTGCCCCACGAGTTTTTGCTGTGACGGACCCCTGAAGTTGAACTTTGAGACGTATGCCCGGCCGTTGATGCTCTTTCCTCCGACCATCAGGTTTTCCTGGCCGTCGGTGATTTCCTCGTAGACAGTCCGCGAGTCCACCAGCTCGTCGCGGTTTTGGTCGATATATGAGAGCTGGACGGTTGACCCGATGCGGATTTCGCCGGAGTCCGGCTTGTCAAGACCCATGATCATCCTGAAGAGGGTGGTTTTCCCCGTGCCGTTCGGACCGATGATGCCGACGACTGCCCCTGGCGGCACTGAGAATGACGCGTCATTCAGGAGCGGAGGCTGGTTTCCGAAGGCCTTGGTGACGTGCTCGACATCCACCACCTTGTCGCCGAGGCGTGGCCCTGGCGGGATTTGGATTGTCAGGTCGTCCCTCTCGATTTCGAAGCTCTGGGAGGCCAGTTCGTTGTATCTGGTGATGCGCGCCTGGTTCTGCTTTTGGCGTGCGGCCGGCGTCGCGGAAATCCATTCCAGCTCCCGTGCAAGCAGCTTTTGCCTGGCTGTCTCCTTCTTTTCGATTTGACGGAGGATCTCCTGTTTTTGCTTGAGCCAGGAGGAGTAGTTGCCCTCGAATGGGATGCCGCGGGTATTCTCGATTTCAAGGATCCACTTCGTGATATGGTCGAGGAAGTATCTGTCGTGGGTGACGATGATGACCGTGCCCGGGTATTCCCTGAGCGCCTGCTCCAGCCAGGCGATGGTCTCTGCGTCCAGGTGGTTTGTGGGTTCGTCAAGCAGCAGCAGGTCTGGCTTTGCGAGAAGTGCCTTGCATAGCGCGACACGCCGCTTTTCGCCGCCGGAGAGCTTTGTCACATCCGCATCGTCGGGTGGAAGCACCAGTGCGTCGCTTGCCACGTCCAGCAGGTGGTCGAGATTCCACCCGTCCAGCCTGTCGATTTCGTTCTGGAGGAAGTCGAACTCGTCGTTCAGCTTGTCGGTCTCCTTCTGCGTGAGGTCGGGATCCCCCATCTTCTCCATGACCTGGTCGTATCTGTCAATCAGGTTCTGGATGGGGGCCATCGCCTCCTCAAGGTTTCCGCGCACGGTCTTCTCGGGGTTCAGACGGGGCTCCTGGGGCACCAGCAACACCCGCATGCCCTTGGTGATGGTCGCCGTCCCCATGATTTCAGTGTCCTCCCCCGCCATGATGCGAAGCAGGGTCGACTTGCCGGCGCCATTGTCGCCGACAATCCCAATCTTGGCTCCAAGGTAGAAGGATAGGTTGAAGTTCTGAAGCACCGGCTTGTCGCCATAGAATTTGGACATGCCGAGCATCTGGAAGACGAATTGCTGTGCCATGGTGTTGTGTCGGAATGGGTTGGCGTGGCTTGAATGCGAAAGGGGAAAGGCCTGGCGGGGAGGCGGATGCGCCCGTGCGCCGGATTCGGCCGTTGCGAAACCAAATGCGGGCATTATTTTAGTCGCCCTGTTCTCCAAGGACAGGCAACGCCTCCCGGAAGACAGCGCGGTCGCGCCACCCCCCCATGGGATGGGCGGCATAATGTAATCCCCTTCAATGCCTTGATATTCAACACATCCCCACTATGGAAAGACTTAGGACAATCTCGAAATCAATGGCAAGGCTCAGGACGGAACTGGCAAAGGTATTCGTCGGACAGGAGGAGGCGGTGGAACTCCTCCTGGTGGCACTGCTGGCGGGAGGACACGCAATGCTCACAGGAGTCCCGGGACTGGGAAAGACAAAGCTAGTCAGATCCGTTTCCGCCCTCCTGGGACTCTCGTTCAGAAGAATACAGTTCACACCAGACCTCATGCCCGCGGATATCATCGGCGGGGAAATCCTCGAACAAGACCCCGAAACCGGACGAAGGGCATTCAGATTCCAGGAGGGGCCAATCTTCACACAGTTCCTGCTGGCGGACGAAATCAACAGGACGCCGCCTAAGACGCAGGCCGCACTCCTGGAGGCAATGGGGGAACGGCAGGTCACTTCCGCAGGGGCAACCAGACGACTCCCGGAGCCATTCTTCGTCCTCGCAACGCAAAACCAACTGGAACTCGAAGGGACATACCCACTCCCCGAGGCACAGCTGGACAGGTTCCTCCTGAATATCGTAATGGACTACCTCGCGCCCGACGAGGAGGCACGCATGGTCGCCGCCACGACCGGCGCCGCAGAACCCGCACTGGAACCAGTCATAAAGGTGGATGAACTGCTGGAGATGCAGAGGCTCTGCCGTGAGATCGTCGCCCCCGCAAGTGTCGTCGAAGAGGCCGTGGAGATCTGCGCCGGGACACGCCCGAACACGCCGGCGGTCCGCCCGGAATTCCAAAAATACCTGAGGTGGGGCGCGGGAAGCCGGGCGTCACAGGCGCTTGTCCTCGCAGGAAAGGCACGGGCAATGATGCAGGGCAGAGGAAATGTGTCCACGGACGATATACATAAACTCGTCCTCCCAGTCCTCAGACACCGCATCATCCCGAACTACCAGGCGGCCGCCGACGGAATGACCATCCCAAAACTACTCGATTATCTGCACTGACCCACATCCGAAAAAAACGGAAATTGGCGCACATCCTTCACGCAAGTGCCATTGACATGGTTGCGGCAGGGTGGAAAAAACAGAGTATGAATATCCTTAACTGTCTTGTATACGCCTATATGTGATATAGGTATTAAGAAAAAGCTGTTTGTTGGGTGAAAAGGCCGACAATGACAGTCCAGGAAAGAGGTCATTCCAAATACGGAACAGTCAAGGAGAATATGTCCTGAATTAGCCCGTATTCAGCAGTAAAGTCATGTAATTCCCTGAATGTAACCGAATTGTCATGAATTTACACTCCTTCTTGTTCAAATTGACATGCAAAAAACTTGGAAAAAAACTCCAATTCCACTTGAATTGATCTTGAAAATGCCTATAATAGCAGTGGACGCGAAATTGCCGTGGGAGAGAGGTAGGTTTTCCATTATATTCTGAAGATGTCTAAATACATTGCACGAGTTGGTGTTACAGATGCTGCTGCTAGTCCGCAGCCTCTGGAGAAACACCTTTTCAATGTTGCAATGACTTGTGGAGGCTATCTAAGGAGTTATGGTCTTGAAAAAACAGGAATACTACTGGGGCTTATCCATGACATTGGCAAGTATTCTGATGGTTTTCAGAACTATATACAATCTCTTGGCGGTCTTAAAAAAGAGGGAGATTCTGGTTTTTTGCGAGATGCGGAGAAATATCGCGGGAAAATCCCTCATGCTGAAGCTGGTGCCTGGTATCTTGAAAGTCTTGACGCAATCTTCGAACATTGTCCAGATTTGAAGATATTACTTGAAATGCCAGTCGTCTATCATCATTCATATCTTGAGGATATTTATGCTCCTGATGGTGAAGCACCATTTCTCAATAAAAAGAAAGAAAGTTTTAGATACTTTGATGCATTACACGATATCTTCGGGCGCATCGATCCAGGTATTCAGAATTTGGTTAGGGAGATTGTCGCCGACAAGTCATTTGCTAATGAAGTGAAGTCTTTTTATGATGGCTTGTTCTCCTTCGCAATTAAAATGCCTACATCAACATGCGAAGAAATGCAGTTAAAACAAAATGTCATAGCTTACGGAAGAGCTATTCTGACAAGGTTGCTGTACAGCGCATTGATTGATGCGGATAGGATAGATGCAGCGGGGCGTTCTCCGAATGACTTTGACGAATGGGATTCCCTTGCGAAAAAAATGGAACGGAGGCTTTCGGGATTCTCTTCCGACGGCAAAATCGACAAGATACGGGCGAAGATTTCCCAGAAGGCGCTCGAAGCCTCCACCTCGCCTGATTATCCCCCCGGAGTCTATCGCTTCACCATTCCCACCGGCGGTGGAAAGACATTTGCTGCACTTCGTTTCGCCCTCCACCATGCGGCTCGCCACAAGATGAAGCGCATCATATATGCAGCTCCTTTCCTCTCGATTCTCGAACAGAACGCCGAGGCAATCCGGAGGATTATCGACGATGTGGCAGGAGAATACGTTCATGAATGCCACAGCAATGTGTTGCGCGACAGGGATGACGAGGCACCATCTAGCCAGATATCTGAAAATTGGGACGCGCCTATCATCGCAACCTCGATGGTTCAGATACTGAACGCAATGTTCTCAGGTGAAAGCAGGTACGCAAGACGCTTCCATCAACTCGGCGATTCTGTAATTATTCTCGATGAAATCCAGTGCCTTCCTCTCGAAATGACTTACATATTCAATTGCATGGTTAATTTCATTGCGGAAAGGATGCATTCCACGATTATTCTCTGCTCTGCGACTCAGCCGGCATTTGAAAAGACTTCCTGTCCAATAAACATCAACGGTGAAATATACCCGGACAAGGAGACGTTGTTCACAGAACTGAAGCGCGTCGAGACGGAATATGTCCACACGAAGAATCCCGATGGGAGCGATTCCCAATTTGAAACGAAGGATAGTGTCCTGAATTTCGTCTCCTCGAGGATAGACGAAATCAGCCATTCCTTGTTGGTCATTTGCAATACTAAACCCCACGCAGCGGAACTATTCAGCAAATTGAAGGAAGCGCATGGGGATTGCCTTGTCTTCCATTTGAGCACGAACCTTTGCGCCGCACATCGCAAGGATGTGCTAAAGGACATTCGGGCTTCTTTAGCTGACTCCTCCAGGAAGGTCGTCGTCGTTTCAACCTCTCTGATAGAGGCCGGGGTCGACATCTCCTTTGAGTGCGTCGTCCGCATGATGACCTCCCTGGATTCGATTGCGCAGTCTGCGGGGCGCTGCAACCGAAATGCGGAATCCGCCATGGGACATGTGTATGTCCTTGACAATCCCCGTGAGATAAGGCTTACTCCCTCCGTCAAAGCCTGGAGCGTCTCTTCCAAGTCGGCTCTTTTACGATACAACCGCATGAAGGAGAAATACGATAACGATCCCTTGTCTCCTGCTCTTCTTAACTTCTACTACGCAGAACTCTATAGCGCGAACAAGGAACGTTTGCCTTATCCGCTGGCCGGCATGGGCGGCAATCTCCCAAAAGAGGAAACGCTTTTTGATTTACTGGGTTTCAATCAAAAATCACTGGCTGCCTTTCGCCGATTGAGAGGTACAGCGGGCATCTCAACGAAGATCCACTCCGCGTACAAGACTGCTGGGCGTTTTTTCAGGGCGCTTGACGATTTGACAAGTTCCTCCGTGATTGTACCCTACGGGGATGGCAAGAGGATAATCGCCCAAATTCTTCAAATCGATTCCTCAAGAAATCCCGGCGTCTTCAATAAATTGATACGCGATGCGCAGCTCTACACTGTTAATGTTACCGAAAATGTCGAAAGGAAACTGAAGGACACGAAGGCCGTCTTTTCGATATCAGAGGAGTATGGCATTCTCGCGGCGCGCGAGAGCGACTATTCCGAAGAACTTGGCCTCGCCGTAGGGCAGGGGCATCTTGAGACCTTGAATTTCTAGTTTACTTCAATCATTTAAGGAGAAACACAATTATGGACAACACAGTCAGTTTTGTAGTTAGAGGGCGGTATGCTCTCTTTACGGATCCGTATTCAAAGATAGGCGGTGACAAGACTTCTTATCCTGTGCCGACATACGAGGCACTGAAGGGCATTGCCAAGTCAATTTACTGGAAACCGACCTTCATCTGGATCATAAAGCGAGTCAGGATTCTAAATCCTATTCGAATGGAGAGCAAGGGGGTAAAACCTCTGAGAATGCATAATCCCCAGCCAACACTTGCCTACTATAGTTATCTTTCCGATGTGGCCTATCAGGTTGAGGCTAGGTTTGTCTGGAATATGTTCCGCGGTGAGGAGTATTCAAAGGACAGGATTGATGGTAAGCACTATACAATTGCAAAGTCAATGATAAAGAAGGGAGGCAGAAGGGATATCTTCCTTGGCACACGCGAGTGCCAAGGGGAGGTTGAACCATGCGTTTTTGGTGAGGGAGATGGCTACTACGATGGTAAGGGAAGTCGGCCTTTTGGAATAATGTTCCACAGTTTTGCATATCCGGACGAGACAGGTGTCAATGAGTTACGGACTCGTTTTTGGGATGTCGAGATGAGGGATGGTGTCATAGAGTTTCCATCCCCGGAAGAATGTGACCCCAATATGACTCGATTCATTCGGAAGATGACACCGGTTCCACTGAAATCAAGCGGATTAGGAGAGGAGGCAATTAGATATGAGCTGGATTGACAAACTTGCCAGGACCTACGAATTAAACAATGGAAGCCCGGGACTCGTTCCTCCCTTCCATGTGGGAAAGGTTTCTCACGTCATTGTTACTCTCGATCCCAGTTCTTCCTTCGTTGATGCCAGGCTGCTTTTGGACAAGAAGGAACAGGAGAAGATAATTCCATGTACTGTAGATTCGCAATCGCGGACGTCCACAAGTTTGTACCCTCATCCATTGTTTGATACGCTTAAGTATACTGCAGGTGATCTTGAGGATAGTTTCATCCCATCGTCAGGAATCAAGGTTGACAAGAAGACACTCCATGTTGCGTTTGAATTGTACATAAATCAATTACGAGGATGGTGCGAGGCAAAGCCAAATAGGCTGGTGGGCATTGTCTACCAATATCTCACTAAAAAATGTCTTGCGGGTGATTTAGTCAGGAAGGGAATTCTTCCTGCAGATGAGTATGGACGGGTTTTTCTTGAAGCTCCCAGTGGCATTTTTTCTTCTGAATACCCCATATACAAGGCTGTTACAGGCGATTTGTCAAAGGCATTCATTCTCTTTGAGATATCTGATGCAGGTGATGATGGAACAACAGTCAGGCTGTGGGAAGATAAATCAGTAAGAGATAGCTGGCAGAGTTATTATATGGATATGTTGTTGGCTGATCCTGAATCCTTAAAAGGTTTTTGTCAGGTTACCGGCAAGAATACCATCCTCACTAGGAATAAGAGATTTCCGAAACGTATTCGTTTCTCTGCAGACAATTCAAAAATCATTTCATCAAATGACGACCAGGGTTTTACTTATCGTGGGCGCTTTGAGGAGCCTATGCAAGCATGCGGCATTGGTTTGGAGGTGAGCCAAAAAGCCCATGCTGCTCTGCGCTGGCTACTGGCCAAACAAGGGATGCATGAAGGCTCCATGTATCTCGTCACATGGGCGGTAGACGATAATCCCAAGATCCCTAAACCTAATGTCAATACCTTCGAACTGTATTGCGACGAGGAGATGGAGGAGGATTTCACCCCGCCCGATACGGCAGAGGGCGCAGCACATGCCTTAAACAAACTCATTAATGGGTATAGCGCAAGGCTAAATGCAACAGGATTGTGCTTGATTGTTCTTGATGCTGCCACACGCGGATGCCTTGCAATCAAAACATTCCGCGACCTAGAGGAATCTATCTATTTTGCAAACATCCGCAAATGGCATACGGAATGTGCATGGCTTCAATTTTTAAGAGATGAAGAAACAAAAAAGGAGATTCGATTCTACGGGGCCCCCTCACCGCGAGATATCGCAAAAGCGGCATACGGTCCAATGAAGGAGGATGATTCGCGAATAAAGAGCATTGTATCCCGTCTGCTCCCGTGTATCATTGACGGCACAAGAGTTCCGCGTGACATCCTTGATGCTGTTGTTAGTCGTGCATCCCACTTTGAATCGGCGGAATACACAGCCTTCAGAAGGAATCTAAGCATTGCTTGCGCACTTTATAGATACAACAATCCAACCAATCCAGAAGGAGGAAGTTACAAAATGTCACTAGATCAGAACTTGAAGTCCAGGGACTATCTCTACGGTCGTCTTCTGGCGATTGCGGACTACCTTGAAAAATCAGCAATGTCCGATTCAGAGCAATCACGTCCGACAAATGCAATGCGTCTTATGGCCTGCTTCTCAGAACACCCCTATTCTACTTGGCGCAATCTTTACAATCAGCTAAATCCGTATAGGGTAAGACTTGCATCGAAAAAACCTGGCTTGTCGGTCATACTTGAGAAGCTGATGTCTGAGGTATTTGGTCTTTTCAGCCAAGAAGACTACTCGTCCAATAGGCCACTTTCAGGCGAATATCTACTTGGTTTCTACTGTCAGAAGCAGTCATTCTACACAAAGAAAACATCGTCAACAGAAGTTGTCGACAACAAAGAGGAAAGCGAACAGGAATAACAAGGAGGGTTTAGAAGATGTCTTTAAGTAACAAGATTGATTTTGCAGTTGTTTTTTCCGTGGACCACGCGAACCCAAATGGAGATCCCCTCAACGGGAATCGTCCCCGCACGACATACGAGGGATTTGGTGAGGTTTCCGATGTTTGCCTGAAGCGCAAGCTCCGTGACCGCCTTCAGGAGGCAGGCGAGAAGATTTTTGTCCAGTCTAATGACCGTCGTAACGATGAATATTCCACCCTCAAGAAACGCGCCAGCGAAATGTTGAATGGCGTCAAGGCAAATGAGTATGGAATGCGTGCCTGCGAAACATGGTTTGACGTGCGCGCCTTCGGGCAGCTCTTTGCTTTCACGAACGAAGGGAAGGACAAGAAGAAAAACGAAGAGAGTACAGGAGCAGAACAACCTATTGGAATCCGCGGTCCTGTGACAGTTCGTTCTGCTTTCTCCGTAGAACCCGTCGATGTTGCCAGCATTCAGATTACAAAGAGTGTTAGTTCCGAAGGGGATGGCACGAAGAAGTCATCTGACACCATGGGCATGAAGCATCGCGTCGATTCAGGCGTCTATGTTTTCTATGGCGCCATGAGTCCTCAACTTGCCCAGAAGACCGGCTTTTCCGACGAAGACGCAGAAAAGATTAAGAGACTTCTTCCAAAGCTCTTTGAGAATGACGCCTCATCGGCGCGTCCCGATGGCAGTATGCGTGTCCTCAAGGTCATCTGGTGGGATCATGGATGCCCCAATGGCAGATGCTCTTCGGCAAAGGTTCACTCTTCATTGAAGGTCGGCAAGGATGGCTCGATTGACATCACTCCCATTCCCGGAGTGGAGGCAACGCTGGTCGAGGGCTTCTGAAGAGTTCTGTAATACAGTCGCAACACGTTGATGGACGGGTATCCAGACGAGGATGTCATCCAGCTCTCCGCAGTGCAGCATTTTGTCTTTTGCAAAAGACAATGCTACCTGATTCACCAGGAGCAGTTCTGGAGTGACAATATCTTCACTGTCTCCGGCACTCTCGCCCATCAGCGTGTGGATTCCGATGCGGTCTCATATTCGCCAGACGGTCTGAAGCAGGTCCGCTCTCTTCTTCTTTCTTCGACAAAATACGGATTGAGCGGGCGGGCTGACCTGATTGAATTCGATGAGGAAAATGGCAAGGTCTTTCCTGTCGAATACAAGGTTGGCAAGCCCAAATCAGACAATCGGGATGCAGTTCAACTCTGCGCCCAGGCTTTTTGTCTCGAGGAGATGCTTAATTTTTCTGTGCCAAAAGGGGCGATTTACTATGGACGTTCCCACAGACGCCTTGAGATAGAACTCAACGACAAACTACGCAAGGAGACGGAGGAAATCATAAGGCAGGTCCATGAACTATTTCGTTTGGATGAGTCACCTCCCCCTGTGGAGGATGAGGAAAAATGTTCGAATTGCTCGCTTAAGGATTATTGTCTCCCTGTCTTGTCAAAAAGAAGGAGAGTTGACCGGTATCTCAAAAAAATGCTTTTTGATGAAGGGTCTTTGACGTGAAAAAGCTTCTAAATGTTCTGTACATCACGTCCCAGGGAGCATTTCTTTCCCTGGAGGGGGAGACTATAGTTGTATCGGTCAAGGGCGAAAAAGTCGGACAAATCCCCCTTTTGAACCTCCAGGGCATTGTTTGTTTTGGGAATGTCCTGTGTACGCCTTTTCTAATGGGAGCTTGCGCTGACCATGGCGTTTCAATTTCATTCTTGACAGCAAACGGCCGTTTTCTGGCAAGAGTGCAGGGTGGTGTTACTGGCAATGTTCTCTTGCGACGTTCCCAGTTTCTTGTTTCGGAGGAGCCTTCCAGACGCTCTCGGATCGCAAGTATGTTTCTTTTTGCAAAGGTTCTAAACTCAAGAACGAATATACAGCGTTTTCTGAGAGATTATGAAGATGTATGTGATGAACAGACCCGATGCAAACTGGAATATGCAGTCAAGGTGATGAAAAGGACAGCTGGCGCTATTGAGGCCAATATGTCAACAGAAGATTTCATTCCAATAGAGGAGTTGATGGGACTTGAGGGTGCCACAGCGAATCTCTATTTCTCATGCTTCCCTGCGTTGATTTTGAAGCAAAAGGAGAGTTTCACTTTCCGTGGTCGCACCCGTCATCCTCCCCTTGACAAAGTAAATGCACTTCTATCGTTTGCGTACACTCTCCTTGCTCATGATTGTGTCGGGGCATTGGAGTCCGTAGGGCTTGACCCTCAGTTCGGATTTCTTCATTCATTACGCCCCGGTAGACCTGCACTTGCTCTTGATTTGATGGAGGAATTCAGGGCAAGCCTCGCCGACAGGCTAGTTCTCTCGCTCATCAATCGCTTCCAGATCAACGCCGCGGACTTCAAGACGACAGAGACAGGAGCTGTCCGAATGAATGAAGAATCTAGAAAAACCTTGATTGAAGCATGGCAGGAACGTAAGCAGGAAGAAATCGTTCATCCGTTCCTGAAGGAGAAAATGAAGATAGGTCTGCTTCCATACGCTCAAGCCCTGATCCTGGCGCGATACCTCCGAGGAGATATCGAGGACTATCCACCCTTCATTAGTCGGTGAGGTGCTAATTGACATGCATGTTGTTGTGAGCTACGATGTAATGACCTCCTCGGACGGAGGACAAAAACGCCTGCGTCATGTGGCAAAAATCTGTAAGAATCACGGGCAACGTGTCCAGTTCTCGGTCTTTGAATGTCAACTTGACTGGGCGCAATATCTCGTTTTCAAGGATCAGGTTCTTAAGGCTTTAGATCTGGAACAGGATAGTATTAGGTTCTATCTACTTGGAAACAAAAGCGATACAAAAATAGAACACTGCGGGGTAAAGTCAAGCCGCAATCTCGAAAAGGACACCTTGTTCCTATAAACGCGAACCGTTGGTTATTCTTCTCTGCTAGTAGAGGTTCGCGCAAGGTATAACTCGTTGTGTGCAAGGTGGTTATATGCGTGATTAACTCCTCGCCGTTCGCTCTTTGACAATCGGATTCGACCTTCGCGGAATAAACTCTTGTGACTATTTGGGCTCAAGATGTTATCTTAACAGGGTTGCCCCCCCGCGTGGGGGGCATGTATTGAAACTACTGATGGACGCTTCCGAAATAATCCGCATAGGTTGCCCCCCCGCGTGGGGGGCATGTATTGAAACTTCCGGCGTTTTACCGGGATGTGCGCCCGGCGCCGTTGCCCCCCCGCGTGGGGGGCATGTATTGAAACATCGAATCCGATGAACGCGGCTGGGGCGCGAATGTTGCCCCCCCGCGTGGGGGGCATGTATTGAAACCATCGAATCCGATGAACGCGGCTGGGGCGCGAAGTTGCCCCCCCGCGTGGGGGGCATGTATTGAAACATCAAGACTCCGGCGAACCTCCTCCGGCAGGGCATGTTGCCCCCCCGCGTGGGGGGCATGTATTGAAACCCCAGGAATTGGGAAATTTGGCGATGGTGTTTGTGTTGCCCCCCCGCGTGGGGGGCATGTATTGAAACCAGGTACGACTATTATTGGCCTGCCCTGTCATCACGTTGCCCCCCCGCGTGGGGGGCATGTATTGAAACGACAGAGTCTCGCCTTGCAGATGTTTCTTGAGGTTGCCCCCCCGCGTGGGGGGCATGTATTGAAACCAGCGATTGAGTAGAAAGTCTGAACAATAGATGAGTTGCCCCCCCGCGTGGGGGGCATGTATTGAAACTTTGTTCCTTGCCGTCTCCTTTGGGAGCATTGGGTTGCCCCCCCGCGTGGGGGGCATGTATTGAAACTTGCTTGCCCTGGCCTCAGAAAGGTTTGTCTGTGGTTGCCCCCCCGCGTGGGGGGCATGTATTGAAACGGCGATATAGTAACCGCAAATACTCTTTACCGTGTTGCCCCCCCGCGTGGGGGGCATGTATTGAAACCTCGCGGATTCCGACCATTGATTGTCCTCGCTCGTGTTGCCCCCCCGCGTGGGGGGCATGTATTGAAACAACGATAAAATCATTTGAAAGTGTAGGAAGATTATGTTGCCCCCCCGCGTGGGGGGCATGTATTGAAACTCCTTCAATCCATACGATGTGGTTTACACCGTTCTCGTTGCCCCCCCGCGTGGGGGGCATGTATTGAAACTGCAAGTCCTGTAGTGACAGTGCCATCTTTTGTGGTTGCCCCCCCGCGTGGGGGGCATGTATTGAAACGGACAGGTCGGTGGTGGCGTTGTCTGCGATTGCAGTTGCCCCCCCGCGTGGGGGGCATGTATTGAAACAGGCCTTTGAAGGCGAGCGTCAGGACTGGTTACGTTGCCCCCCCGCGTGGGGGGCATGTATTGAAACACGTCGCGGATTGGGATGAAATTGAAGGCGTTGTGTTGCCCCCCCGCGTGGGGGGCATGTATTGAAACTTGAGAACCCTCTCCATCTCCTCCGTCGAGTTGTGTTGCCCCCCCGCGTGGGGGGCATGTATTGAAACTTACATCTTCCACGCGGATAGCGAAACAGTGAACGTTGCCCCCCCGCGTGGGGGGCATGTATTGAAACCGCATTTGGTCTTCCAGCACCGGGAATGTGCCGACGTTGCCCCCCCGCGTGGGGGGCATGTATTGAAACCTTCCTTCCCCTGTAGCACTTTTTCCACCATCTCGCGTTGCCCCCCCGCGTGGGGGGCATGTATTGAAACCTCGTCCTCTATCTGGTCCTGGTAGCAAACTTCCGTTGCCCCCCCGCGTGGGGGGCATGTATTGAAACATCGTCATTCCGTTAAGCGGGTAGCACACCGTGTGTTGCCCCCCCGCGTGGGGGGCATGTATTGAAACCTTCCTTCCCCTGTAGCACTTTTTCCACCATCTCGCGTTGCCCCCCCGCGTGGGGGGCATGTATTGAAACCTCGTCCTCTATCTGGTCCTGGTAGCAAACTTCCGTTGCCCCCCCGCGTGGGGGGCATGTATTGAAACATCGTCATTCCGTTAAGCGGGTAGCACACCGTGTGTTGCCCCCCCGCGTGGGGGGCATGTATTGAAACGAAAGCGGTGCGGTGCCTCTGGGTGCGCTGCTGGTTGCCCCCCCGCGTGGGGGGCATGTATTGAAACAAAAATTTTTGTTTTCCGACTTGCAATCCATAAAGTTGCCCCCCCGCGTGGGGGGGCATGTATTGAAACTACAACCAGAGCGTGACTGGAGAAGTAAGCAGGACGTTGCCCCCCCGCGTGGGGCATGTATTGAAACATTCAATCTAGTCAGAACACAAACAAAAACGATTGTTGCCCCCCGTGTGGGGGGCATGTATTGAAACACGGAGCACGGCATTATACTTGGTCTTGTTTCAGTTGCCCCCCCGCGGGGGCATGTATTGAAACTGCGATGAGGTACTCCCCGGTGATACTTTCACCCAGTTGCCCCCCCCGCGTGGGGGGCATGTATTGAAACGTCGAGCACGGTATTGTTCTTGGTCTCGTCTCCTGTTGCCCCCCCCACATGGGGCATGTATTGAAACTTGATGCCTATTCCTATCTCGTCAGGGCGCCTTGTTGCCCCCCCCGTGGGGGGCATGTATTGAAACGATTTCTGACTGCTGTCCAGATGTTTTGAACCGTGTTGCCCCGCCCGCGGGGGCATGTATTGAAACATTGACGCTCCGACTGGGATGGGTAAGACAGAAGTTGCCCCCTCACGGGGCATGTATTGAAACTCGCAATAGTTGACGTTCCATGCAAACGCGTGGAACGTCAACTATTCGATTATTCTGAGTCCTCGTTACATCTCGTCTTTCAGGTCTTCGTCAGGGAAGTAGAATTCCTCTTCTCCAAGTTTTTCCATCAAGATTGATTATATCTCATTCCGGAATAATACTTTTTTGAATTTTGACCTGCCCACTTTTCCACGGAAAGCTTTTTCCCGAATTAATTCACATATACGGGCTCCCACATCAAAAAGCGTCCGTCCGCTTCCTCCGACACATACAAATCATTCGCAACGTCATGCCTATCGCTTCCGTGCCGCATGAATGCGAAGAGGGAGCATAACGCGTTACAAGAGGGAGTCACGCCAGGAGACGGAGATTCTATCCTTTTATAGTCTTATAACTATCATGGAATAAACAAGATAGATTGGTGACCCGAGGGAGATTCGAACTCCCGACCCCCTGCTTAGAAGGCAGATGCTCTATCCGACTGAGCTATCGGGTCATGTCATATTTTTTCCCTGACAAACTGTCGCCTTTGGGAATTTGCAAACCATAAGTCCATTTCGTTGGTTTTCAAGTAGTGGCGTTGTGTTTTGGGGTGATATTGTGGCGTGGTGTGTCCCCGTGGCGTGACAAATTGTCGCTAGTTCCTTGATTACGGGAGCATACCATTCATGGCACGTCCCTTGCTATGCGGAGAAGGTTTCCACTTGAAATCAGGATTTCACATAGGAGGTAACGATATGAACTTTGACCAATTCACAGTAAAATGCAGAGAGGCTGTCAGCACAGCCCAGCAGACAGCCGCCAAGTTTCACCACCAGGAGTTGACTGGACTTCACCTGCTGTATGGTCTTTTGTCCCAGGAGAATGGCCTTGCGTCCTCCATCCTTGGCAGGATGGGTGTTGACGTGAACCGTTTGACTGCTTCGGTCGAGGGGGAGATGGCCAAGCTTCCCCGTGTTTCAGGCGACAATGTCCAGGTCTATGTTGGCAGCGAGTTGAACCAGGTTCTTACGAAGGCTGACAAATGGCGTGAGGACTTCAAGGATCAGTTTGTGAGTGTCGAGCACCTGCTTCTTGGGCTGGCGTCCGTTGGTGGCAAGGCGAAGGAGCTTCTTTCCGCGTATCAGGTAGTGGAGTCTGGCTTGCTCAACGCAATCAAGGAAGTCCGTGGCAACCAGCGTGTCACCAACGACGATCCCGAGGCCACCTACGAGGCTTTGAGCAAATACGGTCGTGACCTCACCCAGGCTGCCCGCAAGGGCAAGCTGGATCCTGTCATTGGTCGTGACGAGGAGATTCGCCGTGTTGTCCAGATTCTTTCCAGGAGGACGAAGAACAACCCGGTGCTCATTGGTGAGCCTGGCGTAGGCAAGACGGCGATTGTCGAGGGTCTTGCCAGTCGTATTGTCCAGGGTGACGTTCCTGAGGGTCTGAAGAACCGTCGTCTGATTTCCTTGGACATGGGCGCCCTGGTAGCCGGTGCCAAGTATCGTGGCGAGTTTGAGGAGCGTCTCAAGGCTGTCCTGAACGAGGTCACCAAGTCCGATGGTCAGATCATCCTTTTCATTGACGAGCTTCACACGGTTGTGGGTGCTGGTGCCGGCGATGGTTCGATGGATGCCGGCAACATTCTCAAGCCCATGCTGGCCCGTGGCGAACTTCACTGCATTGGCGCCACCACGTTGAACGAATACCGGAAGTACATTGAGAAGGATCCTGCCCTGGAGCGTCGTTTCCAGACGGTTCTGGTGGAGCCTCCCAGCGTTGAGGATACCATTTCGATTCTGCGTGGTTTGCGGGAGCGCTACGAACTTCACCATGGCGTGACCATCAGGGATTCCGCGCTTGTGGCTGCGGCAGTTCTTTCCGACAGATACATCACCGACAGATTCCTGCCTGACAAGGCGATTGACCTGGTGGACGAGGCGGCCGCGCGCCTCAGGACTGAGATTGACTCCCGTCCTTCCGAGTTGGACGAGGCGATTCGCCGCCGCACCCAGCTTGAGATTGAGCGTTCCGGTCTTTCCAAGGAGAAGGACGACGCCTCCCGTGAGCGTCTGGAGCGTGTTGAGAGCGAGCTTGTCGAGGTGAGGGAGAAGGCCTCCGCCCTTGAGAAGCGCTGGGAGGAGGAGAAGAACTCCATTGGCGAACTCCGCAAGGTCAAGGAATCAATCGAGCTGGCCAACAGGCAGCTTGACAATGCAATCCGCAAGGGCGACCTTGAGACTGCGGGCAAGTTGCGTTACAGCACGATCCCAGGTCTCGAGGCCCAGCGCAAGAGCCTTGAGGAGAAGGGCAAGGCCGCCAAGGAGGACCGTCTGCTGCGCGAGGAGGTCGATGACAACGACGTGGCTGAAATCATCAGCCGCTGGACCCACATCCCCGTGTCGAAGCTGATGCAGGGCGAGCGTGAGAAGCTGCTTTCGCTTCCGGAGAAGCTCCACCAGAGAGTGGTTGGGCAGGACGAGGCAGTCAACGCAGTCTCCGAGGCAATCCTCAGGGCTCGTGCGGGGCTTCAGGATCCCAATCGACCGATTGGCAGCTTCCTCTTCCTGGGACCCACCGGCGTCGGCAAGACCGAACTTGCCAAGACCCTGGCCGCCGACCTATTCGACGACGAGCGTGCGATGATCAGGATTGACATGAGCGAGTACATGGACAAGTACACTGTCTCCAGGCTTGTCGGTGCGCCTCCAGGATATGTCGGCTACGATGAAGGCGGCCAGCTCACCGAGGCCGTCCGCAGGCGTCCCTACAGCGTCGTCCTCTTCGACGAGCTTGAGAAGGCCCACCCGGATGTCTTCAACATCCTTTTGCAGGTGCTTGACGACGGACGTCTGACCGACTCGCACGGCCATGTGGTCGACTTCAAGAACACGGTCATCATCATGACGAGCAACATTGGTTCCGCGGAGATCGTCGACGCGAAGGACGACTCCCAGGGCCAGGTGCGCGACAAGGTGATGGCTCTGCTGAAGAACCACTTCCGCCCCGAGTTCCTCAACCGTCTCGACGACATCGTAGTCTTCCATCGTCTTGACGAGTCCAACATCGAGAAGATTGTCACGCTTCAGATCGACGCCCTTAAGAAGCGCATGGAGGGCATGCGGATTGCGCTGGATGTCACTCCGGAGGCTGTCAAGTCCCTTGCCAAGGAGGGATACGATCCTGTGTATGGTGCGCGTCCTCTCAAGAGGGTCATCATCCACAGGCTTGAGAATCCTCTCTCCAAGATGATTCTCGCCGGCAAGGTGAAGGAGGAGCAGGTTGTCCGCGTGGACGCACCCGCCGACAGCGACTCCGACTCCGACTACATCTTCGATGTGAGGTAGGGTGAAGTAGGGTGAAGTAGGGAGAAGAGGGTAGAATGAAGAGGGTAGTGCGTGGCCACTATGCAGTGGGCTTCTGCCAAGGTAGGGTGAAGTAGGGAGAAGAGGGTAGAATGAAGAGGGTAGTGCGTGGCTGGCGCGCGTGGGCGCGCCTCGCACGGCAGCGCCGTGCGATCCGTAACGGAAGCCCACTGCATAGTGGCCACGCACTTATCCCTCCATTCTCCTCCCTATTCCCTACTTTGCACTTATCCCTCCATTCTCCTCCCTATTCCCTACTTTTTAAGTTCTTCTTGGATTTTTCTTGCGAGGGAGTTTAGCTTGTCGAGATAGAACGGGACATTTTCGTCCCGGTTCATTTCATTTGCCTCTTCCTCGAGTTTACTGTTTTCCACGACTGCCACGCTCTTCTTTGTTCCGGTCACGTAGTATCTGACCGTGTCTCCCGCCTTTTTTTCGTTTTTGGAGCGTTCCGCCAGTTCATAGACGGCGGAGCGTTTTCCCTTTCCCGATGCGAGTGCGCTCCTATATGCGTTGACGCTTTGTGTGAGATACTCCTTCCGCAGGAAGTCCTTGATAGGCAAGGTTCGGTTCTGGATTGCCTCCGCGTACCTTTGTTGGAGTTGCGAGAGATCCCTGGAGTCATTCAGCAGGATTTCCTCGACTGCCTCCCTGATGAATCTGCCCAGGAAAGGCTCCAGGCCCCGGGATCGCAGTGCGGCGCCGTGCAGGATGATTCTCCCATCCTCCTCGAGAAGCGCGTAGTTCTTGCTCTTGTATGAGAACATCGCCTTGAAGAGTCCGTCGAGTTCCACCTCGATTCCCTTCGGGAGATTTTGCTGGATTGCGGACAGCATTGAATCGGGCGTTGCTCCTTTGGGTGGCAGGAAGTAGATTCCGTCCGTGTCCATCTCGATGATTGTCGAGCCGTTATCCTCTAGGAGTCCCTTCATGTGTGTGAGGATTTCGCGTCCTTTTGCGGTGACCTTCTGGGCGAGTGCGTAGTCATTGAATGTGCCCTGTGAGAATCCCAGGTATCCGTAGAAGGAGTTGATGAGGATTTTGAAGGAGTTCTGGAGTGCCTGGAACTCATCGCGAAGCGCGGGTGTAGCGGCGGTTTTCGCGGCATCCTTCGCCTGAAGGCGGAACTCGCGGAACTGTTCGAGGAGATGCGAAAAGACCCCGAGGCGGTCGCTTGCCGGGGATGATTTGTCCATGAGCAGCACGGATGGATAGAGTGACCGTACATCAAGGTGCCATGCTGGGCGGAAGACTCCCGTCGACTCTGCGGAGGTGAGTGCGCCTTCGAATGGGACGGGATTCTGGGGCGCTGGCAGGGCGCCTTTCATGTCCAGATATGCGGCGCACAGCATTGCATCGATTCGCGTCGCATTTCCCCTGAGGACGCAGTTCTGGTAGGAGAACGGCAGAAGCTGCGTCTGGTAGAAATAGCTTGGCGAGATGATTTTCGAGAGTCCGTCGGTCTCCCGGACATCGTCGAGATTGTATTCGGCGACCTCCGTGGGATTTGCGTCATACCTGGCCGTCAGTTCGTCCCCGGGGATGTAGACTCTGCCTTCGCGGGCGATTCCGTAGAACTTCGCCGCGTACTTGAGCCCGTAGGACTCCATGTCCCGCCTTGACACGTCTGCCAGCATCACCAGGTGGTATGTGTCGACGATATGCCGTCCGTATGCGTCATAGCGTTTGTAGTTGACCGTGCGTTCCGCGATGTTCAGCCTGCTTTGGCGGCTTGTCGCGCACTTTCCGCATCTTCCGATGGCGAAAGGAATCCTGTATCTCCAGCATCGCTTTTCAAGGTAGTCCAGGTCGAAGGAGAAGAGATTGTGTCCTTCCAGGACATCCGGATCCCGTTTCTGTATTGTTTCGATGACAGTTTTGAGGAGTCCCTCCTCGCCGCCGCATTCTGCCGTCGAGAAGCAGTGCTCGAAGCCATCCGTGTCCTTCAGCGCCACCATGAAAATCTCGTCGCCGGGCTCCATTGCGTTGCAGAATACTCCCGGGACGCTGCTTCTGCACTCGATATCGAGCTGCATTCTTCTCAGTTCGCAGAACTCCATTCCCCTGAAGAGGCGTATTCGGAGGTCGATCATCGCCTGTTGGATTCGGTCTGAGAAGACCCTGTATGGCGCCAGTGGGGATGAGGGCGATTGGCCGGTGAGCTTTTTCAGATCCTTCAGGGCTGCGTCATACTCCTGCCATGTGTTGAAGGAGACCTTGCAGCGATGGAATCCCGGACCGCTGAGCATCTCGGGCGCCGCGCCCTTTCCGAGGCTGGCGGCCAGCTCCGGGCCTGAGACAAGCAGCCACGGCCTGTAGGGGAGGGTGGCAGTCTCCACGGCGGAGCCATCCTCCGTGCGCCTGAAGACCTGGACCGTCCCGTCGTCTGCCACCTCCAGCGCGACAACGCGCGTCATGGGGGCTGGGATGACCTCTTCCAAAGACGAGATGAGTGGATTCATTGGTTGCTCCATCGTGAAGGAATTATCTTAACCTGGTGTCGTTGGCGTGCGGCGGGCCTCTTGGCGTCGTCACGTCTAGAATTTAGCATAGGTTGTTTTGTTCAGGCATTTTTTCTACACGGATGCGACTGGGGGGCAGAGTATTTTCGAGAGAGCGCAGGCACATTTGGTTGCGTTGCGACTTCCTTGCCTTGCTCATAGAGGCTCTGCTTCTTGCGGTGGGCGTCGCATTCATCTACTGTGCCGGTGCCGAGGTGGGGGGCGACCTGGCTGGCAAGTGGAGCCGCCAGCTTGTCTGGATTTGCCTTGGCGGCGGTCTCTATGTGGTGACGGCCTCCGTGGACTACCACTTCTGGTGCCGGAAGGGAATATGGTCATATCTTGCTGGAGTTCTGCTACTTGTGATAGTTCTTGTCTTTGGCAAGACACTTAACAACACCCGTGGATGGCTTCGTGTGCCAGGCATAGGGTTCCTGCAGCCAGTCGAGCTGGCGAAGCCCCTCACCCTTGTCTTCCTGGCGTGGCTTGGGACGCGCCCCGCGTTAAGAAACAGCCGGTTTGGGGAATGGCTTCCCGTCCTGGCGCTCTTTGGCGTGACGCTTGTCCCCGTATTCCTGATTTTTCTCCAGCCGGACATGGGGACTGCGCTTGTATTTCTTCCCGTGACCTTTGCCCTGGCGTTTTTGACCGGATTTCGGAAGAGGTGGTTTTTGCTTGGCGCCGGGATTCTGCTTTTCCTTCTGCCCTTTGCCTTTGCCAGCCTGAGCCCCTACCAGAAGGATCGTGTCAAGGTCTTCATCGCCACTCCGTCGCAGAAGCTTGTCCAGGTGGTGAAGGCCGTCGTTCCGGAATCGACGGCGGTTCGGCTCCAGGCGTCCTTGGACGGATTTCTGGCTCCTGCCGACGGGCAGAGCCGTCGTGACGACTGGAACGCCGTCCAGAGCATGCTTGCCGTCGGCTCCGGGGGTCTTACGGGCAAGGGATACCTGAAGGGCTCCCAGCATGTGCTTGGGTATCTTCCAAAGACCATTGCGCCCACGGATTTCATCTTTTCGGTGATTGCGGAGGAGACAGGCTTTCTTGGGGGAGGCGCGGTGATTGCCCTGTTTGCAATCCTGATTCTCTGCTTTTGCAGGACAGCCCTTTTGGCGCGGGACCGCCTCGGTTGCTTCCTTGCCTTTGGGGCGGCCGTGTTTTTCGCGACCCATGCGTTGGTCAATATTTCCATGACGATTGGCGCGGCTCCGATTGTGGGGATTCCGTTGCCATTCGTGAGTTATGGAGGTTCCTTCATGTTGGGAACCATGATGCTGGCGGGGCTTGTCCAAAGCGTTCAGATGCATCGCGAGCCGACTCCTGAGGAGATTGCGGCGATGGCCGCCTCGAATGATGACGAGGAGGAGTAGGGTGGCGGGTGCGTGCGGACATTCCGGAAGACATTGAAAACCATGGATGGCAATTGGCTGAGAAAATTCCTTGTCCCCGAGTTCAACCGGGCCTTTTGGGTGAGGCTTCTGGCGGTGTCGCTCTCTGTCTTTGTCGTATGCCGTTTTATCCTGACTCCCGCCTTCACCAATGGCGAGAGCATGGTTCCGACCTACGAGTCGGGGCGGTTTGTCTTGCTTTGGCGGCCGGTATACTGGTTCAGGAATCCCCGTGTCGGCGAGGTCGTGGCTGTGCGCTACAAGGGGGAGAAGGTGATGTTCTTCAAGCGTGTCGTCGCCACCGAGGGGCAGGTCGTGGAGTTTCGCCGTGGCCGCCTCTATGTCGATGGTCACAAGGCCGACCAGGACTGGAACTATCTCACCCAGTGCGACTGGGAGCTTCCGCCCCGCGTGGTGCCTCCCGGCCACGTCTATCTGGTGGGTGACAACAGGGCGATGCCGATGGAGCAGCACATTTTCGGCCATACGTCAATCAGCCGCATTGTAGGAAAGGCGTTGTAGATATGAAGGAGCGAGTGGAGCAGGAACCTAGATACTGGAGCTACGACCTGGGGGGCGGCTGGGTCGCGATGGCGGGGAAGAGCGACGTGGACAACGACCTCGTCTCCTTCCGTCTTGCAAGGCAGACCGACTACTGGTTTCACTTGAGCGGCGCACCGGGCAGCCATGTTCTCCTGCGCGGCCCTGAGGGGGAGGTTCCCTCGCGGGAGCTTCTGGAGGCCGCGGCGTCCATTGCCGCGTACCACAGCAAGGCGCGTGATGCGGGGCGTGTTCCGGTGGATTGCTGCCTGGCGAAGTTTGTCAGCAAGCCCCGGCACGTTCCGGCTGGCACCGTCGTCATTTCGCATTCCAGGGTTCTCAAGGTGCGGCCCTGCCTTCCGCCTGGTGAAGGAGTCGCCAGCCCGCAGCCGTGAAGATGACGCACAGCCCCCAAAAACTCCCCTATCGTTCACTATATGTGCACGTCCCCTTCTGTGTCGGTGGAAAGTGCGACTACTGCGCCTTTGCGTCCCGTGGGGGCTGTTCCTCCGAGGAGTGTTCAGCCTATCTTGCTGCTCTAGTCGAGGAGTTCAGGAGGCATTCTGGCAGGTGCGCCCCCCTGCGCTCGGTCTTCATAGGCGGCGGCACACCGTCGTCGCTTCCCGCCAGGGGGTTGTCGCATCTATTGAAGTCCATCCGCGACTCCTTTGAGCTCCAGGATGACTGTGAATGGAGCTGCGAGGCCAATCCCGACTCCCTTACCTCCGAAAAGCTCTCCGTGATGATTGAGGGCGGCGTCAACCGCATCAGCCTTGGCGTCCAGACCTTTTCGCCGCGTTTCAGGCAGTCAATCGGCCGCCGGGGGTCATTGGAGAGGCTTCCCGGAATCATTTCCGAGGCCAGGGCGCTTGGCCTCCGAAGGCTGAATCTCGACATGATATACGCGTTGCCAGGCCAGTCCGTCGACGATTGGCGAGGGGACTTGGAGAGTGCCCTCGGCTTCGCCCCGGACCATCTCTCGTGCTACAGCCTGATACTGGAGGAGGGGACGCCGCTGGCCCGGCGCCTCGCCGACTTCCGGGAAGACGAGGAACTCTTCCTGGAATGCTGGAGGCTGAATGACGAACTTCTCGAAAGGCACGGCCTCCGCAGATACGAAATCTCGAATTTTGCACGTGAGGGCGCCCGATGCCGGCATAATTTCGAGGTCTGGCATGGGCAGACATACCTCGGATGCGGACCCGCCGCAGTCTCCTTCGACGGTGAAATCCGCCAGGCAAATCCCTCCACGCTGGAGGAGTGGCTTTCCGGAACGCCCCCGGAGGCCGACGTGCTGCCGCCATACGCCCGCGCCAGGGAGGTGCTTGCCTTCGGAATGCGCACCGTTGACGGGTGGGGCTGGCAGGAGCTGGCCGATGCGACTGGGCTCTCCCGCCAGGATGTGGAGGCCATCCCGGGCCTGGAGGAACTGGCCTCGGGGGGGCTGGTCTCACAGGATGGCTACGGCCTCCGGCCAACCCCAAGGGGACTCCTCTTCAACGACCAGGTCGTTTCCGCGCTTCTTGCATAGAGGCGTCCAGCGCCGATTTCCTTTCCCCCGTCCTGTAAAGGGGCTTGGTCGGCATTATAGTAACTCTTGCCTGACAATTGAATCCCGAATCTATCTCACACACCATGTTTTCCGGAGCAATAACGATGAGCAGACGCATAGTTTTTGTTTTCTCCTGCCTCCTTTTCCTTTCGGCCACCTTGCTTTTCGGCGCACGGCGCACCAGCCCATACGATGCACGCTGGAATGAGAAGCGCATTGCGGACATCACCAAGGAAGTCCTCAACCAGGTCTCCATCCAGGAGAAGGAATATGTTGAAAAGCTCGAGGAGCGCAACAGCAACAAGGGCAATTACGGCTCCTCCTACGGCGATCCCTACGGCGGCCCAGGAATGTCCAGCCCGAATTCCCCTGCCAACGAGGAAATCCCCCCCTTCAAGCTCGATGTTGAGCGAATCAAGAAGGAAATCACCAAGAAGTTCGGCGGCGACCAGATGGATTCCATCGGAAAGAATCCACGGGTGGACGTGGGGACGAAGCAGGACCTCTACGAGGCGGCTGTGAAAATCGTGGACAACCGGAGCGAGTTCAAGGATGTGGACATCAATGCGCTCTATGAGCAGGAAATCAAGGACGCAGAGGAAAAGTATCCCCTCTACAAGCAGGGCGAAACCGTGGAAATCACCTTTGCGTACGGCAACGAGCCACGCCGGACATACAGGGGCACCTTCCGGCTGGAGGGGCCATTCAAGATCTGGATTGGCAGGACGATGCTCAACAAGAACGACCTCCCCGACCTGATCCGCCCGCGCTTCTACACCGACCTCAACCGCGAGGCTCGGGCACGCGAAATCGACAAGCACCTGCTTGTCAACAAGTTCAAGATTGCACGCGAGGAGGCGATTGCCGCCGAGGCCAAGGAGCTGCTGAAGAAGCAGTTCCAGAAGAACCTGCCGCGGGGGTGGGTCTATGTCAACGACACCTGGAAGATGGGTGCCGAGATGGTTGACGACATCCTGGAGTATCGCCGCGAGGACCTGAAGATCCGCAGCATGCCCAGGCCTGTCGGCGGCCCCAGCTACGTCGTCCCCGGGCGCTCCAACTGACGCACATCCCACGCATAGCCCTTGGAGCATCCCTGAAGCATGAGCGCGCCTCCGTTTGTCCACCTGCACGTCCATTCCGACTATAGCCTGCTCGACGGGGCGCAGTCCGTCAAATCGATTATCTCCCAGGCGGTGAAGTTCGGCATGCCCGCCGTGGCGTTGACGGACCACGGTTCTATGAGCGGCGTCTTCTCGTTGGTCCAGGGATGCGAGAATAGGCGTGCCGACGGGGCTGAGCCTTATGACATCAACGGCATCATCGGGTGCGAGTTCTATGTCGCCCACGGCAGCTACCGTGACAGGAGCCTGAGCGAGGAGAACCACTCCCGCTACCACCTGGTGGTTCTGGCTGAGAACCGCCAGGGCTATATAAACATGTGCCACCTCTCCGAGGAGGCCTGGCTGAGGGGATACTATTACAAGCCGCGCATAGATTTCAGCCTCCTCGAGAAGTACAAGGAGGGGTTGATTGTCCTCTCCGCGTGCCTTTCCGGGCAGGTGCCGAAGCTTCTCCTGCAGGGGCGTGACGACGAGGCGCTGGCCGTCGCCACGAGGTATCGCGACCTCCTTGGCGAAAGGAACTACTTCATCGAGCTCCAGGACCATGGCCTCGAAGACCAGAAGGCGGTGAATCCGCGCCTCATCGAGATTGCACGCAAGCTTGGGCTTGGGCTCGTTGTCACAAATGACGCCCATTATCTCCGCAAGGAGGATGCCGAGGCCCAGGACCTGATGGTCTGCATCGGAACCCAGACCACCATCGACAACCCGTCCCGGATGCGCTTCGGCTCAAACGAGTTCTACTTCAAGAGCGCGGAGGAGATGTCGAAGCTCTTCCCGGAGATTCCAGAGGCGATGTCGAATACGGTGGAGATCGCGAGCCGGTGCAGCGTGCACCTTCCGACAGTCGACCAGGACAAGGCGAACCACTACCCAGCCTATCCGGAGCCAGAGGTTGAAGGAAAGGATTCAGACGTGGTGCGCTACGAGCATCTCCATCAAATCAGCGTTGATGGTCTCAAGTGGAGGTATGGCTTCGACCCTGCGGTTGACGAGATGACGGATGAGCGCAGGAAGATCGTGGAGCGCATGGAATACGAACTGAGCGTCATCAAGCGCATGGGATTCGTCAGCTACTACTTGGTAGTCTGGGATTTCCTGCACTATGCCGCGAAGATCGGAGTCCCGCTTGGGCCGGGGCGTGGGTCCGGCGCAGGCTCCCTGGTTGCGTATCTTGTCGGAATCACGCATATCGACCCCCTTAAATACGACCTTCTCTTTGAAAGGTTCCTCAACCCTGAGCGCATCAGCCCCCCTGACTTCGATATCGACCTCTGCGAACGCCGCAGGCACGAGGTCATCGAGTATGTCCGCCAAAAGTATGGCGCCGACCGGGTCGTTCAGATTGGCACATTCGGCACCTTGAAGGCAAAGCAGGTGGTCAAGGACGTGGCGCGGGCGATGGGGCGCCCCCCCGCAGATGGAGCCGCCTTTGCGAAACTGATTCCCGCGCATCCGAAGATGACCCTTGAATTCGCGCTCAAGGGAAGCGACAAGCTGAATTGCCCTCCAAGCGCCGAGCTTGAGGCGAAAATCAACTCGGAGCCATGGTGCCAGGAACTCTGGAAATACGCCAAGACACTGGAGGGACTGAACAGGAACATGTCCATCCACGCGGCGGGCGTCATCATCGGGGACATGCCCGTGGCGGATGTCGCGCCAATTGCACGTGGCGCGGGGGACGAGCCCATCACCCAGTTCCCCGCAGTCCCCTGCGAATCCCTTGGATTGCTCAAGATGGACTTCCTGGGCCTGAAGACCCTTACCATCATCCAGGATGCGCTCGACCTCGTCGAGGAGAGCACCGGGCAGAAGATCTACTCCGACAAGATTCCCGAGGACGACCAGAATACCTACCAGATGCTTGGCGAGGGCAAGACCGTGGCCGTCTTCCAGTTGGAATCCAAGGGGATGCAGGAGCTTTGCCGCAAGTGGAAGCCCACGGGCCTTGAAGACCTGATTGCGTTGATTTCAATCTACCGGCCCGGGCCGATCGACTACATCCCTGACTTCCTGAACCGCAAGGCGGGGATTGAGAAGGTGGAGTACGAGGTTCCCGAGATTGAGCCAATTCTTGCCAAGACCAATGGCATCATGCTCTACCAGGAGCAGATCATGCAGGTTGTCCAGGTGGTCGCGGGGTTTTCGCTGGGACAGGCGGACATTCTTCGGCGCGCCATCGGCAAGAAGCAGATTGACAAGATGACGAAGATGAAGGGGCTCTATATCAAGGGATGCCTCGACAAGGGAATCTCCGAGGCTGCGGCTGAAAGCCTCTGGGAAAAGATCCTCAGGTTTGCCAACTACGGCTTCAACAAAAGCCACGCCGCCGCATACTCGATGCTGACATACCGCACCGGGTATCTCAAGGCCAACTACCCCGCCGCATTCATGGCGGCAGTCCTCACAAGCGAACTCTCAAATTCGGAGAAGATTTCCTTCTACCTGAAGGAGTGCCGCGAAATGGGGATACGGGTGCTCTCCCCTGACGTGAATACAAGCGGAATGCACTTCTCCGTCAGCGGGAACGACATTCGGTTCGGATTGGCGGCAATCAAGACGGTGGGCGAGGGAATCGTCCAGCAGATCATTGACGCACGCAAGGAGGGAGGCCCCTTCCGGGATCTGGAGGAATTCTGCTGCCGCGTCGAAGGAGTCAACCAAAGGCTTCTCAGCGCACTGATTCTGTCAGGTGCATTCGACTGCTTCGGGAAACGGCGCAGCCAGCTCCTCGCCGCCGCGCCAGTGGCCATCGCCACAGGTTCCTCGGACCGGAAGGACCGCTCCCGGGGCCAGCTTTCGCTCTTCGACATGATGTCCGACGAAGACCAGGCGAGCGTCGCAATCCAATATCCCGACATCCCGGAAATCCCGATGGACGAGCTGCTCAAAAACGAAAAGGAACTACTCGGTTTCTTCCTGTCGGGGCACCCCATCGACCCGGGAATGGAGACAATCCAGGCATTCCAGATTGACGACCTGTCGGACTTGCCGGAACTCGCGAACGGAACCATCTTCCGCGCAGGGGCCTACATTTCGAATGTCATGAAACGGGTCTCGAAGACGACGCAGAAGCCATACGCAATCCTTACCCTGGAAAGCAGGGAGGCAACATGCGAGGCAATGCTATTCAACCGGGAATACGATGCCGTCATGAAGAAGAGCCCACAGCTCCTCGAACCAGGTGCAATCGCATTGGCGGAAGGACAGGTGAATATCGAGGACGACGGAGAGCACAAGAAGATGAGGCTGACGCTGAACAAGCTGGTGCCGCTCGACAAGGCCGCGGAACTCTACACCTCCAAAATCACACTGAATATCGACGAAAAGGACGCCACGCCAGAAAAACTCTCCGGGTTGATGTCAATGTGCGCACGGCACAAGGGGCCGGCGGATGTCCATATCGGAATCAGGCTGGATTCAGGCGAATGCGTCTTCTTCAACAGGCACGGGCTCTCCGTCCATGCAGTGCCAAAGGTCGTGGATTTCCTGTATGAGGAGTTTGGAAAGGAGGCGGTCGCCTTCAGGCCAATCCGCGAGCGCCCGCAGCCGCGTCAAAGAATGGAGTTCTACTCCGACTAGGCTGATGGAGTTGTCTTTATAACTGCCTTATTGTGAGATAGTTATGAAGACATGTCAATGCCGCGCGATCCCAGTGTTTTTCCCGTTGCCATGATGAAGCGCTGGTTTCAGGAATTACATTCTGCGAAAGACGCGGCTCCCCTGGGCGCCAGAGGATGCTTTGCGTCAAGTGGACGCTTGGATTTCCATAGAATATGAAGATTCTTCACTTTGCAATTGAAGGGATGCATTGTGTCGTATGCCAGGGGCATGTGAACAGGGCAGTGTCTTCCCTGCGCGGCGTCTCCAGTGTCCAGGTTGATTTGCTGGGCAACTCCATGACTGTCGAGGCCTCTGACGACTTGCCCTGGGAGAGGATTGTTTCGGCAGTCGAGAAGGCCGGCTACAAGGCGTTTTTCAAGGGCGGGGAAGCGGTTTTGGACGAGGGGGATTCCGTTGCCGAGAAGGAGACCCGCGCCTTGAGGGGTCGCTTTCTCGTCTCGTTGCTCCTGGCGATTCCTGTCTGCTGGATTTCCATGGCTGGGATGCTTCGCCTGCCCCTGCCGGATGCGCTTGCGGGAAGCCTGCTTTCGGCGGTCATCCAGTTTGTCCTCGCCACGCCAATCGTCCTTGTCAACAGGGATTTCTTCATTCGTGGCATCCGTGCCGCGATTCATGCGTCACCCACGATGGACACGCTTGTCGCCCTTGCGGCCGGCACTGGCTACCTTTACGCATTGGCCTCTCTTGTCTTCCTTGGTAAGACGATGGTCTCCTTTGAGACTCCCGCAATGCTGCTGACGCTGATTACGCTTGGAAAGTGGCTCGAGGGCGGCGCAAAGGGGCGCACCACCGCTGAACTGCGGCGCCTGCGGTCGCTTGCCCCCGCGACCGCGCTGCTGCTCCGGGACGGAACGGAGGCGGAAGTCCCATTGGCGGAGGTGAAGGCAGGGGACATCTGCATCGTCAAGCCTGGGGCCGCGATTCCCGCCGACGGCGTTGTCGTGGGGGGGCATTCCTCCGTAAACCAGGCTGCGGTCACAGGCGAATTCATGCCTGTTGACAAGCAGGTCGGCGACCAGGTGATTGGCGCTACAATCAACCAGGAGGGCGTCATCAGGGTGAAGGTCTCCGCCGTCGGTTCGGAGAGTCTCTTCGGCAAGATAATCACGATGGTGGAGGCGGCGGGCGTCTCCCAGGCTCCCGTGGCACGCCTTGCCGACAGGGTCTGCGCCTACTTTGTGCCCGGCGTCCTCCTGGTGGCCCTTGCCACGCTCGTCGGATGGATTCTGTCCGGCGCGTCTGCCGGCGTGTCAATCGACCACGCGATTGCGGTGCTGGTTATCTCCTGCCCCTGCGCGCTTGGCCTGGCAACCCCCGTCGCAATCATGGTGGGGACTGGCATCGGCGCAAAAAAGGGAATCCTCTTCAAGAACGCCGCCACGATGGAACGCATGAGCCATGTCAATCTCGTGGTCCTGGACAAGACGGGGACGCTGACTGAGGGAAGGCCCTCCGTCGTCAAGGTCGCCCCCGAGGACGGATACGATGCAGAGGGGGTGGCGTCGCTTGCCGCGTCTCTCGAAAAGGCCTCTGAGCATCCCCTGGGGAAGGCCGTTGTCGCATTCGCGGAAAATGACTCCCTTGAGCTGCTTCCCGTCGAGGAGTTCAGGACATTTCCAGGCATGGGGGTTGCAGGAAAGGTGAACAACCGGGAGTATTTCTGCGGCAATCTGAAGCTTCTTCGTGAAAAGCTTCCTGATTGCTCTGCAACACCACAGGAGATTCCGGGTGCCACGCCTTTATATCTATTTGATTGCAAGAGACTTATTGCGGCATTCTGGCTTGAGGACACAGTTCGTCCGGAGGCCAGGGATGCCATTTGCGAGCTCCAGTCGATGGGAGTCGAATGCGCAATGTTGACTGGCGACCGGCAGGGCGTTGCAGATGCTGTCGCCCAAAGGACTGCCCTCGCGACCGCAAGGGGAGGGCTTCTTCCCCAGGACAAGGCGGAGTGGATTGCCGGCAGACGCAGGGACGGAAAACGCGTGGTGGCAATGGTCGGCGACGGAATAAATGACGCGCCGGCGCTTGCCAGCGCCGATGTGGGGATTGCGGTGGGGCAGGGCACGGATGTGGCTGTCGATACCGCCGACGTTGTCCTGATGAATTCCTCGCTTTGGACCATCCCCCAGGCTCTGAAGCTCTCCCGCGATGTCCTCAGGACAATCCGCCAGAATCTCTGCTGGGCATTCTGCTACAATGTCGTCGCGATTCCCCTGGCCGCGGGGCTTTTTTCCTCCTGGGGAGTCTCCATACCGCCCTGGGCGGGCGCCGCCGCCATGGCATCCAGCTCCCTCATTGTCGTCTCAAATGCTCTCAGACTCAGGCGCAATTCGGCATAAGCCCCTTCGTGCCCGTTGCAATTTGTTGCGGGAGATATAGATTATGCGCCGTTCCGTTGATTCCGACAGAATGTCCTTTTCAGACTGTCGGAGGAGGATACTCTGGAGAATCCCTGGCACGGTTCCATTTTGGGCGTGCAAGGGTGCCGAAGGTGCAAGGTCGTCGTTGCCGCCAAGGGCGGCATATAGCCGACTGAATCTCTCAGGCCAAAGGAAGGAGTTCATTCATTTGAAGGTTTTTCCCTTTCGGGTTTCCGCCTCGGAAGCCTGACTGACTCCAGAGCAGCGGTGCCGTCATTCGGCAGGCGCTGTTTTTTTTGTGTCAAGTCGCATCAGCATCCTGGTGATCCAGGAAGGAAGAAGAGGCCTCAGATGGAAAAGCTACTGTCGTTAGTCCAGACTGTCAACAGCTATTTGTCGGACTATGTCCTGATGATTCTTTTGGTAGGCACGGGCATATTTTTCACAGTCAGGACAAAGCTGATTCAGCGCCATCTCTTCTACAGGAAGGACCTCAAGAAGGTGATTGGCGAGGTCACCCTGAACGGGAAACGCCATGACAGCGGCATCAGCTCCTTCCAGGCCCTTTGCGCGGCCGTGGCGGCGCAGGTTGGCACGGGAAATATCGTCGGCGCCTCCGGAGCAATCCTTGCGGGCGGCCCCGGCGCAATCTTCTGGATGTGGATTGTCGCCGTCCTCGGCATGTCCACAATCTACGCGGAAGCGGTCCTGGCGCAGGAGACGCGCATCAAGCTTCCAGACGGTGAAATCCTTGGCGGGCCGGTCTATTACATAAAGCGGGCGTTCCCGAATCTCTTCGGCACCTGCCTGGCGGTCTTCTTCGCATGCGCGGTGATTGTCTCGCTGGGATTCATCGGCAACATGGTCCAGGCGAATTCCATTGGCGAGACCCTGCATACGGCAGTCCCGCTCCTCAACGAAAAGCTGATCGGGGTCATCATTGCCTTGCTTGCCTTCGCGATTTTCGCGGGAGGCATCAAGCGAATCGCGGTTGTCACAGAGAAGATGGTGCCTTTCATGGCACTTCTGTACATCATCGGCGGGTTCGTCATCCTGGCATGCCGCATCCAGTACATCCCCGAGACATTCGCGTGCATCTTCAAATATGCATTCAACCCCGAAGCGCTTATCGGCGGCGGGCTGGGATATGCGCTGAAGACCGCAGTCAGCCAGGGCGTCAAGCGCGGACTCTTCTCCAATGAGGCGGGCATGGGCTCCACGCCCCATGCACACGCACAGGCGAATGTCGAAAAGCCACACGACCAGGGCGTTGTCGCAATGTGGGGAGTGCTCATCGACACATTCGTCGTGCTGACAATGACCGCATTGGTCGTGATTTCAACAATCTACGCGGGCGACGGACCGCTGGCGAACGCCACCGGAAGCAATTACAGCGAACTGCTCGCAAGCGTGGGACTCCAGAAGACAAACCTCGTGCAAATCGCATTCTCGGGAATCATCGGAAAGTTCGGCGGAAATCTCTTCGTGGCTGTATGCCTCTTCTTCTTCGCCTTCTCCACGATTCTGGGATGGGCATTCTTCGGAAAGGTCAATTTCCAGTACCTCTTCGGCAAGAAGTCGCTGATGGTATACTATCTGATGGTCGCTCTCTTCATCTTCATGGGTTGCACACTCAAGAACGACCTGGTATGGGAACTCCAGGACATGTTCAACCAGATGATGGTGCTCCCCAACGTCATCGGATTGCTGGCACTCTCGTCAATAGTTGTAAAAAGCAGTAGAGATTAGAAAGTAGGGAGAAGAAAGTAGTGCATGGCTGGCGCGCGTGGGCGCGCCCCGCACGGCGGAATCGCCGTGCGGTCCATTGAGGGGAGAACCACGAAAAACACGAAATACACGAAAGGGGTAATAATAGAACCACTAATGGACACTAATGGACACGAATGTAATGATTAGGAAACAGTGCGTGGCTGGCGCGCGTGGGCGCGCCCCGCACGGCGGAATCGCCGTGCGGTCTGTAACGGAAGCCCACTGCATAGTGTCCACGCACTGCTTTCTCCTCCCTTCTCCCTACTCTCTTTTAAAATCTCATTCCAGGTCGTCGTCCTGGAGCCTGGCGACATATTTTGCCTCGATATGCGCGATATTCTTGAAGAGCGCCATCGGGCAGTTTACGTTTTTGATTGTGAACTGTGCATTGACTCCGGAGAGTGCCCTGGGGTAGTTGCATATAACGAGTGGCCTGTATCTGTTCCAGACGATGCAGTAGTCCTTGTATAGTTGGAATCTCAATTGAATCCACTCTTCCGTTGAGTCCGGGAATTCCAGTGGTGCCGGAATGTCGACGAATTGCTGTCCTCCCGTTCCACGGTGTGATGTGCTGACACGAATCACGTTGCCTACATCCTCGCGTGTGCATATCACCCTGACATAGACGTTTTCCGGGATTCCCTCTTCATGGACGAGCAGCGTCGCGCTTCCTATATCCTGGAGATACAGTGAGATTCTCAGCATGTCTCCCACCGTGATGGGCTCCCGGAGCGTGATTGGCCCCGAACGCCGGTTTGCGATCAGCATCGGTCCCCCGTCGTTAATCGACTGGCTCCAGGACGCCAGGTCTCCCGACCATCTGGCGAGCTGCACCGTGCTTTCGGTAAGCCTCTTCTCGTATGTATTGAGCCAGGATGTATACGCATAGAGGCCGCCTAGTATAATCAGCGCGACGAGTGTCGCCGCCATGCCGATGGTCTTCAGGAATTTCCTGTACCTTCTGGTGAAGATCCTGAAGGAGAGGTTTGAGGTGTATGGCGCCGCGATGGCCTCGAGCCTGGGCAGGAGCTGCTGGTAGCTCTGGTAGCGCTTCTCCTGCTGTGCGGCGCCCATTCTCCGAAGCGTGCGCGAGAATTCCGGGTCGACGGGCGGCAGCGGCGTATCAGGCGTGGGCGTCGGCAGGTCGTAGAGCGCCTTCATCTCCATCACCTCCTCCAGGCTCTTGCCAGGGAACGGGGGCTTGCCCGTCAGAAGGAAGAACGCCGTGGACGCCAGGGAGTACATGTCGCTCCTGCAATCCACGGTCTCCGGTGCAAGCGCTTGCTCCGGAGCCATGTAGAGAGGGCTGCCAACAATCGGGCGGGAGTCCTCCGGATTTGTCTCGTCCCCGTCGTCGTCCAGCAGTTCCTCCAGTGACTCCCTTGTGGACGCGATTCCGAAGTCGCATAGCGCGACCCGGAAGTCAGGGGATTCGAATACCTCCTGGTATGACTCAGGGGCGCGGTTTTCCTGGAATGCGAAGAGGAGGTTGTCCGGCTTGACATCCCTGTGCATATATCCCTTCTCGTAGGCGTATGCGAGTCCTCTTGTCGCCTCCAGGACGACCTGTGTGACATACCTTTCGGGCATGGGACCCAGCAGCTTGACCAGGTTTCGTCCATTGAGGTGTCCCGGAATGTACTCCATCAGGAGGAATGCGCCGTTTTTCGAGATTATGATGTCGTGGCATCCGACAAGATTCGGGTGTGTCATCGTCGCCATGATCTGCGCCTCCTGTTTCAGTCGGCTCATGAAGACGGGGTCGTTTGCCAGTTTTGGGTTGAGGACCTTTACGGCGACCTGGCGGTTCAGCGCATTCTGCCTGGCGAGATAGACCGTTCCCATGCCTCCTGTGCCAATGACGGCCTGCAGTGTGCATCCGGGGACGAGGTTTGTCGGCAGATGTGGCGGCAGTGGGGTGAAGGGCTGCCAGTTGCCATGCGCGAACAATTCGCGTGTCGTGGCGTGTTCGCGTATGCGCTGATATCTGGTGAGCGTGAGCCCGTGCGAGGTGTCGCTGGATATCTGCGTCGCCTCAAGTGAGACGGCGTCATTGGGTTTTGTCCTTTCGTCCGACACGTGCGTCTATTCGTTGAAGATATGCTTTCTTGCAAGCATCATTGCGTGGAGCTGGTGCTGGACGACGTCGATCCGGATATATCCCGAGTCGGCAGTCGACGTGATTCCCCCGAAGCATCTCGGAGGTATCTTTCCCTTCCACGCCGTGAGTAGCGGGCTGTATGATTCGAATGGTCCTCCGACCTGCCAGGTCATGAGCCGTGCGAGAGTATCCTCGATGGCCTTTCGCAGAATCTTCATCTCCTCCTGGAGACCGTGCTTTCTGGCCAGGTAGTATGAAGAGACGAGCCCCTCTATTGCATAGCCCGTATTCCCGTTGCGTGTCTCGAAGGAGTGCCCGTAGATGAGCCACCATGCCAGCGAGAGCGCCCCGTCCCGGCAGAGAATCTGGAAGTCGTCGTCGTGGAACAGTTCCGACGCGGCCATGCACGCCATTGCGCCCCACTGGAAGAACCCCTTTGTCAGGTTGTCGTCCTCTTCCGGAACGAAGCATTCGACGGTATACTTCTTCAGAAGCAGTGGCATGGCCGTGAGGATGCGTTCCTCGATGGGGAATGGAGGCGTCAGCTCTGGCCGCGCCCGGTAGAAGGATGCCGCCTTCACGTATGCCAGGAGGCTTTCGCCGTCGAAGTATGGCGAGACGGGTGCTATGTCGTCTGGCAGCCTGACTGCGCCGAGTTCATATTCCTCTCGCCATGAGCCGCTTGACAACTCCTGGAATTGCAGGAATCTGAGATTGTTTTCCAGTGCAGTGAGAAAGGGCTTTTTCTGTGCTTCGCTCAGGTATCTTTCCTGACCCTCGACAAAGTCTATGATTGCCAGGCAGAAGAGCGCCACCGTGCCTGTGCGTATCACCGGCTCCCCCTTGTATGTCGTCACGACAATCCTGGTCCCCTCGTCCGGGAGTCCCCGCTGGTTTCTCATGAAGAAGTCGAGTCCCAGGAGTGCGCTTCTCCGTGTCGCCTCGGTGAATCTGTCGCGGTTGAGATTGCAGATGCTCCAGAGGACTCCCGCCTGCCTCACCTGGTTGTCCTTGGTGTCCTCCATTCCTGAGATGAAGTCGTATGCGTATTTGAAGTTGCCGTCGGGGAGTTGCTGGTTCATGATATACATGCCAGCCGCCTCGATTGCCTCGTCAAGAGCCTCCGGGGTGATTTCAGGGAGGTTTTCCTGCTGTTCCTGCCAGACCTTGCAGGATGCGTAGTGGGCGAGCTGCATCCGCCAGGGCGCGTCCTGGGCAAATAGCGCCAGTGAAATCAGCAGTGCTGTCGGCAGAATCAGGGATAGTTTCATTTTTGCCAGTGGAAGTGGTTGTTGGACATGCTGCGCCGGGGCGTGCCCTGCGCGGCCGCCTCGTCGTCCGATTTGCCAATAACATAAGCCATTGCGCATTGGACGCAGGGCGGGCGGGTGGCGCTGGCAGAAAATACCCAGGTTGCGCGGGGATGAAGTTTGAAAAACCTAGTGTGGGCAATATGGTACGCATACCAGACCCGGCGGGGTGGCAAGGCCGCTCCGCCTGAGGAAGCGAGCCGTCCCAGTATCCCAACAGGCAGAGGAAAACGACTTAAAATCGTTGTGTTATGGGTTCGACTCCCATCTGGGACACCAATTTGAATCCGCCTTGGTGCGGGAGCAATCCCACTCCCAATCCCACCTCCCTGCTTCTGCACCATTGCGGATTCATTTATTTTCCAGGAAACTCCGTCCACGCACCGTCCACCTCTCCACCCATTAAGCAATATGTTGCAAGCAGCGCTGATGGCACAGAGGTTTCAAGTGGCGGGCCGCCTGGTGGCAGTCGAGCCGACTGGCTCCGGGAATGTGAACGAGACATACCGGGCGGTCTTCAGGACGGTCTTTTCGGAGGAGTGTTTCATTTTACAGCGCCTCGCGGGAAATGTCTTCAAGGAGCCTGAGAAGGTGATAGAGAACATGCGTTTTGTGACGCAGTTCGTCCACCGCCAGCTTGAGGAGGAGCAGTTCCAGTCCGACAGGTTCTGGCAGCTTCCGCGCCTTATTCCCGCCAAGGACGGGAAATACTTCGCCGTCGACGGAGACGGACATTACTGGCGTGCGCTTTCTGTCATCTCCTCCGCAAGCAGCTACGAGAAGATACAGACCCCCGAACATGCCTACGAAGTGGGGGCGGTGCTCGGGCAATTCCACAGGATCTTCTCCATGATTCCCGTGGAGAGGCTTTCGGACACCCTGCCCGGATTCCATGTCACCCCAAACTACCTGGCGCAGCTGGACGCGGCGCTGGCAACGCCGGACGGAAAGAGCCGCGCCACATCCTCGCCCGCGGCAAGGCGCGCCCTCGATTTCATCAACGAGCGACGGGGAATCGTCTCCGTCCTTGAAGACGCGCACAGGCGCGGCGAACTCACAATGCGGGTAATCCACGGAGACCCCAAGACCGCCAACGTCATGATTGACGATGCGACGGGGAAGGGCACCAGCATCATTGACCTGGACACGGTCAAGCCGGGGCTCGTCCACTACGACCTGGGAGACTGCCTGAGGTCCTGCTGCAACCCCATGGGGGAGGATGCGGCAGACCTGGGGGCGGTCGTCTTCGACACGGACCTCTGCGAAATGGTCATGGAGGGATACAAGGCCTACTCCCGGGGATTCCTCACGGACGCCGACAAGGGGTATCTCTATGACGCAATCCGGCTCATCACCTTCGAGCTGGGGCTCCGGTTCTATGCCGACTTCGTCGCCGGCGACGTATATTTCCGCGTGCGCCATCCTGGCCAGAACCTTGACCGGGCGCGCGTCCAATTCAAGCTTTGTTCCTCGATAGAGACCCGTGAATCTCAGATCCACCGGGTTCTTGAAAAGTTATAAAATGTTGGCAATAAACGAGTTGCATCATTAATTCAACCAGGCGAAAGGAGGCATTCTGATGGATCGTGTAAAGGTAGGTGTCATTGGCATTGGCAACATGGGTTCCAGCATCGTGAACTGGATGAACCAGGTTCCCGCCGCCGAATTGGTTGCCGTATGTGACTTGAATCCCAAGGCGTTTGACCGCATCAATGCGGACATCCGCGACAAGGTCCAGAAGTTCACCACGGACGAGGAGTTTTTCGAGAAGTCCGGCGTCGACCTTGTGATGATTGAGGTCCCCCACTTCCAGCATGCCGACCTGGCGATCATGGCCATGAACCACGGGATGCACTTCAACGTCGAGAAGCCCCTGTGCGTCCACAAGGCTGACGCGGAGCGTCTTCTTGCGGAGTGCGCCAAGCACCCTGAGCTTGTGAAGGGCATCATGTTGAACCAGCGCACCCGTGACGCGCACATCAAGATCAAGAACCTGATTGAGTCCGGCGACCTTGGCGAGATCCGCCGTGTCAACTGGATCATCACCGACTGGTACCGCACCCAGTACTACTACGATTCCGGCGACTGGCGCGCCTCCTGGCGCGGCGAGGGCGGCGGCGTCCTGACCAACCAGTGCCCGCACCAGCTCGACCTCATGACCTGGCTCTTTGGAATGCCGAAGCTCGTGGACGCGCACATCTTCCTGGGGAAATACCACGACATCGAGGTCGAGGACGAGGTGAACGCATATCTCGAGTATCCCAACGGCGCCACGGGCAACTTCATCACCACCACCGGCGAGGCTCCTGGAACGAACCGCCTCGAGATTGCCGCCGAACACGGCCGCATTGTCTTCGAGGACAACAAGCTCCTCTACAAGCGCCATGCCGTTGCCACCCAGGATGACATCCGCAACAGCAAGAACGCGTTCCGCATCCCCGAGACCTGGGACTGTGAAATCCACTTCGACCCCGACTACGGCACCGCCCAGAACCAGCACATGCGCGTCCTGGCGAATGTCTGCGACGCAATTTTGCATGGCGCCGCCCTGAGGGCTCCCGTGGAGGAGGGCATCAAGGGGCTGGAGCTTGCCAATGCGATGATGCTTTCCGGCTTCCTGAAGAAGCCCGTCACCCTGCCGTTGGATTCCAGCATCTACGCCGCGAAGCTCCAGGAACTCATTGCCACGAGCCGTTATCCCAAGAAGGTTGTCGCCGACAACAGCGGCGCCGCCGATGGATTCAGCTCCTCCTTCTAGCCTGTTTCCGGTTCGTCGAGGGAGGGGCGGATGTTTGTCGAAGTAGCTTTTGATCTTGCGACAGGGAAGTGCTTCGACTACTTTGTCCCTCCCGAGATGGCTCCCCGGATGCGCGCCGGGCTTCGCATACGTGTGCATTTCCGGGGCGTCGAGAGGTCGGGCTATGTGGTTTCCCTGAAGGAGACATCCAGGTACCGTGCGAATCCAGTCCTTGAAATCGAGGATGTCTCCAGGCAGTTTCCACCGCAGCTTCTGAAGCTGGCGGACTGGATTTGCGAATACTATTGCGCCACGCATGAACGGGTGATCTGGAATCTGCTTCCCGCCGTCGTAAGAAAGGGGGAGATGCAGCACAAGGAGACCGAGTATATCGACTTGTCGGACAAGGCGCACGACCTGGGGAGCCCCGAGTTCCTTGCGTTGACGCCGAAGCGCCAGCTGGTAATCAAGACCCTTGTCAGATTCGGGGGCAGTCTTCCCGCCAGGGAGGCGCTTGGCGCAATCGACGCGTCCAAGGCGGTCTTTGACGCGCTGGTCGAACAGGGCTGGCTTGTCAAGTCACGCCGTGTCGAGGAGCGTGACCCCTTTGCGAACACAATCGTCCAGCGTGACAAGCCCAAGAAGCTCACCCCTGTCCAGGCCAGGGCGCTGGAGGCGGCCGTCTCCGCAATCGATGAAGAGCATCCCAAGCCCATCCTTCTGCACGGAGTCACCGGCAGCGGAAAGACTGAGGTCTACCTACAGGCAATCGACCACTGCATCAAGAACGGGAAGGACGCAATCGTGCTGGTCCCGGAAATCGCCCTGACTCCCCAGACTACCCTGCGGTTCAGGCAACGCTTCGGGGAACTGGTCTCCGTCCTCCATAGCGGACTCACGGACGGACAGCGGTTTGACGAGTGGACGAAGATCGCCGCCGGCAGGAGCCGCATCGCCATCGGAGCCCGCTCCGCACTCTTCGCACCATTCCGAAACCTTGGGCTGATTGTGGTGGACGAGGAGCACGAGGCGACCTATAAGCAGGACGAGATGCCACACTACAATGCACGGGACGTGGCAGTGGTGCGGGGAATGCTCGAACCCTGCGCGGTGCTGCTGGGCTCCGCAACCCCCGCGCTGGAATCCTACTACAACTGCAAAATCGGAAAATACCGCCTGGTCGAGATGCTGGAGCGCATTGACGCAAAGCCGCTGCCACCCGTGGAGCTCGTGGACATGCGTCTGGAAAGGGCCACCGCCAAGGAGAAGGGCAGGGCGTCCTTCTTCTCGCAACGGCTGAAGACGCTGGTCGACGACGCCCTTGCGGAGCACCAGCAGGTGATGCTGTTCCTCAACAGGCGGGGATTCGCGACTACGCTGTCGTGCCCCCAGTGCGGCTATACGGCCAGCTGCGACAACTGCAGCGTGACATATACCTTCCACAGAAAAATCAACAAGCTCGTCTGCCACCACTGCAATACTACGATTGACGCGCCGGAGTCGTGTCCCCAGTGCGGCAGTCCCGAAATCCGCTACGGCGGCTATGGGACGGAACGTGTCGAGGCGGTCACACGCGCGGTCTTCCCGAATGCGATAGTCGCACGAATGGATTCCGACACAATGACCAACGCGGAGTCCTATCGGAAAATCCTGGAGGCATTCCGGGGAAGGCACATCGACATACTCATCGGCACCCAGATGATCGCAAAGGGACTCGACTTCCCGAATGTCACACTCGTCGGAATCATCCAGGCGGACATCGGCCTGAATCTGCCGGATTTCCGTTCGGCGGAACGAACCTTCGACTTGATTACACAGGTTGCAGGCCGGGCAGGACGGGGGGATGCGCCCGGAAGGGTCGTGGTGCAGACATGCACGCCCGACAACTACGCCCTCGCAGCTGCCCAGCATCAGGACTTCAAGGAGTTCTTTGAGGCTGAAATGCCTGGACGCCAGGCACTTGGCTTTCCACCATGCACACATCTGGTCATGGTGCTGTTCAGAAGCACGGACCAGGAGAAGGCCGCCATGATGGCGGACGAGTTCTGGAGGATTGCGGAGCCGCTCTTCGCCAAGGAGGTCCAGGTGCTCGGCCCCATGCCTGCGCCGTTCTACAAGCTCGCGGGCAACTACCGCCACCAGCTGCTTCTGCGTGCCGCCGATGTGCGCTCGATGGTGAGGACATGCCGCTACACAAAGGAGGCGCTGCTTGAAAAGCACGGGCGAAAGGTGCAGATTGACGTGGACGTGGATCCGCACTTTCTGATGTAAAGCTCCCCCCAACCCAGATATAGTACCTGCCACGCCCTTTTTTATCCCGCAAGCCACGTCAATCCCTCTCTCGCCCCAGGAGCGCACCCACCCGAAAATCATGTATCCGTCCCGTCTTGTCATCCACCTTGCCAGGCTGAAAGGCAACTACCACCAGATTGTGGAGCATTTCCCAGGATGCAGGATGGCACCCGTCATCAAGGCGGACGCATACGGTCACGGAATGGTCCAGTGCGCAAAGGCCCTCGAGGAAGAGGGGGTCCCATACCTTTCGGTATTCACTGTTGACGAGGGTGTTGCGTTGCGTGCCGCCGGTGTCAGGACGAGGCTGATTCTGCTTGGCGGCGTGATGGACGCGTTGGAGTGCGGGGCCGCCGTCCGCCTCGACAACGCCGCCTTCCCCGTCTGGAACATGGGGATTGCCCGTGAGCTCTCGCGGGAGGCGCAGGCAGCCGGGCGCAGGGTGGATGTGCATCTTACGGTTGACACGGGCATGAGCCGCCTCGGCTTCTACCCAGAGGAGTGCCCCGAGGCAATCAGCATCATTTCATCTCTGCCAGGGCTGAGGCTCAAGGGTGCCTTCACCCATCTGGCAAGCGCCGACTGCCCGGAAAAGGACTACACCGCCCGCCAGTGCAATGCCTTCAGGAAGGTGGTCGGGATGCTTCCGGAGGGGGCAGATGAAATCCACCAGAGCGCGACTCCGGGAATGCTCGCCGGGGTCGGCCTCGAATACCCGATTCTACGGCCAGGCTTCGTCCTCTATGGATACGGAAGCGGTCCCCACGGCCATGGAATGCAGCTGCAACCAGTGATGGAGTTCGAGACTTCATTGATTTCAATCAAGGAGGTTCCACCCGGCGCGGAAATCTCCTACGGAGGAATCTACAAGGTCGAAGGAAATCCACGGCGAATCGCAGTGCTGCCCGTCGGCTATGCGGACGGGTATCCAAGACGCCTCAGCAACCAGGCGGACGTGCTCGTGCGCGGAAGACGGGCGCCGATTCGAGGACGAATCTGCATGGGCATGCTGATGGTCGATGTGACGGATATTCCGGAGGCGCGCCCAGGCGACAGGGCAGTCCTGCTGGGAGCCGACGGGACGGAGGCTATAGACGCAGTGGAACTGGCGCATAAGCTTGACACAATCCCGTATGAATTGCTTTGCAGGCTCGGCGCACACCAGAACCGTGTCTTCATTTCGTAGGCGCACAATGTGTTTGATTATAGTTTATAACTAGTTCTGCACAAGGAGGATAGATAAGATGTCCGAGGAAAGGAACGATAAATGTGGCTCCGGAGGGGCGGTTTCCGGGAAGTGCGGTTGCAAGGCGATGCGCATACTCCGCAGGTGCGCAATAGGCGTGGTTGTCGTCCTGTGCGTCCTATTCCTCATCGTGGAGATTCTGCTTTCGCAGCTTACCCCGATTGTCAACAAGACACTTGACGTCTACGGCCCGAAGATGCTTGGCGCGGAGGTTTCCGTCCAGAAGGTCGACTTTTCGCTTTTCAGGACAAGGTTTGAGATGATCGGCCTTGTTGTGGGCAATCCCGAGGGCTTCAACACCGACAATGCCTTTGAATTGAGCCGTGTGCTGGTGAAGGTGAAGCCGACCTCCCTCTTCACGGACACGGTGGTCGTCACGCAGGTTCTTGTCGAAGACCCGAAGGTCACCTACGAGATGGGGCTTGGCAACAGCAACTTCGGCACGCTCCTCGAGAACATGAACAACTTCTCAGGAGCCGTGGATGATGGCGCCCCAAAGGATTCCGGCAAGCCCTCCGATGCCGTGGAGTCCCCTTCCGAAGGAGGCAAGAAGGTAGTCATCGAGGAGGTGAAGATTTCCGGCGGCAAGGTCCGTCTTTCCGCAAAGTTCCTCCAGGGTGTCGCGGCATCCATTCCGCTTCCGACGATTTCGATGCATGACATTGGCAAGAGCGACGGCAAGGAGGAGGGCGTCTCATACGTCGATGCGACCAGGCGTGTCCTCACGGGCTTCTTCACCAGCGTCATTGATGTCGGCAAGGCCGGTTTTTCCGCCATGGGAGACATCACGAAGGATGCTGGCGAGGCGATTGCGGACGCCGCGAAGGCTACAGGCAAGGCGATTGGCGACGCGGCCAAGTCCGCCGGCAAGGCAATCGGAGACGGCGCCGAAAAGGCATTCGATGCAGTCAAGGGAATCTTCGGAGGAGACGAGGAGAAGAAGAAGTGACCATCCCCTAAGCTCCACAGGCAACTTTCAACCAAACAACCAAGCGAACAATGTCTCTTTCATGTGGATTCGTCGGTCTTCCCAATGTCGGGAAGTCGACTCTCTTCAACGCCCTCTCCAATGGCAAGGCGGAGGCGGCAAACTATCCGTTCTGCACAATCGACCCCAACAACGGCGTCGTCCCAGTCCCCGACGAGCGCCTTGACAAGCTTGCGCTCCAGGAGAAGTCCGCGAAGGTCGTCCCCGCCACTGTCAATTTCATTGACATTGCGGGGCTTGTCGAGGGTGCCAGCAAGGGCGAGGGGCTTGGAAACCAGTTCCTCTCGCATATCCGCGGCGTTGACGCGGTCGCCCATGTCGTCAGATGCTTCCGCGACCCCGATGTGACGCATGTCAAGGAGACTATTGACCCTGCACGGGATTTGGACTTGATTCTGACTGAGCTGATGCTTGCTGACCTGGAGATGCTGCAGCAGAAGATTGCAAAGGCGAAGAAGAGTTCCCGTTCGGGCGCTTCCTCGGACCCGCTCGTGAAGCTCGAGCTCGAGATGAGCGAAAGGTTCGCGGAAGCCCTGGGGGAGGGGCGAATCCCGGAATACGACCACGATGACCAGGACCAGTGCAAGGTCGTCCACGCAATGCAGTTGCTTACGCTGATTCCCGCATTCGTATGCGCAAATACCGATGAGGAGACGTACAAGAGCTTTGGGAAGGACGCGGTCTCCCAGGCGCTCATCGCCAAGGCCTCCGAGCATGGAATGGAGGTGATTCCAGTCTGTGCGAAGTTTGAGACGGAGCTCCAGGGGCTCTCTCCCGACGAGGCGGAGATTTTCATGCAGGACCTTGGCATTGCCGAAAGCGGCCTCCAGAAGGTGATTCACATGGGCTACAAGATGCTCAATTATCTAACCTTCTTCACGACCGGGCCCGACGAGACCCGCGCCTGGACTGTCACGGCAGGGTCCACCGCGCCTGTGGCCGCAGGGAAAATCCACACCGACATGCAGCGTGGATTCATCCGGATGGAGGTGATTTCGTATGATGACCTGATGCAGTACGGGAGCTGGAATGCCGCCAAGGAGGCGGGGAAGCTCCGCATCGAGGGCAAGGAGTATGTGATGCAGGACGGCGACTGCTGTTTTGTCAGGTTCTCCGTCTAGTGCCGGAGGGCCGCTTTCAGAGTGAATTGTCCAAAAGAGGAACGAAGTGCAATGCAGAGCATGACAGGATTCGGGCGCGGTGCCGCCTCCGGTGATTGCGGAACCCTTTCGGTAGACATCACTGCCGTGAACAGCCGCAAGCAGGTCGACTTGAGATGCTCGGTCCCAAAGGAACTGGGCTTCCTGGAACAGCAGATTCGCCTGAGCGTCCAGAAGGCGCTCTCCCGTGGCAGCCTCAATCTCACGGTCACATATCAGCTGGCTCCGCAATTCCTCCAGAATGTGCAGCTTATCGACCATGCCGCCTTCGAGGCCGCGGCGGTGGAGCTGACTGGACTCGCTGAAAAGTGGAGCCTCGACAATCCAAAGGTGGGGGATGTGCTGAAGATTCCAGGGGTGATCGCGTCCAGCCAGTCAAATCCATACGAGCAATTCCGCACGCTCCTGGAACCCGCCCTCGCCAAAGCTCTCGCGGCACTCCGTGAATCCAGAATCCAGGAGGGTGTGAAGCTGAAGGCAGACCTCGTGGCGCGGGGACGGACTGTCGAGGGGCTCCTTGAAAAAATCGAGGGCAGGGGGGACGAGGCGCTCCTGCAGCTGAAGGCACGGCTGAAGGCACGGCTCGAGGAGCTTGGGGCCGCACTCGCGCAGGATGACGAAAGACTCGCCAGGGAATTGGTCTTCTTTGCAGAACGGGCGGATATCACGGAGGAGCTCGTCCGCCTGAAAAGCCATGTCCAAAAGTACTACGGGCTTCTCGAAGAGGAAGAGCCCGGGCGGGCATTGGATTTCCTTGGGCAGGAGATGAACCGCGAGGCGACGACGCTCTCCTCAAAGACTTCAGACCTCTGCATATCGGAATACGCGCTCTCGCTGAAGATTGAAATCTCAAAGATCCGAGAGCAAATCATGAATATCGAATGACAGGACGGGAGATGGGGAGGAACGGGTGAGGGCTGACTTGCCGCCGATGCGATGGCGGGCCGGCATCACTCCCTCCCGTAGGATCTACTGCCTTGGGGATGCTGGCGGTTTCTTTTCTTCCAGGAGTCCCTTTTTGTGGTGCAGCACCAGGTATTTTCCTTCGCCGATTGGGATGTGCAGGTTGTTTCGGCCTGGGTGTTCGGCGAACAATTCGCGTTTGATGCGTGCGATGGTCTCCCGCGAGGGCGGCATTGCCAGGTGGAACCGGATTCTGATGACTCTTGGGAAGAGCGCGTCGGGGATTGCCCTCCAGTCGCTGATGCCTGGCTTTTCTGGGAGCGCGCTGCGTGCGGCCTCTTCGAGAAACGCCGCGTCCTCCCGGAGCGCCTCGAGGGTCGCATGGATTCCGCTGTCGCCGCCAAATGACTCCCTCCACCAGGGAAGTAGCAGGTTTCTGATTCGGTTCCGGTTGCAGTTTGGCAGGGAGTTCGTCTCGTCAAGGCACCACTCCAAGACCCCGTGGGAGGTCAGGAACTCCTCCAGGTCGGACTTCCTGCAATGGAGTAGCGGCCTGGCAAGGCGGGTACCGTCTTCCAGGACGCGGTATTCCCGCAGTCCCGTGAGGCCGCTGGAGGATCCCCCGCGCAGAATCCTCAGGAAGAGTTCCTCCGCCGCGTCGTCGCCATGATGTGCCAGGAAGACGAGCTGGTGTTTTTGTGAAGTCAGCTCGCGCCACTTTTCGAGCCGCAGGCGCCGTGCACAGCTTTCCAGCGACTCCCCCTTTTGACGGCTCCCCAGGACATCCAGCCGGATGCACCTGAAGGGGATTCCCCGGTCTTTGCAGAACTGTCTGCAATATCTTGCGTCGGCAGTGGATGATGCGCCACGGAGCTGGTGGTTGAAGTGGACTGCCGAGACAGGCCAGCCAGCCAGGTGCAGCGCCAGCAGGAGGGCAGTCGAATCCGCCCCTCCGGAGAATCCGACAAGGGATTTCTCCTTTGGAAGTGGAAGGGATCTGATGGCGTCCAGGGGCGAGGGCATCGTCAGCGCGGCAGTCGTTTCTTGTTGCCGTTCTCGTCGATGCAGCACATTGTCACATGGGTCTGGAAGACCTCCCGCTGGGTGCCGGAGGGCAGTTCCATCGATGTGACGTTCACTGCGTATGTCACCGAGGAGTTGCCAAGCCTTGCCCGCTCGATGTCGAAGGTCAGGATGGACCCGTCAGGGACTCCCTGGCTGAAGGAGGCCGCCTCCACTGCGCGCGTCACAAATCTGCATGATGGAAACTCCTCCATTGCGGCAATATATGAGTATTCGTCAACCCACAGCAGCATATATCCGCCGAAGAGGCATTGGTTATGGTTGAGGTGTTCCGGCCGGACGAGTGTCTTGAACTGCATGATGTATCTCCTAATTATGCGGAAGTCGGGTTAATATAAGGCGAGGATGCGTTGGAACGGTGATATAGTACGCCATTGTTTTGTCTCGTTTCTGGCTCCATGCATCAGCGTCCCTTTTACGCCTTCTCCCCGTTGCGCACATGGCTGCGCGCCTCGACCAGACGCAAAACTCACCTCCTCTGGAATCAGATCATTTCCCATCCTGGGCGAGCGTAGAACGCATCGCCTTTTTTTCGTTTAAGAAAGCAATCGGAGGTCGTTTCCTTGAAAGTCCTAGTCATCAATTCGGGCAGTTCTTCCCTCAAGTTCACCCTCTTTGACATGTCCGACAAGTCGGTTCTCTGCAAAGGGCTTGTGGAGCGCATCGGCATGGAGGGGACGAAGCTGACCTACCAGGCCAACGGCCAGAAGGTCGAGGAACCCCTGAACATCTCCCAGCACAGCGAGGCACTGCCGCCGATCTGCGCCAAGATGACCGACCCGGAGGTGGGAGTCATCAAGGACCTGGGTGAAATCGAGGCCATCGGCCATCGGGTGCTGCATGGCGGCATGGAGTTCACCAAGCCGATTCTCGTGGACAACAAGGTGAAGGCCGGCATCCGCAAGTGCTTTGTCCTCGGGCCACTGCACAACCCCGCCAACCTGAGCGGCATCGAGGCGTGCGAGAGCGGCTTCAAGGGCGTCCCCAACGTGGCGGTATTCGACACCTCCTTCCACATGACCATGGAGCCGTCGGCCTATCTCTACGCGATTCCCCAGGAATACCACAAGAAGTACGGCATCCGCAAGTATGGCTTCCACGGCACCAGCCACAAGTTTGTCTACGGCGAGGTATGCCGGTTCCTGGGACTTGACCCGGAGAAGGCGCGGGTCATCTCATGCCATCTTGGCAATGGCTCCAGCCTCTGCGCCGTCAAGGGCGGCAAGGTCGTCGACACATCCATGGGGCTCACCCCCCTGGCGGGACTTGTCATGGGAACCCGTTCCGGTGACGTCGACCCCGCGGTCATCAGCTTCATCGAACAGCAGGAGGGCATGACCCCCGCGGAAATCGACACGCTGCTCAACAAGAAGTCGGGATTCCTCGGAGTCTCGGGAAAGTCCAGCGACATGAGGGATATCCGCGCATTGCGCGAGGCCGGGGACAAGGACGCGGCCATCGCATACGACCTCTTCCTCCACAGGCTCGTCCACTACATCGGGGGATACTACCTCCTGCTCGGCGGAGTCGATGCAATCCTCTTCACCGGCGGCATCGGGGAAAACTCCTACGAGACCAGGGCGGACATCGTCAAGGCGCTGGAGCCACTCGGATGCCATCTTGACGCCGAGGCGAACAAGAGCCGTGGCAAGGAACAGGTCATCTCCACGAAGGATTCCTCCTTCATCGCAGTCGTGGTTCCCACTAACGAGGAGCTGATGATTGCAATGGAGACTGAGCGCATCGTTAATGGTAAATAATACTCTAACTTGTTGATAATCAAGGAGTTATAATTATGGCAACGTTGATTGAGAAGCTTGTCGAGAAGGCATCAGGGGCATACAGGACGCTTGTCCTGCCAGAGGGCCAGGACCCACGGGTCGTCCAGGCGGCGAAAATCATTTCCGAGAGGAAGATGGCCAAGGTCGTCCTCCTGGCGACTCCCGCAGAGCTTCCGGACGCATCCTCCGTCTTTTCAGGCCTTGACGTTGAGGTGATTGACTGGACCACATCCCCGCTGCTCCCCGAGCTTGCCGGCATTCTGTATGAGCGCAGGAAGGCGAAGGGGATGACCCTTGAGAAGGCAAACCAGCAGGTTCTGAACCGTCTTTACTTTGCCAACCTGATGCTGAAGGCCGGCAAGGGCGACGCCATGGTCGCAGGCTCCATCGCCTCCACTGCGGACATGCTGCGCAGCGCCTTCCACTGCATCGGCACCGCCCCTGGAATCAAGAGTGCGTCCTCCTGCTTCATCATGGACCTCAAGACTCCCGCGCCAAATGGTGAGAATACCCTCATCTTCGCCGACTGCGGAGTCAATATCAATCCTGACGCCGACGGCATTGTCGACATTGCGCTGGCTACGATGAAGACCTGCCGGTCGCTGCTCGACGTCCAGCCCCACGTCGCATTCCTCAGCTGCTCCACCAAGGGCAGCGCAAAGGACCCCATCATTGAGAAGATGGTGGTAGCCAGCGAAAAGTGCGCGGAGCGCATCGCACAGGACGGCATTGACGCCGTCATCGACGGCGAGCTTCAGGCTGACGCCGCCCTGGTTCCCAAGGTTGCCGCGCAGAAGGCGCCGGGCGGAGCCCTGAATGGCACCGCGAATGTCCTCATCTTCCCGGACTTGAACTGTGGCAACATCAGCTACAAGCTTGTCCAGCGTCTTGCGGGGGCCGAGGCATACGGGCCGATTCTCCAGGGGCTGGCGATGCCTGTCTCCGACCTCTCACGCGGATGCAGCGCCGAGGATATTGTCGGCGTCGCCGCAATCACAATCTGCCAGTCGATCTAAAAAAACGGGATTTTTTCCCGATTATTCGTCCGGCAGGTGCGCAGAACTCGCGGGAGGGATTATCTTCTGCGAGTTCCAAATTCAGGTGCTCCCGTAGCTCAGTGGATAGAGCAGTGGTTTCCTAAACCATTGGTCGGCGGTCCGACTCCGCCCGGGGGTACCATTTTTTTTGCCCTGTTTCAACCTTCGGCTAAAGAAACCACGAAAAGCACGAAACACACGAAAAAAACTATATTTGAACCACGAATGCACGCTAAAATATTAAAACAGTTTTAACCACGAAAAGCACGAAACACACGAAAAAACTATTTTTGAACCACGAATGGACACGAATATACACTAAAATAATAAAATATTATAACCACGAAAAGCACGAAACACACGAAAAAAATACAAAATCAGTGACACAGCTTCATGAATAGATGTTATTCGTGTCCATTCGTGTCCATTCGTGGTTCTATTACTATCCCTTTCATGTATTTCGTGGTTCATCCCCTCCTCAATGGACGCGCGGCGGAATCGCCGTGCGGGCGCGCTCAAGCGCGCCAACCACGCACTACCCTCTACTTTCTTCTCCCTACTCTCTACATACATTCACATCCCCTGCGGAGATGGATTTGACTCCGTCGTTGGTCTTCAGCAGCATGATTCCCGTGTCGGTGTATCCCATGACGGGGCCGGTGAGCTTTCCCGTTGGCGTATCGACAGTGATGATTCTATCTGCCAGGGCATCGTATTTTCTCCATTCGGGCAGGAATGTCGCCAGGCTTTCGGAGTCCTGCCATCTGTCATAGATTTCCTGGAATTGATTGCAGAAGATTGCCAGGAGTCGTTCGCGGGATGTCTCCTGTCCTGTCTTCCACCGTAGTGATGTGGCGATATTATGGAGTTCCTGTGGGAAGTCATTCATTTGCGAATTCACATTCAGTCCGATTCCCAGGACGATTCCCCTGCGTCCCTCCACCTCTTCTGGCGTGCATTCGCATAGGATTCCCGAGAGTTTTCTCTCATCGAGCCAGAGGTCGTTAGGCCATTTCAATTTGACATTTAGTTCTGGGATTTCCTCCAGGATTGCGTTTCGCAGCGCCATTGCGGAAATCATTGCGAGTTGTGGGAATCTCGTGGTCGGGACCTTTGGCCAGAGCAGTAGTGAGAAATACAGGTTGAGTCCTGAGGGCGAGTGCCATGTGCGGTTGTGTCGTCCCCGTCCTGCGGTCTGTGTTTCAGCGACAGCCAGGGCACCCTCCTTGAGTCCCTGTGTTGCCTTGTCAAGGAGCAGCTTGTTTGTGGAGTCTACCGTATCGGCATTTATCAACGGCATTCCGAGTCGGGACGCCTTAAGGTTTGCGAAGTAGATTTCCTCTTCAATCATGGTTGTCTAGAACAGGAAGTTTGCAATGAGTGGTATCACCTCTTCGGGGAGGTCTTCGAGGAGATAGTGCCCTGCCTCAGGGAATGTCAGGGTCAAGGTATTTGGCAGGAGCCGTTTTGTGTATTCGACGGACCTCCTCTTGCTGAGGAGCTTGTCCTTCCTGCCCTGGATGCATATCATCCGCGTGTCGGAAAGCCTCTTGGCGAATCGCTCGAATGCCTCTGGGGTCCCTTCCAGGGAGGAGATGACATCGAGGAGGCGACTCCTTGACGCACGGTGAAGATATGGTGCGACAAGGCTTCTCCTGACAATCGGATCCAGGGGAAACAAGGTGCCTCTTACGGGCATTCTCCTGACGGCGAGGCAGCTCTTCTCCCAAAGGAGAGACTTGACAAAACATGACAACGCCCCCGCCGGTGGCGCATCGATTGGGCTGATGGCATTCAGCAGGACGATTTTCCTCACCAGTCCGGGATTCCTCGATGCGTATCCCAGTGCGGTTGCAATTCCGTATCCCTGCGCAACCAGGTGGAAGGGAGGGATTTTCAGTGTGCCGTCAAGCAGGGAGGAGAGGTTTTGGATATGTCCTTCGAGGGAATAGCCATACTCCTTTGGCTTGTCGGAGAGTCCGCATCCAAGGTTGTCGACCGCAATCACCCTGAATCCATATTCCTGGAGTGCGGCGATGAGGTTTCTGAAGTGATATGTCCAGCCGACGATTCCTCCGACGACCACGACCGGGACATGCGCGGCACCTTCATCGACGTAGTGCATCCGATGCCCGTCTGGGGTCGTATGCCACTTTCCGGCAAAGGGCAGGCACTCTTTCCAGTCGCTATCGGCCATTCTTCCTTGTCAGCTGGCTATAAGTCCCTTGTGGAAGAGGAGAGTCAGGAAGCGGACATCCAGGACGTGTCCGGATTTGAACGAGGTGATTTTTCCTGCGGGTCGGCATCCTGGCGGCATCAGCGAGAGTGCCGCCACAAGGTCGAGGCATGTCCTGTGCCACACGGGCTCGAGGGATTTTCCGGCTGGCGTCAGGAGTTTGGGTTCGTTGACATACCCCTTTTTGCCCGCAAGCAGGATATTTTCGCGGGTATATCCAAGATTCCTGATTTCCGGGGAAAGCCACCCAAACAGCCTTGCCTTGCGCATTTCGGATGCGCTGCAGTTGGTTCTGGCGACTGCCCCGTGAATGAAGGCGTCGGGATGGAGGTCGAGGACGACTCTCTCCTGGCCGATTGCATTCGGGAAGTCTATCGAGACATCCAGGCGGAGGATGCGGCTGCCATCGCGGGCGGGTTCCCACAGGAGGAAGCCGCCGTTTGATGGATGCATCAGGACGACGGGGGACGACGGCGAGATATACCGCAACTCCTGGGTCGTGTCTTCCGAAAGGCCCGCATCCAGAAGAGCCCTCACAATCGGCATGGAGCCCTCGTCGAAGAGCGGGGGGTCCTCGGAGTCGGTTTCAATGCGAATGTTGTCAATGCCAAGCCCCAGACGATGGCAGATTACATGTTCGCTCATGCGGAATCGGTTCGCATCGACTCCGGTTCGCAGGACGATGGCCCGGTCTGCACGGCATACGCTCCCAAGGGTCATGGGAATTGGAAGCTGTTCGGGCAGGTCGACCCTGTCGACGACCCAGCCCGTGGCCATGCCCCGGGGAGCCGGGAGGAAGGCGAGCCTCCGTAACCTCCCCCTGTGGTAGGTGGCAGGCCCCTCGACCTCGGCCGGACGGGAGATCGTGGCCGCGTAACGGGGAGGCTCCCAACCCTCTGGCGCAAGGCGCGACTCGTCGACAGGCAATGCCTGGGACGCATCGTATGCCCTGGCAAATGCGTCCTGCGAACCAGAGAGAAGGATTGGCTGGAGGCGGCTCGCCACTCGCTGCAGCTAGATCTTGACTTCCTTGCCGCCCTTGTCCGCGGAACGGTAGAGTCCGTCGATGATCTTCTGGACGACCATTCCCTCCTGGCCTGAGGAATGCAGGGGGCTGCCGGTGAAGATTGCGGTGGTGAGGTCGCGGAGTTTGGAGACGAAGTCCATCGGCCACGGGTCGTCGGGCAGGAATCCCGCCACGGAGTTCAGCATGGTGCCCGCCTCGTCGTGGAAGAGGGTCGCGGTCTTGCTGTTGAAACCGCCCTTCGTGCCCATGATCTCCCAGTACGCGGTGTCTTCGGCGATGTGGGAGCAGTAGGAACTCTCAATCTGCATGAGGGCGCCATTTTCAAAACGGACCTGTCCGACGCAAAGGTCCTCGACAGTGTAGGTCTTGTAGTCCCAGTTCGGCCAGATTGAAACCACCTTCGAGGGCTTGTCACCCAGGAATGTCCAGGTGCGGCCGGAGGCCGCGACAGGAATGGGCTCGCCCATCGCATAGTGGGCGGACTCAATCTGGTGGACGCCCAGGTCAATCATGGGGCCGCCGCCCTGAAGCTCCTTCTGGCCGAAGACGCCCCAGTTCGGAACGCCGCGGCGACGCATCGCGTGGACCTTCACATAGAGGATTTCCCCGAGGAGCCCCTCCTCGACCGCACGCTTGCACATCTGGACCGCAGGGGTGTAGCGGATCTGGAAGCCGCAGGAAAGAAGCTTGCCGGCCTTGGCGGCCGCGTCGTTCATCGCCTGGCACTCCTTCGGGTTCATCGCCATGGGCTTCTCAACCATCACGTGGCATCCGGCGTTCAGGGCCGCAATCGTCGCAGGAGCGTGGACTCCGTTCGGGGTGCACACGTCCACGAGGTCGAGCTTCTCCTTCTTCAGCATCTCGTTGTAGTCGGCGTAGACGGCCGCGTTCTGGCATCCGGGCTGCTGCCTGAACCATTCGAGCCGCTCTGGCTTGATGTCGCATCCCGCAACGATTTCAGTTTCGGGCAGGTACTGGTAGGCTGTGATGTGGGAGTGGGAGATGTTCCCAGTCCCGATGAAGCCGACGCGAAGTCTCTTGGGTTGGGATGTGTTCTTCTTTGCCATGTGATTTGCCTCTTCTGACGTGGTGGATACGCGCTTGTGAAAAGCTACTTGATGGTGACTTCCTTGCCGCCCTTTTCAGCAGAACGGTAGAGTCCGTCGATGATCTTCTGGACAGTCATTCCCTCTTCGCCGTCGGCCCCGAGGGGAGTCCCCTTGAGGATGGCGTCGCCGAAGTTCTTCAGCTTGTTGTAGAAGAACATGCCCCACTCGTCGTCATTGGGCAGGAACGCGGCCTTCGAATTGACCATTGTGCCCGCCAGGTCGTGGTAGAGGGTGTTGTCCTTGAAGCTGAAGCCGCCCTTGGTGCCCATGACCTCCCAGGTGAGATACTCGTTCTCCTCAAGATGCGCACAGAAGGAACTCTCAATCTGCATGAGGACGCCGTTCTCAAAGCGGACCTGGCCGACGCAGAGGTCCTCAACGGTGTAGGTCTTGTAGTCCCAGTTCGGCCACATGGAGACCACGGTCGACGGCTTGTCGCCAAGGAAGGTCCAGGTGCGACCAGAGGCCGCAACGGGCTTCGGCTGGCCAATCGCACAGTGGGCGGCCTCAATCTGGTGGACGCCGATGTCAATCATCGGACCACCGCCCTGCAGCGCCTTCTGGCCGAAGACACCCCAGTTCGGGACGCCACGGCGACGCATCGCGTGGACCTTGACGTAGAGAATGTCCCCGAGAAGCCCTTCCTTGACGGCACGGATGCACATCTGGGTGGCAGGGTGGTAGCGCCACTGGAAGCCTATCTCCAGCAACTTCCCGGCCTTCTTGGCGGCGGCGCACATGGCCTCGCACTCCTGGGGATTCATCGCCATCGGCTTCTCGCAGATGACGTGGCATCCGGCATTCAGGGCCGCAATCGTCGCAGGCGCATGGACTCCGTTCGGGGTGCACACGTCCACCGCGTCAATCTTCTCCTTCTTCAGCATCTCGTTGTAGTCGGCGTAGACGGCCGCGTTCTGGCATCCGGGCTGCTGCTTGAACCATTCGAGGCGCTCGGGCTTGATGTCACAGCCGGCGACTACCTCGAACTCGGGCAGCTTCGCCAGTGCGGCGAGGTGGGAGGCACTGATTGAACCAGTCCCTATGAAGGCAAGGCGGATCCTGTTGCACTTGCATGCCTTGGAGGCGGGGGACTTCTTCTTGCAGGATTTGAGAGCGGTCATGATGAACTTCTAGTCAGGTTGCTGGTAACGGGAAAAACAGAAACTCACATAACATAGCATTTATGTGGAAAGTCTTGCCGTCTTTTTCAAGTTTAATTACAGGCAAAAGTGCAGGTTTTGTCATGAATTGTCAGATTTAGGGTTTATATTATCGAACTTACGTTTCAACGATAGTCTAGAAGAAAGAGATTTTACGCATCAAGCGAGGTTTAGAGCGATGTCTGAGGATTTGGAGAATTTAGGGGAGTCGCAGGGGCAGTCCGTAGAGGAGGGCGCCAGCATTCTTTTTGGTGGAGTCGAGGCTCCTGCGGAGGAGTCGAAGGATATCTCCGGCGATGTTCCCGTGGAGGTGTCAAGTGATGCTGTCGAGGAGTCGATAGAGGAGGGCGAGGCCACTGGCAAGGAGGAGCGGCTGGCCAAGTTCCTGGCTTCCTGCGGGATTGCCTCCCGCCGCAACTGCGAGGATCTCATCGAGGAGGGCCGCGTGACTGTCAACGGCGAGGCGGTCACCTCTCCTGCGTACAATGTCGACCCCGACAAGGATGTAATCTGCTTCGAAGGACGTGTCGTCGAAACCCATCCGAACGGGAAGATCTACATCATCATCAACAAGCCCGTCGGCTATACATGCAGCTCAAAGGACGAACATGCGGAACGCCTTGTGTTCGATTTGATTCCACGAAGGTTCGGACGCCTCTTCACTGTCGGACGGCTCGACCGGGACTCCGAAGGCCTCCTTATCCTGACCAACGACGGGGACTACGCGCAACGAATCATGCACCCGTCCAGGCAGATTCTCAAGCGCTACTATGTGGAGTGCGAAGGACAGTTCTCCACTAGCCTTCGCCGCAGAATGATCGAGGGATTCTACGACAACGACGAGTTCCTCCGCGCCCTGAATGTCGAGGAGAAGAGCGTCCAAAAGGGCCACTGCTCCCTTGTCTTCACCCTGGGAGAGGGACGCAAGCGAGAGGTGCGCAGGCTCTGCAAGGACGTGGGGCTCGAGGTCACGAAGCTCTGCCGCATCGGCATCGGAGCCCTCGAACTCGATGAAAAACTAATTCCAGGCGCTTGGCGAATCATGACGCCTGCGGAACAGGAAAAGGCCTTCGAAAAGGTCTATGTCCCCGATTACGCCGCCTCCTCGGATCCCAGGCCATATTGGCAGAAGTCCCGTGAAAACAGGCTCTTCGATCGCGAACACAGACCATATATGGCCAGCCCATATCCCGAATATAAGAAGGAAGACAAGGATTCATTCAAAGGACGCGGCGGCTTCGACCGTGACCGGACGCCCTTCGACCGCGACCGCAAGCCCTTCGAGCGCGACCGCAAGCCCTTCGACCGTGACCGTAAGCCCTTCGATCGCGACCGCAAGCCCTTCGATCGCGACCGCAAGCCCTTCGATCGTGACCGGAAACCCTTCGACCGCGACCGGAAGCCCTTCGACCGCGACCGTAAGCCCTTCGATCGTGACCGTAAGCCCTTCGATCGTGACCGTAAGCCCTTCGATCGCGACCGCAAGCCCTTCGACCGTGAAAATGAGCGCCGTCCCTGGTATCAGGAGGAGGAAGGCGGCTTCGAGAATCAGGAGAGGAACTTCGACCGTGACCGCAAGCCCTTCGACCGCGACCGCAAGCCCTTCGACCGCGACCGTAAGCCCTTCGACCGCGATAGGAAGCCCTTCGACCGTGACCGTAAGCCCTTCGACCGCGAGCGGAAGCCCTTCGACCGCGACCGCAAGCCCTTCGATCGCGACCGCAAGCCCTTCGATCGCGACCGGAAGCCCTTCGATCGTGACCGTAAGCCCTTCGACCGTGAAAATGAGCGCCGTCCCTGGTATCAGGAGGAGGAAGGCGGCTTCGAGAATCAGGAGAGGAGCTTTGACCGCGATAGGAAGCCCTTCGATCGTGACCGCAAGCCCTTCGACCGCGATAGGAAGCCCTTCGACCGTGATAGGAAGCCCTTCGACCGCGACCGCAAGCCCTTCGATCGCGACCGGAAGCCCTTCGACCGCGAAGGCGGAGGCTTCAAGGGTGGGCAGCGTGGAGGCTTTGGGCAGAAGCGCGGCTTTGGCGGGCGCGGAGGCAATGGCGACCGACGTGGCTCTGGCAATCGTTCATGGCGATAGATGAAGAGAGGAGAGGAGCATTCGCATCATGTTCTGGGCTATCCCCAGTTATTGGAGGAGATAGCCGGCTATGTGCAAAGCTCTGGCGGGCGCAGGCGCGTCCTTGCGTTGCGCCCCGTCTCCCAATTGCCTGAGATACAAAGGCGCCGCGGACTCTACGAAGACCTCATTCGCCTGAGCGAATGTGCATACGGGTTGCCATCCCTTTCCTTTGAAGAACTTGGCGGCGTGCTTGTCCGCGTCCAGCCGGAAAACGCACTTCTTGACGGAATGGAGCTGCGGCTGTGCTTGTCGCAGTTGCAGCTCGCATGGGAATTGCGTCAATTCCTTTCAGGCGCACCTGTCGACAATCTTCCCGTCTTCTCCGCCCTGGTTGCAAGAATTGATCCGTGCGAAGAACTTCGCCTGGCTTTGGCACGCTCGGTGGATGTCGACGGAGGCATTCTGGATTGCGCAAGCGAGGCTCTTCGTGACATAAGGCGTCGTCGCTCTGCAACGGAGCGTCACATACAGCGTTCTCTTGACGAATTGGTTCACTCCAGCGAGGCGGAAGGGTTCCTCCAGGACAGGTTTGTCACACAGCGCAATGGCAGGTATGTCATACCTGTGAAGAGGGATTCCCAGTCACGTGTCCCAGGCCTGGTTCACGACATCTCGTCCTCAGGGCAGACAGTCTTCGTGGAACCTTCCTCCACTCTTGCACAGGGCAATGAACTCTCTACGCTTGCCGCAGAGGAACGTGAAGAGGTGCGAAGAATTCTTGCAAGGCTCTCCGAGGGGGTCAGGCGCAACAATGACGCGCTTCGCCAAAACGAGGCGTTAATGGAGGAACTGGATGCGGCCGCGGCAGTGGCGCGCTGGGCGGCAGAGTATTCCTGCGTCCTGCCGGCATTCGGGGGATTCCTGAAGCTCTCATGCGCAAGACACCCGCTCCTGCTGTCGCAATTCCGGCGCGAAGGCGCAGGGCGAAAGGTCGTCCCACTAGACCTTGAACTTCCCAGAGGAACAACTACACTTGCTATAACTGGTTCAAATACAGGAGGTAAGACTGTTATTCTAAAAACGGTCGGACTTCTGGCGCTCGCCGCACAGGCTGGACTGCCCGTCCCCGCCGGACAGGACTCGCTCTTCCCTGTCTTCAAAAACATCCTCGCCGACATAGGCGATGAACAGTCACTCAACGATAATCTCTCAACATTCTCGGGACACCTGGCCAATATGTCCTGTATCCTGCATGAGGTGGCAGGAGAGGGCGAGTCGCTTGTGCTGCTTGACGAACTTGGCAGCGGAACCGACCCGGCCGAGGGAGGGGCAATCGCCTGCGCCGTCCTAAAGGAACTGGCACGACATAAGTGCCTGACAATGGCGACAACACACCTGGGCGTCGTAAAAAACTACGTCCATGCGACAAATGGCATGGTCAATGGCGCCGTCCGATTTGACGAGGAAAGCCTCCAGCCCGAATATGTCCTCGAGCTTGGACGCCCCGGGGCAAGCCACGCCCTCGAAATCGCGCGAAGCCTGGGAATGCCGCCACATGTCCTGAAGAGCGCCGAAGGCTTCATCAATGGCGAGGAACTCAGGCTCGAGGAACTGCTGTCACGACTCGAGGCGGAACATAAGTCGCTCCTTCTCCAAAAGTCAAAGGCAAAGGACGCCGCAGACGCGGCCGAAGCCGCACATGCCCAGGCACGACGACAACTCCAGGAACTCAAGGAAACACGAAAAAAAAAGCTAAATGACGCAATCTCCGAGGCGTCTTCAATTGTCGACAACACCCGCCGGCAACTCGAAAATCTCCTCAGGGATATAAGGGAGGCTGCACGACGACAGGGACAGGGCAGGGACACAGATCCAGAGGACAAGGTGGGAAAGGCGGCCTCCATGGCACGAAAGGCCATTGCAAAAAAACAGGACGACCTGGAAAAGGGATTCAGCCAAACCTCGGCCAAGCCCGCCGTCAAAAGCATCCCCGCAGATAAATTGGCCGTGGGAAGACGAATCTGGGTGGAAAGACTCGCCGCACATGGACGCGTCTTGCGGGTCGACCAGAACCGCAGGCAAATCGAGGTGGATGTCAACGGAATACCATTTGTGATGAGGGCAAGCGAGGTATTCCCCGAAATGGAACCCGAACCACAGCAGAAGGCTCACGAACGCATCGTCGTGAAAACCCCCGTCTTCCAAGGACAGACTTCACACGAGATTCTCCTGGTCGGAATGAGAGTCGAAGACGCAATCGACAGACTGACGCAGTATCTTAACGATTGCGTCCTCGCAAATCTCACGCAAGTCCGAGTGGTCCATGGCTTCGGGACTGGACGCCTTAGGGAGGCAATCCACCAGTTTCTCAAACACCAGTCCTTCGTCAAAAGCTTCTGCCTTGGAACAAATCCACAGGAGGGCGGGGCAGGAGTCACATTCGTGAATCTTCAATAGCTGCATTGATCATCAACTTATGAAGAAGGAAATCATTGAGGCGAATCAGACGGCCTCCACGCCATGCGACGGAGGAGAGGGCAAGGGGGACAGTCTCCCCGAAATCGACCAGCTGCTCGAAAAACTCGATGTCAGGACACGCGACAGCGACTTCAATACGCTGCGGAAAATGGTCGAGGACGCTCTTAAGGGCGGGTCGCAGAATGCAATGGAAACACCGGCGCCATTCCGCTGGCAGGACGGGCTGATCGAAAAACGGGTCACATACAATGCGTCCGTTCTCGATGTGGGATGTGGCAATGGAGACCTGCTTGTCAGGCTCTCCGAAGCAAAAAAGGCAAAGGTGCAGGGCATCGAAATCAACCAGGAAATGGCTATGCGCTGCATCGAAAGGGGAATCCCGACATGCCACGGGGATCTCGAGGAATGCGTCAGAATATTCCAGGACAAAAGCTTCGATTTCGTCATCCTCGAAGAGACACTCCAAACCCTGCAACACCCCATCGATGTCCTCAGGGAAATCCTACGCGTGGGAAATGAAGTCGTAGTCTCCATTCCTAATTTCGCACACTGGAGGGTGCGACTCGCATTCAGTCTGGGAGGAAGAATGCCCAAGACTGCATCACTGCCCCATACATGGTATAATACGCCAAATATCCACCTGTGCACGCTAAACGATTTCATGGACTGGATTGAGACTGATCATGTCAAAATCCTCGAAAGCTGGAGCCTCGTCTCCGGAAATATCATCCCATACGAGGCAAAACATAACCTGACCGCAGAACAGGCACTGTTCGTCCTGGCCTCGAATTGATTCATTGCACGCTGCACAAACAGTGTTTGAACCACGAAAAACACGAAGGGGGGGGGAAGAGGGAGAACCACGAATGGACACGAATGGACACAAAAATATTAAAACATTTTTAACCACGAAAAGCACGAAATACACGAAAAACTATATTTGAACCACGAATGGACACGAAAGGACACGAATATACAAAAACGTAGTCCAAGCAGTGTTTGAACCACGAATGGACACGAATTAACACGAATGGACAAAAAACGTAGTCCAAGCAGTGGTTGAACCACGAAATACACGAAAAAACACGAAGGAGGGGGAAGAGGGAGAACCACGAATGGACACGAATGGACAAAAACGTAGTCCAAACAGTGTTTATGTATTGGTCCCCTTTTGCAAGGGAGGCCAATACATCTGATCGTCACGCAGCACATCGGGAAACAGTTCCCGGACATCGCTCAGGGTGTGGATGCTGACGGCTGGTGCGATCAGGGCATCTTCTGGGGCATGGCGGTCAACTCGCCGGAAACACATTATATGCCCCGCGACTGGTGACTTGTCCGGAAGATCGGGAAGCATCTCTACGATTCGCATTATGCCGGGATCGACATCAAGACGCAGGTCACGCTCCGAGACGACAAGATCGACGTGATCGTGGTCGCCGCTGATTCTGGTGGTGTTCACCGACCGGCAGGGAAATGAACTGCTCTCCTACCGCGACTGCGGCACTCCGGCGGAACTCATCCGGGAGTTCCGGCTAGATCAGCCGCGCTTCGCGGACGGGCTGTTCACATGATCACCGACCGCATTCACCTGGGCGATCACTGTCCTGAGCCTCACCGGAACAGCGCTGAACATCCGGAAGAACATCTGGTGCTTCTACCTCTGGGCGTTGGGCAACATCGCGTGGCTGGGCTTCGACCTCTGGTCCGGACTCTACAGTCGGGCGGTATTGGATGCCATGCATCTGGCCTTCGCCGTCTGGGGAGCCATTGCGTGGAGACGAAAAAGCCCCTCGACGTGAGGGGCTGACGATGGAAGCGGGAAAACCGCTTACTGATTATCGGGGACAAACACCTTGGCGTCGAGGGAAGCAATGTCGCGGAAATGCTTCTGGTTCGCGCTGCACAGCGTGAGCGAGTTTTCACAGGCTGTGGCGAACACCAAGGCATCGGCAAGCTGAATGCCGGATTTCAGCGCATATTCCTCAATGAGGATCATGGCGCGATGCGAAACCGCCTCGGTAATAGGCAGGACAGTAAAGTCCAGCGCGTTCAGGAACTGTTTGATGAGCGTTTGCTCCCGCTTGTTCCGCGCTTCCTGCATCAGCTCCATGTAGTTGACGGCGGAGATGAAACGGTTATCGTCTTCGTCGACTTCCTTCGCAGCCTTCGCCGAACCGTGAAGCGCCCAGATGAGAACATCGGTGTCGAACAGCATCAGAAGCTCCTGGGTTTGCGGATTTCATCGACATAGGCGATGGGATCGGTCATGTCGGCGCGATCAGCCCACATCCCGAACGCGGGAAGATCGGCGACCTTGACCTTGCCGGGTTTCGCCTCGCCTAAGGGAATGATCACGGCGCGGCGGCGGCCGCGATGGGTGAGCGTGACACGCTCACGGCGGTCGATTGCCGACATGACTTCGCGCATCTTTTTTCTGAGATCAAGAACGCTGGCTTCCATGATAAACCTCCTTCTCAAGTGTTCACTTATACTATACACTCCGTGGGTGTGTTTCTCAAGTGCAAAATGCGGAAAATCCCTGTTTTGTAACAGGAAAAGTTAAACGCACGCGTTTCGTGCGTTGAATCGTGCAAAACAGGGGGTGTG
>ERZ1026860.69-NODE-69-length-78027-cov-13.461268_pt1 | contig 78027 bp, 64 predicted proteins | sample MGYA00380160_ERZ1026860 | MGnify/ENA primary metagenome ERZ1026860 (study PRJEB33269, sample SAMEA4719796) | human gut metagenome | biome: human-associated habitat; feature: organic feature; material: feces | place: Cameroon | collected 2013-10 ... | reverse complement strand
TCTGCAACCTTCAGGAAGCCTGCTATGTTAGCACCAGCTACATAGTTGCCATCAAGGCCATACTTCTTAGCTGCATCATCCAGATTGTGGAAGATATTAACCATGATTCCCTTCAGCTTGCTGTCAACTTCCTCGAATGTCCAGGAAAGTCTCTCGGAGTTCTGGCTCATTTCAAGTGCAGAAGTAGCAACACCACCGGCATTGGAAGCCTTACCAGGTGCAAACAGAACACCATTCTTCTGGAGATATTCAGTAGCTTCAATTGTTGTAGGCATGTTAGCACCTTCAGCTACTGCAAAGCATCCGTTAGCAACCAGTGTCTTGGCATCCTCAAGAGACAGCTCGTTCTGTGTTGCACAGGGAAGTGCGATATCAACCTTAACACTCCACTGATTGGTTCCTTCAGCCTTCTTATCATGATACTCTGCACTCTTTCTTGCTGCAGCGTACTCTGTCAGTCTTGCTCTCTTCACTTCCTTGATTTCCTTCAGAAGTGCTACATCGATTCCTTCGGGATCATAGATCCATCCGTTAGAATCAGAACAGGTAACAACCTTTGCACCAAGCTGCTCTGCCTTCTGGATTGCGTAGATTGCTACGTTACCAGCTCCGGATACAGCAACGGTCTTGCCTGCGATATCCTTGCCGTTGGACTTTAACATCTCTTCTGTGAAGTATAACAGACCATAACCTGTTGCCTCTGTTCTTGCAAGAGATCCACCATAGCTTAAGCCCTTACCGGTAAGAACACCTTCATAAAGGCCTTTGATTCTCTTGTACTGTCCATACATATATCCGATCTCTCTTGCTCCGGTTCCGATATCACCGGCAGGAACATCAGTATCTGCTCCAATGTGTCTGTAAAGCTCTGTCATAAAGCTCTGGCAGAATGCCATGATCTCTCTGTCAGATTTGCCCTTGGGATCAAAATCAGATCCGCCCTTGCCGCCGCCGATAGGAAGTCCGGTAAGGGAGTTCTTGAAGATCTGCTCAAAGCCAAGGAACTTGATAATTCCAAGGTTTACACTGGGATGCAGTCTTAAACCGCCCTTGTAAGGTCCGATAGCACTGTTAAACTGTACACGGAACGCATTGTTTACATGAACCTGTCCCTTGTCATCAACCCAGGGAACTCTGAAAAGGATCTGTCTTTCAGGAGTTACAAGTCTCTCCAATAAAGCATCCTTTCTGTATGCTTCCTCATTTGCTTCAATAACAACTCTAAGAGATTCCAAAACCTCTTTTACCGCCTGGTGAAACTCAGGCTGGGCAGGGTTCTTTTCCACTACCATCTGAAATACTTCATCAACATATGACATTGTAATATGTCCTCCTTTTGTGTATGTTTGTACTTCTGATTACTTTTTTTGTATTATATATCATGTCAAAAAAAAGTACAATACACTTTATGCAATTAAATCGGAAAAGTTTTTTCGTACTTTTTTTAGTAAAAAAGCTGACTGTTTTCTTTTCTTCTACAGGTAAACTTTCAGACTCTGGATACATTTTTCTTCAAAATCCATCAGTTCCTTAGCTACTTCTACTGACTCTTTTCCCGCATTTTTATGATGGTTCATGATCTTCCACATATCCGTAAGTCCCCGGTTATTCCCTTTTATCATCAGCTCCGCAATATGGCTTGTACTGTCATTCAGCATGGTATTTCCTGTAATCGCACTTTTCAGCATCAGTTCCTGGAAGCCACTGCTCTGATAGCTTTTTACCTGCTCCTTCATCAGGCATTTTGTAGCCTCCTGATAAAGAGACTGGTATCCCATCTCCTGCTGTCTGACAACCATAGCCAGATCATTGTCATAAATCTTATTTCCGATCATGGATGCCGCCTGCATAGCCATCTGTGTATTCTTCTGCACTTCCTGCAATACCCTTGCATCATCTTCGTTCATTCCGTTTTCCTGCCTTCCTTTCACCTTCATTCTGCTCTGCCAAGATCTCGCCTTCACGTTTGGCTGCAGAGCGATATTTCCTGTGGAGTAAAAAACAGAGTGAAGATATCTTCACTCTGTTTTAGTATTTCCTGTATATCGTATTTTATTCCGGACTCTGTAATTCCGCGTCCTGTTCTTCCTGGACAGGACTTTCTCCGGCTTCAGGCTGTTCCACGGTTTCGCTCTGGCTTTCTGGCTGCTCAGCAGCATCCTCTTCAAAAGGATAACAGATTCCCCACTGTTTTCTCAATTCATCCATAATCCTCATAATACGGATCGTCTCACTGTGAGTCATCTGTACGCATTCCAGTTCTTTATTATCCAGAGCCTTCAGGCAGGCCTCTACTTCATACTCATAACCACTGATCTGCTTTGGACGCATATAAGCGGCAATCTGCTGATATGAATCATCATAAACACGGATTGCTTCAAAATTGTTGATATTATCAATAACAGCGAATCCCTTTGTTCCATAGATCACACCTCTTCTGTCACTCAGGGACACAATTGAACTGTTCAACACCGCAACCTTACCATCCGTGTAGCGGATCGTGATACTGTTCTGCTCATCTACACCTGTCTCTGTATAAGTACAGGAGGAATCTATTCCTTCTATGCCCGTACCAAACAGCATGGCTGCCAGATTCAACGGGTAAACACCAACATCCAGAAGTGCACCACCTGCCAGAGACGGCTCTTTCAGCCTTGGCTTATCGCCTACAACATAGCCGAGGTTTGCTGTCAGAGTCTTAAGTTCACCAATGATGCCGCTTCCAAGAACCTCCTGGATCGTAGTTACCATTGGCATATAGCGGATCCACATTGCTTCCGTAATGAATACTTCTTTTTCTCTTGCCAGAGAGATCAGTTCCTGTGCCTGCTGTGCATTTGCTGTAAATGCCTTTTCACACAGTACCGGCTTTCCATTCAGGATACAGAGTCTGGCATTTTCATAATGTTCTGAATGAGGAGTCGCAATATAGATCAGGTCTATTTTCTTATCAGAAACCAGGTCTTCATAGGAATCATAAGCCTTCTTACAGCCATACTTTGCCGCAAAGGCATCTGCTTTGACTCTTGTCCGGGATGCTACTGCATACAGCTTCACACCCTTCATCTTTTTAATCGTATCAGCCATAATACCGGCTATATTACCGGTTCCCATAATACCGATATTGTACTTCTCAAACATAAGCATTCTCCTTATTCTACATAATCGGATTTAACAAATGCTGTCTGTCCTTTATACTTGACTTTGGTCCAGCCATCAGCCTGCTTCATGATCAGATCCAGCTTCTCACCAACATACGCGGTGCCAAGGGAATCCGCTGTCGTACTTGCACTGGTACGAACCTTTACATTCTCTTTCACAGTGACTGTTCCCGAGACAGTTCCGGAATCTGCATCTGTACTCTCAGCCTCAGCACTACCGGTATCTACCACTGTCTCCTCTGACACTGTCTCCAGATACTCACTTTTGATATAAGCATCCTTACCATTATACTCGACCTTACTCCAGCCATTTCCCCGCTGTTCAAGAAGCTTGAACTCCTGTCCGATCTGTGCCTTATCAATCTTATCCGCCGTCTCACTGTCTGAGGTACGAATATTTACTACATCCGTAGCCTTGACCATAGTGACTGTTGTCACAATATTGTCTGTGCTGCCAGGTTCTTCTGTTTCTTCTTCCGCAGCTTCTCCCTCTGCTTCTTCTGCAGCTTCTTCTGCCACATCCGGAGTTTCCTCCTTGGCAAGGATCACACCGACATCTTCATTGATCTTTTCCTTCAGATATGCGACGTACTCATTCAGTTCATCATCTTCTGCAAGGAGGTCATTATACTCCACAACAACCTTATTGTTCAGATCGACCACATCATCCTGAAGTGTTACTTCTTTAATATAGTTCCTTACTGTATCATCGTAGGTACCATCATTGATAAAGTACTGTCCATCTCCATCCTGACCAATATAGTATGTCTTCAGCCCCGGAAGCTCCTGATCCACATCTGTAAATTTCACTTCTGAATAGACATAGGCTACATAAGTATTCTCAGCAAGTCCCGGCTTCGTATAAACATTCAGGACAGGATAGTCTTCAATATACTTACTCATCTCCTGTATACGGATCTTTTCAATGTCGTTCAGATAAGTGTTCAGGGATGCGATTGTTTCCACATCTCCTGATGCCTGTGCATCGTAATACGTCTTGATAATATTGTTGATCTCAGGATAGGCATTTTCTTCCAGTTCATAAACCGGTGTACTAAGTCCTTCCACTGAAGCTGATTCTTCCTGACCTGCGATTGCCGCAGCAGCTTCTTCCGCTTCCTTTTTCAGTGCCTCTTTCTGGTTTGCATTAATGGCAACAAATATGGTAATGAGTACACATACAACAAGAACAACCGGCATTACGATCTTAGTATTATCCATGATCCAGTCTTTGACTGCTATGGATTTTTCTTTCAGCATATGCAATTTGTTCTGATTGGATTGTTTCATAGCTTTCCTTTCTTTTATTCAAGGTGATGCAAATGCACCCGACAGGAATCGAACCTGCATTAAAGGCGTCGGAGGCCTTCGTTCTATCCATTAGACTACGGGTGCATAAAAAAATAATTATTACAAATTTGTTACATCACCTTGAATATCATATCATAAGAATCCCGTAATGTCTACCCCACCATTTATGAAAAAACTGTGAACCCAGACTCCTGTCAGCAGAGCTGTTCAATCCGGTCGGTTTCTCTTCTGTAATAATAAACCGAATCTGCCAGGATTTCACAATCTGCCACACAATTTTCATTGATCTCTGTCACCATCCGAAGCAGCTCCTGTCTGTTTCGGTCTCCCTGATCCGGCAGGAGCAGAACCTCATGTACAGAGCTTGGCAAAATATAAAGGTTCCTGCCAATCTTCCCGGCAAACTGCTTTAGTACACCTGGATAAAACATACATACAGCTCCCTGCAGTCTCTGACGGTTACTGAGTACAAAGAGTGGAATCCTTACCTGATCCGACTGAAGCTCCTCACGGAGCTTTTCTCTCTTTTCATCTGCCCAGTTCCTGAAGATCAGTTCCTCGATCGGTTCTATAGACGCCGGATATCTGACAGGTGTATTAACCAATGCCTCTGCAAACAGATCCTTATCCGTAATGCCCCATTTTTCCAGATGCTCATTTTTAACCAGAATAGAAGCCTTTCCATAGAAGGGTGACTGCTGTACGGTATAATAGCAGACAAGAGCCAGATTACACACCGGTCTCCAGGGTGTATCCAGCAGAAGCTTCTTATTTTTTTCATAATGGATCAGCCTGACAGAGATCTGTTCCTTCGCCGTTTCAAAATCAAGAAAATCTGACAGATTTACTTCCTCCGGGATCCTGCTCTGATGAAGGATCCTTGCAAGTGCCTCCACGATCTTTGGAACTGCCGTCCCCTCCTTGTAATTTTCATAGAAGTCATTGATATATACAGTAGGTGATGTGTTAAGCCCCTCCTCCTGGACAACGATACCAAGAAGCTCCACGCCATTGTTCTTTTTTACTACTGTAGTTGTGATCTGGAACCGCTCTCCCATTGTTTTCTTCAGTTCCCTGACAACTGTTTCTGCAAATACATTAAAATTCATAGATGTGTTTTCCATAAGATACCTCTTTCTTAGATGTGTTTTTAGAATATTGCTGATTTTGTTTTTGAAGTTTCCGCTCTCGAAGCCGTGCCTCTGGCACTTCCCGTTCTGCTTTCGCAGAACCTTCGATCGCTGTCATGTGCAGAATAAAACAAATGTCTGCTTCGCAGCCGCTTGTTTTCTTTCTGCACATACAAAAAAGACAATGAATCAAAGTTCATTGTCTTTCAGGCTTATCATTGTCTCGTGGTACGTCTTATACTCTGGATAAATACTCTCCAGTTCTGGTGTCGATCTTAATCTTGTCACCAAGTTCAACGAATAAAGGAACGTTAACGGTTGCTCCTGTCTCTACAGTAGCAGGCTTGGAAGCACCAGTTGCTGTATCACCCTTGAATCCGGGCTCTGTATCTGTGATCTCAAGCTCAACAAACAGCGGAGGTTCAATAGCGAATACGCTGCCATTGTGGGAACATACCTTAACCATTTCGTTCTCTTTTACAAACTTCAGGGCATCGCCAACTGTATCAGCGTCCAGTGCGATCTGCTCATAGGTTTCCACATCCATAAAGTTATACAGGTCTCCGTCTGAATACAGATACTGCATATCTTTTCTATCGATTCGTGCCTGAGGACACTTTTCAGTAGGTCTGAAAGTCTTCTCTACTACGCCGCCACTCTTGATATTCTTCAGCTTAGTTCTTACAAATGCAGCTCCTTTACCGGGCTTTACATGCTGGAACTCAATAATCTGGTAAACATTATTATCTAACTCAATCGTAATACCATTTCTGAAATCACCTGCAGAAATCATTAAAATATTCCTCCTAAAATTCTCACGTTATAATTCTTATTAAGTTTAATATAAATACCGATAATTTTCAACTGTTTTCTGCTACTAATTACAAAAAACTACTTTCCCTGTCTTTCCAGCAGGAAATCTACTGCCTCCAGATAACCCGGAAGACCATGTCCATAGATCTGTTTATCACATGCCGGCGCTGTTACGGAAACCTTGCGGAACTCCTCTCTGTTTGTGATATCGGAAATATGGATCTCCACCTTTGGCATAGTCACGCTGGCAAGGGCATCATGGATCGCATAGCTGTAATGAGTATAGGCTCCCGGATTGATCACGATCCCTTCTGTTCCGTCAAAGTAGGCATCCTGAATCCTGTCAATAATGGCACCTTCATGGTTACTCTGAAATACCTCTATGGTGCAGCCTGTCTCTTCTCCCTTTTTGGCGATCATCTGCAGCAGATAATCATAATCCTGCGTTCCATAAATATTCTTCTCACGAATACCCAGAAAATTCAGGTTTGGCCCGTTAATAATCAAGATTTTCATTTTTCTTCCCTGTCCTTTCCATTCCATCTCTCTTCCCCCTGAAGCCTGCATATCTCATCAATGATCTCACCAAAATTCTTTTCTCCCACATCGATCACATGATCTGCACATGCCTCATATAATGGTGCTCTCTGTTCCAGCAGTGCCCTGATCTTCCCCTTCGGATCTTCTCCCTGCAGAAGGGGTCTTGTAGTATCATACTTCAGTCTCTCATACACAATTTCCGGTGTGATCCTGAGATAATAAATACTCCCAAGTTCTGCAAGCAGTCTGGCATTCTCTTCCCTAAGCGGCAGTCCCCCACCGGTAGCGATGATCCTGTTATCCTCTGTCCGGATCAGCTCCCTGATACAATCCGTTTCCATTTTCCGGAAGCAGGCTTCTCCTTTACTGGCAAACAGTTCGGAAATACTCATTTTCTGTTTTTTCTCAATCCATTTATCTGTATCGATCAGTGTTCTCCTGAGTGCATAGGAAAGCCGGATCCCCGTGCTTGTCTTGCCACATCCCATAAACCCGATCAGTATAATATTATTTTTCATCCGTCTCTATCCTTTGACTTTTTCCTGCAGCAGAGCGGACACCTTACGGATCACATTCTCCGGTACTTTGGTATCCAGAAACAGTTCATAGGCAATGATCCCCTGATACAAGAGCATCCGGATACCGCAATAAGCCTCTCCACCAGCTTCCTTTACCAGCTTCATAAATCTGGTTTCCTCAGGCTTATAGATCAGATCATAGGCTTTGCTGATATGCTGGTAAAAAGCCGGATCCAGTATCACGGCATCCTCCGTATTGGGGTACAGCCCGGCACTGGTTCCCTGGATGGCTGTCATCTTTTCTTCCGGCAGCTTCTCATACTCTGAAAGCGCCATTGGAAGAATACAGTCTCTTTCATAAGCCCTGTTCACTTCCTCTGCAAGAACTGCTGCCTTTTCATAGGAGCGGTTTAAAAGATATACTCTCTTTGCCCCTTTCTCTGCGCAGAGAAAAGCGGCTGCCCTGGCCGCACCACCTGCCCCGAGAAGGATCATATCCTCCGCTTCAAAGGCAATGCCTTCCTCCTCCATCGCACGGTATAAGCCCATCATATCTGTATTGTAACCACGGAAGCCGTTTTCTGTTCTGACAAGGGTATTCACGGCACCGATCTTCTCTGCCAGTCCTTCTACGCAGTCAAGACAGGGGATCACCGCCTGCTTATAGGGTACTGTCACATTCAGTCCCAGTACATTCAGACTGTAAGCACCTGCAATGGCCTTCTGCAGATTTCCCTGTTCCACATGGAACGGCATGTAGACCAGATTGTCATGCATCTCTTCTGCCACCGTATTATGGATCACCGGTGAAAGGGTATGTTCCACCGGATTCCCAATCAGTCCGCAAAGTCTTGTATGTCCGTTAATTTCCATATCTTATCTCCCATTCCCATGAACCAGAAATTCTGTACCTTCTTTTCTGCATTTTTTCTTATAGAAATACAGGACAATCCATTCCAGCCGCCGTTTCAGAATGATCTGGATCTCTTCCTTCTTATTAATAGGTCTTGTCAGAATGGAAAAAATCCCCACCCTTCTGGCACCCCATACATCCGTAAAAAGCTGATCTCCGACAAACAGGGTTGTACCTCTGTCTGTTCCCATCTTTGACATTGCCTCCTCATAGCCTCTTCTCGCCGGCTTTCCTGCCTTAAAAATATAGGAAACATGGACTTTGTCATTAAACATTTTCACTCTGGGCTCTTTATTATTGGAAAGGAGCATGATCTGAAAGCCTGTCTTCTTAAGACGCTCCATCAGGGCAATGCTTCTTTCATCTGCCGGTGCCCCATGCTCCACCAGCGTATTGTCAATATCAAAAATAATCCCCCGGAATCCCCTCCGGTAATATTCTTCATAATCAATTCCATAAGCCGAATCCATATACAGATCCGGATAAAAAGTCTGCAGCATACGATTCCTCATTTCTCTCTCTGATGAGTATAACAAAACACCCTGCACTTGTGCAAGGTGTTGTTTATGCTGCCTGTATAAAACAGTCCCCTATATTTCCCGGACTGTCTATTTACGGATTACCATGCCATCTTCCGGATTTACCGAAATGGTGCTTCCTACAAAGTACTGGTAGTCCTGCAAAATGGAATCCTTCTTCATATCAGAGATCGCTTTCTGCATATCCAGATTCATCAGACTGCTCTCACTGCCCAGATAATCGAAGGTTTCTTCCTTATGGAAGGTCATCGAGATTTCGGAAGGACTCACAGAGGTTCTCTTCTGTAATGCACTCTCCTCTGCTGCACTCTGCTGTATCTGTCCACCTGCAGGCTGCTCCTCTGCTGCATTTCCTGACATGGTACTGTCAGGTACTGTTTCCTGCTGTACTTCTATCTTCTGCGGAGTAACTGCGGAGGCTTCCGGTATCCGGTAATAAGCTGATATATTATTGTAGCCTGACATCAGACTGATTGCCATCGCTTTACTCCTTTCTGTCAACATTATTTTATGATTATATCATATGTATCGGTCCATGAAAATAAAAATTAACATTGTTTTCATATTTCGTATATTTTCGAAGCATGCCCTCCTACACCAGGATCCCGGCTGCCTTAAGGAGTCTGCCTGTATAGGGGTCTTTATGATGGAAGTAGACCTCCTCCACATCCCCACTCTCCCTGATCTGTCCCTGCTGCATGATCAGCACATGGTCACACATCTCATATACTACTCTCAGATCATGGGAAATAAAAAGAATGGACAGATTCATTTCCTTCTGGATTTCCTTTAAAAGTGCAAGAATCTGTGCCTGTATTGTCACATCCAGTGCTGATACCGGCTCATCGGCGATCAGAAGCTCCGGCTCCAGCATCAGTGCTGCAGCAATCGCAATCCTCTGCCTCTGTCCACCGGAAAGTTCTCTTGGATAATGCTCCAGAATCTTCTCTTCCAGTCCTACCCGCTCCAGCATGGTCTTTACCTTCTTCACTCTCTCTTCTTTTGACAGTCCACCCTTCAGACGCAGCGGCTCCTCCAGAATCCATGCAATCCTTTTCGATGGATTTAAGGATCCGTAGGGATCCTGAAATACCATCTGAGGCTGCATGGTATTTCTTATGATCGTCCCTTCATAGGGAATCATCTGCAGAATACTTCTGGCAAGAGTCGTCTTGCCGCTTCCGCTCTCTCCCACAAGGCCAAGAATCTCTCCCCGTTTCATGGCAAAGGAAACATCCTTCAGCACCTGTATGCTTTTTTTCTTTTCAAAGGGAGTTTTCCGGCTCACAGGATAAAACACCTGCAGATCCGTAACCTCCAGAATATTCTCTGTCATCATGAATCCTTTTCTGTCTTTCTGATTACCCTTGGAATCGCTGCGATCAGCTTCTTCGTATATTCTTCCTTCGGATGATAAAAAATCTCATCCGCAGGTCCGCTCTCTACCACATAGCCTCCCCTCATCACCAGCACCCGTTCACATAGCTGACGCACCAGGCTTAAGTCATGGGAGATAAAAAGAATGGCTGTCTTCTTTTCCCGATTGATCCTTTTCAGCAGCGCTACGATCTGCTCCTGGATCGTCACATCCAGTGCTGTCGTCGGTTCATCAGCGATCAGAAGCTTCGGATCACAGATCATGGCCGCTGCGATCATGACGCGCTGGCGCATACCTCCGGAGAGCTCGTGTGGATACTGCTCATACACCTGCTCCGGATTATGCAGTTCCACCTTTTCCAGCATTTCTATAGCACGCTTTTTCCGTTCTTCCTTTGAAAGCTCCGTGTGCAGACGGAGAGCCTCTTCTACCTGCCAGCCGATCTTTTTCACAGGATTTAAAGAGGTCATCGGCTCTTGGAATATCATACCGATCTCATTTCCCTGGAACTTACGCAGTGTTTTACGGTCACAGTCAAGGAGATTCACTCCCTCAAACAGAATCTCTCCTCTTTTTTTCATGTCCTTCCTGCTCAGGAGCCCTGCTATCGCCAGCGCACTCATAGATTTTCCGGAGCCGGATTCTCCTACCAGTCCAACGATCTCCCCCTCATGCAAAGCAAGGTCAAAATCATAGACCACAGTCTCCGGTCTCTCATGATCAAAAAACTCTATATTCAGATCTGTAACTCTTATCATTTCCTTACTCATTTTTAAGCCCATCCGACAATAAACCAAATCCAAGCACCAGCAGTATGATCGTCAGTCCGGGGAACAGCGCATACATGGGTACACTGAACAGAAATGACTGTGCCTCAGAAAGCATTCTTCCAAGACTGGCATCCGGCGGCTGTACACCGATTCCAAGGAAGCTCATTCCCGCCTCTGCCAGAACAGCATTGTTAAAGCCGATCATAATGGCTGACAGCAGCACTGTCATGGTATTTGGCAGGATATGTACAAACATGATCCTGAAGTCCCCTGCTCCCTGGAGCTTTGCGCTTTTCACATAATCCATGTTTTTATTCCGGATAAATTCACTCCGCACGATCCTGGCAAAGCTTGGTACAAAGGCAATGCCAAGTGCGATGATCACATGATACTTGCCGCTGCCAAGAAGGCTGATAAACAAAAGGGCAAGCAGGATACTGGGAAAGGCAAACACAGCATCATTGATCCGCATCAGCACTTCATCCAGGATACCGCCATAATATCCGGTCAGCGCCCCGATCAGAATACCGAAAGTGACACCGATCAGTACAGTTCCCGCAGCCACGATCAGAGTCGTTCTGCTCCCGGAGAGCACCCTTGAGAAAATATCCCTTCCAAAATTATCACAGCCCATCAGATGTTTCACCGATATGCCAGCAAACTTGGCAGAAGGATCCATGGTATTGGGATTATAAGGAGTATAAAAGCATCCCATCAGGATCATAAACAGCATGATCCCTGTCAGGATACTTCCCGCTATGAAATTCTTGTTTTTTCTGATCTTTTTCCAGTTCATCCTTTTCTCCCCGGATCATTCTACTGATATTCTGGGATCTACCAGACCATAGATCACATCCACCACCATATTGACTACAAGCACCAGCGTAGCAATACACACGATCACCGCCATCACCACCGGATAATCCCTGTTGGAAATAGACGTCAGAAGAATCCTTCCAAGCCCAGGGATCCCAAAAACCTGTTCAATGATAATGCTGCCTGCGATCATATCAGAAAGTGCCATCCCAAGAAAGGTGATCACCGGGATCATGGCATTCTTCAGTACGTGACGGTACAGGACGCTCCGTTTACTGTTTCCTCTGCTATAAGCTGTCCGCACATAATCAAGCTTCATTTCCGAGATCACAGAGCTCCTAAGAAGCTTGACCGCCATGGCTGCCTTTGGCAGTGCTATGGCAAGAGAAGGAAAGAACAGATATCCCACGAACTTTCCTATATTTACCTGATAGGAAACATAACCACCCGGTGTAAACAGCCGGAAGATCATTCCAAATACAAAGGTGATGAGGATCCCGGCAAAGAAAGGCGGTACTGCCATAATGATCTGATTGACCACGGTAATGATCCGGTCTGTCATACCACCCTCGTGCTTTGCCGCATACAGGCCTACAGGAATGGAGATCAGTATCATCCATACAAAAGCCATCAGTGTCATGGTAATGGTAACCGGCAGCTTATCCAGGATCATTTCGCTGACCGGCATCCGGTAGCTGTAAGAGGTGCCCATATCTCCCTTCAGGAAGCCGGCAGCCCATCTGCCATACTGTACAAGCACCGGGTCGTTCAATCCAAGCTCCTCCCGCAGTGCCTCTGCCCTCTCTGGTGTTGCCTGGGTGCCCAGCATGGAGGTCACCGGATCTCCCGATATCATATGAAAAGCAAGAAAGACAAAGAGCGTGACTGCAAACAGGGTTACGCACATCGTCAAAATCTTTTTGCCTGCATATCTCATCTCTTTGTCCTCCTATCGTCAGATTACTGGCTGACAAGCTTCAGTTTTGCTATATCCTGAACATACAGGGGATAGAACTCATATCCTGTATAGTTCTTATTTAATGCTACAAACTCCGGCAGATCCTGAATATAAACATTTGCTGCATCTGTAGCAAGAATTGTTTCGCATTCCTTGTAATACTTTGTTTTCTCTGCATCATCCGTGCTGGCAAGTGCATTCGCAAAAGCCGTATCATAGTCTGCATTGTTATAGTTGATAAAGTTGTTGGATGCCGTACTGGTAAATCTCTGCAGAAGGGCTGCTCCTGTAAGACTTGATGCATCTACGCCAACAACCGTGGATTCAAAGTTTCTGTCTGTATAAACATCACTCAGCCAGCTGTCCCACTCCACAAGCTGGATATTGGCAGCTACACCGATATTGGCAAACTGCTCTACCAGAACCTGTGCGGTATCTATATGAGGCTGGTAGTTGGAAGGTACTGTGATCGTAAAGGAAAAGCCATCCGGATAACCGGCTTCTGCAAGCAGCTCCTTTGCCTTGTCAAAATTCTGTTGATACGTATCATTCAGTTCTTCCATATAGTACTTTCCAAACGCCGGAAACATAGAGCTTCCCAGCTCGGTTCCCTTACCGTCTGAAATGATATCCATGATCTCCTGCGGATTTACTGCATAGCTGAGAGCCTGTCTGACCCTTACGTCATCAAAGGGTGCTACAGCATTGTTCAGGTAAAGAGCCTGCACCAGATTCATCGTTCCTTCCAGTACATCAAACTTGTCAGAAAGCTCTGCTGCCTGGGTTGCTGTCACTCTTGCGAACATATCAATGGATCCGCCCTCCAGATTCATGACAATGGAATCGGCATTGGCACAGATCTTAAAGGTTACATTCTCAATATTAGCCTTTTCTCCCCAATAATCATCAAACCTCTCTACTACAAAGTTCTCCTGGGGTGAACGGGATACATATTTGTAAGGTCCTGTTCCGATGGGATTGGTATCCGGATTCTCATTGGCCTTTGGAATGATCGCTGTCGTCATATAAGCCAGGAATTCTGTGTCTGCTTCCTGCAGTGTTACAACTACGGTATGATCATCTGCGATCGTTACGCTCTCAATATTGGAAAACGCCGGTACCAGAGGTCCTCCGTTACTGGTATCGGCGCATTTGTCAAGCGAAAACTTTACATCCTCTGCCGTAACCAGGCTTCCGTCGTGGAACTTTACTCCGTCTCTTAATGTGAAGGTATATACCTTCCCGCCTTCTGATTCTTCATAGGCGCTTGCCACTGCAGGGATTAAATCACCATCACTGGTCGGCTTAACCAATCCTTCAAACAGATTGAATAATACCTCTTTAGTTCCTGCCGCCACTGCCTTGTGGGGGTCAAGACTATCCTCCAGATCCTGGGGGATTCCGATGGTAATCTGAGAAGAACTCTCCCCTTCCTTGTCACCTGCGCATCCGCCCAGTGCAACAGCAAGTGTGGTAAGCATGAAGACCAGAAGCCATTTTACTGCTCCTTTTTTCATGTTTCTGATTCCTTTCTCATTCTTGTTATGAAATTTTGCATTCTGTTTAAATGCCTCGCTTATTGTATATGATTCTTTTTAAAAAAGCAATCCTTTTTTCAGGACTGCTTTCTTTTTATGGGAAAACGTCTTTCCCCGTTCCTTCTTTCTGTTTTCTCTATTTCAGTACCTTCTTCAGTTCGTCCATAAAGGTATTGATATCCTTGAACTCCCGGTATACAGAAGCAAATCTGACATAGGCTACAGCTTCCAGATTCTTCAGCTTATCCATGACAAGTTCTCCGATCACACGGCTTGGGATCTCTTTCTCTTCCCGGTTAAAAATCTCTGTCTCTACTTCATCCACGAGCTGGTTGATCTGATTGATGCTGATCGGTCTCTTATGGCAGGCACGAAGAACGCCTGCTTCGATCTTGGATCTGTCATATGGCTCCCTGTTCTCATCCTTCTTGATCACAATCAGGGGAATCGTCTCTATCTTCTCATAGGTGGTAAAGCGTTTACCACATTCATCACATACCCTTCTTCGTCTGATGGAATTGTTATCCTCTGCCGGTCTTGAATCAATGACTCTGGTATTTTCATGGCTGCAATAGGGACATTTCATAGGCTTTCTCCTGTTCTGGTTCTTTGAGAATATTATATTCCGCACAGAAAAGCATGTCAACCGCAGACATCTACAATAATAATATCAGGTCCGATCTGTTTGATATCCTTATAGGGAATACAGTAATCCGGTTCCGATTTCAGAAGATTACAGAATTTATTATTTCCCGGTACCATGACACTGCATATCCTTCCGCTACATTCATCAAACTCAAGATCTCCGATCCTGCCGAGCTTCCTGCAGTCCCTTAAATTGATCACGTCCTTACATTTCAGTTCTGAATAACGCATCTTTTCCTGCCTCTTCCTCTTTTTATTATTTTATGCAGACAGACAAATCTGGAAATCCTTTTTCTGCATGAATATTTTCCTGTTCTTTTGAGAATGATTACAAGTATCTAGTAAACAGGAGGATTCTTTATGGCACAGGGAAAAGTTGAAATCTGCGGGGTAAATACGGCAAGACTCCCCCTGCTGAAGGCAGCAGAAAAAGAGGCTCTTTTTAAAAAAATCACGCAGGGGGACACCTCTGCCAGGGAAAAATATATCGAGGGAAACCTGCGTCTTGTCCTCAGCGTGATCAAGCGTTTTTCATCCAGCAGTGAAAATGCGGATGATCTGTTCCAGATCGGCTGTATCGGTCTGATCAAGGCCATTGATAACTTTGATGTTTCCCTGAATGTCAAATTCAGCACATATGCCGTACCTATGATCATCGGAGAGATCCGGCGTTTTCTCCGTGACAACAATTGTATCCGGGTCAGCCGCTCCCTGAAGGATACAGCCTACAAAGCCATTTATGCAAAGGAAATGCTGTTAAAGAAAAATATGAAGGATCCTACTCTCAGTGAAATTGCAGAAGAAATCGGTATCTCCAAGGAAGATATCGTCTATGCCCTGGATGCCATCCAGAATCCAATGAGCCTGTACGAGCCTGTTTTTACTGATGGCGGGGATACCCTTTATGTCATGGATCAGATCAGTGACAAGAAGAATAAAGAAGAGAACTGGGTGGAACATCTTTCCTTAAGTGAAGCCATGAAGCATCTGAATAAACGGGAAAATGAGATCATCTCCCTGCGTTTCTTTGAAGGAAAAACCCAGATGGAAGTCGCCGGCATGATCGGCATTTCTCAGGCGCAGGTGAGCCGCCTTGAGAAAAATGCCTTAAAGACCATGAAAAACTATCTGTCTGCCTGAATCAGTTCCTTTTTCAGACGCTTCATAATTTTCTTCTCCAGCCTGGAAATATAAGACTGGGAAATACCAAGCATCTCAGCCACCTCCTTCTGGGTCAGCTCCTTCCCGGAAGGATCGCTTAAGCCAAACCTTAAATTAATGATCGTCTTTTCCCTGTCAGACAGCTTATCTACCGCTTTCAATAAAAGCTTTCTCTCCACCTCTGTTTCAATATCCCGGTAGATCACATCCTCATCCGTTCCAAGAATATCTGACAAAAGCAGTTCATTCCCGTCCCAGTCCACATTCAGGGGCTCATCAATCGAAACCTCCAGCTTCGTCTTATTGTTTCTCCGAAGGTACATCAGAATCTCATTTTCAATACATCTTGACGCATAGGTTGCCAGTTTGATATTTTTCTGCGGATTAAACGTATTGATGGATTTGATCAGGCCGATCGTACCAATGGAGATCAGATCCTCCACACCTACCCCGGTATTATCAAACTTCTTTGCAATATAAACAACAAGTCTTAAATTATGCTCGATCAGAATGGATTTGGCTTCATCCTCATACTCCGTGCCAAGGTCACTGATCACTGCATTCTCCTTATCCGCCTCAAGAGGCGGTGGCAGCACCTCACTTCCTCCGATATAGTGTACATCTCCCTGTCTTCCTGTAAGAAATCCTGCTTCTCTCCGATATATCTTAAACTGGAATCTTCCTGGCATTGCAACCTTAAAAACCATAACTGCTCCTCCTATAAAAACCACTGCTGTGGCAGAATCATCTGATATTTCTTTCTTCCGGACACACGCTCTCTGCACACGGCAATCATCACCTGCTTAAGGCGTCTTCTGCCCGTTTCCTCCTCCAGCTGTATTTCTTCTATTTCATAGGCATCCAGCATTCCTCTTTCTGTTCCTATACTGTGAAAGGGAATGATCCTGTATTTCTCAGGTCTTTTGCAGTGGCTCATTTTTTCAAAGCACACCTCATCCAGTACTGCCACCGGCTTTCTGCTGACGGGCTCAATCAGCCCGTTCCCGGTATCGATCAGTCCTGTTATGGCGAAATTCCCGTCATCCCCGGGAAGCCATACCCTGCAGAAATGCGTCTGCATTTTTCTCTGCTTCCAGTCCTGCAAAAAAGCCGCAAGTCCATATATTGCCATGCCCGAAAGCATAAGCAGCTCTCCCTGGACTCTTATGCTGTTTTCCAGGAGAATACGCTTTACGAACAGCATGCCTCCGCCCAGGAAAAATGCAAAGGTGAAATAAAACAGCATCCCTGTAAGCAGTTCTTTTCCTTTCTGAAAAGGTGCTGTGATCTTCAGCATGAGCAGTGCTGTGATCACTTTTACAAAGATCCCGGAAAGCAGGCTTCCTGGCAGACACAGGGTAATACAGTACATCCCTGCTCCTGCCGCTGCCCCGCCCATGACCCGAAAAAAAGTGGTAGATTTCCTAAGGGTCTTAAGGGTCAGTCTCAGGATCAGAAAATCAGGCACCAGATTATGTAGAAAGATACTGTCAAGATACAGAACTTTTTGCAAGTGTCACCTCTCTTTCCATGGCACTTCATCATTATAATCATTCTGAAGTCCGGATTTTGTCAAAATCCGGACTTCACTCCCATAACTCATCGCAAAAAGAGCCGGGAAACATGTCCGTTTCTGCAAACGGTACACATTTTCCGGCTCCTTTATTCCTTTCCGTGATCACATACTGTAAAAGCTTCTGGCTGCCTTCACAAGCATTCTGATATCCTTCGTTCCTGCTGTTTCCACGCTGGAATGCATGGCAAGCTGTGCCAGCCCGATATCCACACAGGGAATGGAAACCTGTCCCGCAGAAATATTACCAAGAGTAGAGCCACCGGCAATATCAGAACGGTTACAGTATACACTGACAGGCACATCGGCATCCCTGCATACCCTTCTCATGACAGCTTCCGAATATGCATCCGTGGTATATTTCTGCCCTCCATGATACTTGATCACAATGCCTCCATTCAGATATGGCCTGTTTCCCGGATCTGCCTTTTCCGGGTGAGCCGGATGCATGGCATGGGCATTGTCTGCGGAGATCATGAAGCTGTCGGCAAGAAGCTGCAGATAAGTGCTTTCAGAAGGATCATACTCTTCACTGATCCGCCGCAGGGTATCCCTCAGAAATGTAGAAGCTGCACCCTGCTTGGTAAGGCTTCCCACCTCCTCATTATCAAAAAGAGCATAAACATTTATATAATCCTTACTATCACCCTTCAGAAATCCCTTAAGGCTTCCATATGCACAGGCAAGATCATCCAGTCTTGGAGAAATGATCAGTTCCTTCGAAGCTCCCGCAAGTCTTCCTTTTTCCCTGACATATAAGAACAATTCCTTCCCAAGAATATCTTCCCTCTTCACGCCGGCATACTGTGCCACCTTGTCCATCAGGATATCGCCAGCCTTCTTTTCCTTTCCTTCCTCTACGGCAAGAAGCGGCTGCAGATCAGCCTGGGGATTATAGGTCAGCTTGTCGTTCATGCCACGGTTCATATGAATAGCCACATTGGGGATCACAAGCAGATCCTCATCCACATTCACTGTTTTGGAAAGAAGCTGATCCCCTTTCTGATAGACAATCCTTCCAGCCACAGAAAGACACCTGTCTAACCACGTGGCATGGATCATGCCTCCATATGGCTCCACATTCAGTCTGACGTAACCGCCCTCGCTCTTCATCTCCCCTTCACATTTTACCTTAAAGGTGGGAGAATCACTGTGAGATGCCATAATGTGGAAGCCCTTTGGTTTCCCCTCCGGCAGGGTAAATGCTATCAGAGAGGAACCATTCCGCTTCACATAATACCGGTTCTGTTCCGGATCCTTTCTTAATCTTTCTGTAAGACCATAGCCTTCCTTTTCCGAAAGTCCGACAAAGCCTTTCTTCTGCAGGCGCTTCTCTACATTTTCTACAGCATGGAAACAGCTCATGCTCTCTTCTATAAAGGTAAGGCACTCCTGTGCCTCTTTTAATTCTTCCTCTTTCATACTCTTTCTCCCATAATAATTGATAAGAGCTGTATATCTGATGATATACAGCTCCTGTACTTACTTATCTCTTTTATTTCTTCTGCAGGAATCCTGGAATATCTAACGGCTTGTTCTCCACCTTGCTTCTGATATCACCGGGATTGATGATTCCCTGTGCCGGCTTTCTTACAGGTGTCTGTACCTGTCCCTGCATGGGATTCTCAGCCGGAGCTGTGAAAGGTCTGCTCTTCAGATTCACATTCGGGGTAACCGGCTTCACATATTTGTTTGCGTAGGTTCCCATATTAGACATTGTCTTGTTATTAGGCAGTGTCTCATCAACCAGACCAGTCGCAATAACAGTAACCTTGCAGGAATCTGTCTTGCTTGCATCATACATGGCACCAAAGATAATATTCACATCGTCTCCTGCAAGCTCCTGAACATAGCTTGCTGCATCGGATGCATCTGCCAGGGTAATATCTCCGGATACATTAATGATCACATGGGTAGCACCGGAAATAGTTGTCTCAAGCAGCGGGCTCTCTACTGCCATCTTGACAGCTTCGCTTGCCTTATCATCTCCCTTGCCCTCACCAATACCGATGTGGGCAATACCCTTGTCCTTCATAACTGTCTGCACATCCGCAAAGTCCAGATTGATAACAGCAGGAACATTGATCAGGTCTGTAATACCCTGCACTGCCTGCTGAAGCACCTCATCTGCCTTCTTAAGGGCATCCGGCATGGTTGTCCGTCTGTCTACGATCTCAAGAAGCTTGTCATTAGGAATGATGATCAGTGTATCTACATTATCTTTAATTCTCTCAATACCACTTATGGCATTGACCATACGTGCCTTTGCTTCGAAACGGAAGGGCTTGGTAACAACGCCTACAGTAAGGATACCCATATCCTTGGCAAGCTTGGCCACTACCGGTGCTGCACCGGTTCCGGTTCCGCCTCCCATACCACAGGTTACAAATACCATATCTGCACCCTTCAGTGCTGCGGATATCTCTTCGCTGCTCTCCTCAGCTGCCTTCTCACCGATCTCAGGCTTGGCTCCCGCACCAAGTCCTTTGGTCAGCTTCTCGCCGATCTGCAGGAGCTTTGGTGCCTTGCAAAGCTGTAAGGCCTGCTTATCGGTGTTGATCCCGATAAATTCTACTCCTGTAATATTCTCTTCTACCATTCTATTAACAGCGTTATTGCCTGCACCGCCTACACCGACTACAATAATGCGGGCAGCAGACTCAGCGTCGTTTGTCTTAATCTCCAGCAAGGTGCTTCCTCCTTCATCATTCCCTAAAAACTCATATAGATTATCATATAATTTTTCCTGCGATTAATCAACTACTAATTTCAGTTTTCCATAAACTTTTTAAAGCCTGTACGTTCTTTTATTCTGTCTGGGAATCCGGCTCAAAAGTTATCGTTTTCGTCTCCTCTGTATAGTTCTCCATACGCAGTGTCCCACTTTTCCCGGTCAGCTCCGGCAGAATATACTGCAGCTCCATCACCTTTTCCTCCAGATTGCCGCTGTTGCCAAAAGCTGCCTTTACATTTTCAAAATAAAGGGTCAGGGAGTTGTCCGAACCGAAGAAAATCCGGTCTACTATAAGATTATATTTGTTCACAAGCTGGGTTATGCTTAAAATCTCACTGAAAATCTCAGGATTTTCCACAGGAAGTGCCTGATAAAGAACCACATGGTCAAATGTAAGGCCCGTGACCATGGGAATACCCTTTGTTTTTTCAGAAGAGCTTTCCACTACGATCCCATCCTTATCAAAATACAGATATCTGTCCAGATACTCCACATAACCGGCCAATGCCTTTTCATAAACTTCTATTTTCACCGTATGAGGATCCAGAACAGAAACATCCATTTTTTCTACAAACGGAATCCCCTCTATGCTCTTATCCCTGTATTTCAGTGACAGGATCAGGGAATTATTCCCATACCTTCCGCTCATGACCATATCCATGATCTCTTCATTGCTGTAATGGACATTACCCTCCACATAAACATTGGTAACCGTATAATTGGCAGTGATATACCAATAGGCTGCTGCCGTAATGCCGGCAAGCAGGACAAGAACCACAAGCAGAATGATCCCCCATACCGGGAAGCTGCCCTTCTCTCTTTTCCGTTTTTTCGTCTTCTTCCCTGCCTCACCCTCCAGTACACGGAATCTTGGCAGGGACATTGTTGTCATAGGTATATTCGCTTTTTTCTGCTGTTTTCTTTTCTTCGTGACTTTTCCTGCCATAATCCTATCCACACACAATATTGATTCCAAGATCCTGCAGATCTCTGCAGATATCTTCATAACCTCTTTCTATAAAGTGCCTGCCTGTCACTGTAGTTTCCCCCTGTGCCATACAGCCTGCGATCACAAGTCCTGCACCGCCCCGCAGCTCTCCTGCATTTACCAGGCATCCCCGCAGATTTTCCACGCCACAGATTCCTGCCATATCACCTTCTGTCCGGATACAGGCTCCCATTTTGCAAAGCTCTCCCGCTATCCGGAAACGGTCTTCAAAGATCTTCTCTTCTATTACACTTTTTCCTTCTGCCTTTGACAGCACTGCCATCAGGGGAGACTGCAGATCTGTGGGAAAGCCAGGATATACTTCTGTCCGGATACAGGGAACCGGCTTTTTCACAGGATCTGTCATCACTGTGATCCCCTCTCTGGTGATCATGACCTCTGCTCCCATTTCCCTGGCCAGCCAGATCACACAGTTCATCTGCATGGCAGGTGCTTCTCTTAAGAAAACATGACCACCGGCTCCAAGAGCTGCCAGCAGATACGTACCTGCCACGATCCGGTCTGCCGGCACCCGGAAACGGGTTCCATGCAGCTTTCTGCCACCTTCGATCAGGATCACACATCCACCGGCACCCTCGATCATTGCTCCGCTTTTACATAAAAACTGACAAAGTGCAACGATCTCCGGCTCTCTGGCTGCATTCTGCAGTACCGTGATCCCCCTTGCCATAACAGCTGCCAGTATCACGTTTTCTGTTGCTCCCACACTCGGAAAAGGAAGCGTGATCACATTCCCTGTGAGGTTCCCGGCTCTTGCTGTAAATGCCCCGTCCTTCTCCTCAATATCCACTCCCATTCTGGTCAGCGCTTTCAGATGAATATCAATAGGACGTCTTCCTATCACACATCCCCCGGGATATTCCATGGTAACCTCATGGAATCTTCCAAGCATCGCGCCAAGAAGCATCAGGGACGAGCGCATCCCCGTAACTGATTCCCCTTCCATCATCTCCTTTGATACGTCTCTTGCATCGATCAAAAGTGTACGATCTGTTCTGCTTACCCGGCAGCCGATCTTCTCAAGGAGTTTCTGCATACGGAATACATCCGATATCCTGGGACAATTTTCAATAATACTGATATCTTCTATTAAAAGTGCGGCTGCCATAACCGGCAATACCGCATTTTTAGATCCCTGTATTTTTGTCTCCCCAAAAAGAGCATTTCCTCCTCTTATATGAACAGCATCCAAATTTCATCCACCCTTTGCAGATTAGACCTATTCTACTATATGCTCTTTTTCAGGAAAAGTGTCTGTACGCCTTTACAGATCCTTCAGCTTGATTCCTTTGCCTACACTCAGGACAAGTCCCATTTCAACCAAAAGGAACAGAACCGAGGAGCCTCCGTAGCTGATAAACGGAAGCGAAATACCGGTGTTCGGGATCGTATTGGTAACAACGGCAATATTCAGGATCACCTGGATCGCAATATGCCCCATCACGCCAACGACCAGCATCGCGCCAAACAGATCCGGCGCATTATTGGCAATGACCATAAATCTCCAGATCAGCAGGATGAAAAGCACGATAACAGCAGTCGCACCAAACAGTCCCAGTTCTTCACAGATGATAGAAAAGATCATATCATTCTGGGCCTCCGGAAGAAAGCCAAGCTTCTGCATACTCTGTCCGAGTCCTTTTCCCCAGATACCCCCTGATCCAATGGCATAAAGTGCCTGCAGAGTCTGGAAGCCCTTGCCATCTGCATAGGCCTCCGGATCTAACCACGCCAGAATACGTCCTCCACGGAAGCTCATGTTATCTGAACTGGCTGCATTAACGATCAGGAATACCACGAGTGCCGCTGCTGCTGCACCCGCCAGACCGATCAGGACAAATTTCTTATAATCCGGACTGGACACGAATACCATCAGTACCGCAATCCCGAAAATGATAATCGCAGAACTCAGGTTTTTGGTGATCAGATATACTTCACCACAGATCGGCAGCGGGGCTGCCAGCATGATCATAAATCCCTTGGTCGTCCGTATCCCCTTGCCGATCTTGCACACAAGACTTGCCAGGAACAGGATCATGGCAAGCTTTGCCACCTCCGCAGGCTGCAGGGACATTCCTGCAATACGGATCCACCTCTTGGCACCGTTTGCCTCGTAGCCAAGGGGCGTCAGTACCAGCAGGATCATAAATGCCGACACCAGATAGCCAAGGGTAGCAAACCGTTCCCAGAAATGGTAGGGAATACTGGCAACAATTACCATCAGAACCAGTCCCATGAGCGTTGCCACAAGCTGCTTTTTCAGATAATAGGCAGAATCCCCGAAGTCCATGTTGGCTTCATAGGAACTGGTAGAATACAGCATGATCAGACCAAAGCCCAGCAAAAACAGCACTATAAACAACAGTGTATAATCAAAAAATGATTCCTGCTGCCCTTTTTTTCTTCTTCCAGCGTTTCTATCTGCCACTTAGCTTACTCTCCTATTTTATTCACGAGCTCTTTAAAAATCTTACCTCTTACCTCATAATTGGGGAACATACCCCAGCTTGCGCAGGCAGGGGACAGCAGCACAGCATCTCCCGGCTCTGCCTGTTGTCTGCAAACCTCAAATGCCTCCTCAAAGGTATCCGCCAGAATGATATTCTCCACGCCGTGTTTCTTTGCACACGCTGCTATCTTATCCCTTGTCTGACCGATCAGTACAAGTGCCTTGACCTTACCATCAAAGGCCTCGATCCATTCATCGTATTCGCTCTGTTTATCGTAGCCGCCGCCGATCAGCACTGTTGGCTTTGTCATGGCACGTATTCCCTGGATGGCCGCATCCGGGTTGGTGCCCTTGGAATCGTTATAATAATCTACGCCTTCTTTGGCTGCCACAAATTCGATCCGGTGCTCCACTGCATGGAAATTTCTTACGGTATCCAGGATCACATCCATGGGAACCTTCATGGCACGGCTGATCACAATCGCTGCCATGACATTTTCCACATTACAGATCCCCACAAGGTTCAGCTCATGGATATTCAGAAGCTTCTCTTCTGCTCCGTTTTCCTTCAGGTAAATATCTTCTCCTTTCAGATATATACCTTCCGGGAGTTCTCTTCTGGATGAAAAATAAACTACCCTTGCAGGACATTTTTCACCAAAGGCTCTGGTATAACCATCCTCATAGTTCAGCACACAGACCTGATCCTTTGTCTGGTTCATGGCTATCTTCTCTTTAGTCTCCACATAGCATTCCATGGTATGGTGTCTGTTCAGGTGATCCGGTGTGATGTTCAGGATTGCTGACACCTCCGGTGCAAAGGTCTTTGTCGTTTCCAGCTGGAAGCTGCTGATCTCTGCTACTGTCACAGATTTCTCTGTCGTGGAAAGTACCTCTGTGGTAAAGGGATTTCCGATATTTCCCACTACAAATACAGAATCATAATATGCCTTCATAATATCCCCTGTCAGGGTCGTTGTGGTCGTCTTGCCATTGGTGCCTGTAATGGCAACGATCTTTCCTTTGGCAAACTGACTTGCCAGCTCGATCTCACCGATCACCGGTACATTTTTCTTCTGAAATTCTTCCACCAGAGGGGAATCAATGGGAACTCCGGGACTGATCACCAGGAGATCTATCTTTTCCTTCATCTCCTCCGGCACTTCTCCGAGCACGATCCGGATTCCTTCTACTCCTTCCAGCTTCTTTCTGATCTCTTCTATATCCAGTTTATCATTTCCGTCAAACAAAACAGGTCTGGCTCCAACCTGTAAAAGCAGCCTGGCTGCACCAATTCCACTGATACCGGTTCCAATCACAAGAACCTCTTTATCCTGTAACTCCATTTTCATTTCCTTTCTTTTCTGTTCCTGTCCATTACGGATTATTATAATCCATTTTCCCTAAATAAGGAAGAATATTTTCAAAAAGCTGCCTGACCACCGGTGCTGCGATCTGTCCGCCATAATAGACTCCCTGTGGATTATGGATGATGGCAAGCGCAAGCACCTCAGGATCATCTGCCGGTGCAAAGCCAAGAAAAGATGCAATATATCTCCCGCTTCCTCTAGGCAGTGTCTGGCTGGTTGCCGTTTTGCCGCCGACTCTTGCTCCTTCCACATAACCGTTCTTACCAGAGCCACTCTCCACCACCTGTTCCAGGATCATCCGCATTGTAGCTGAGGTTTCTTCTGAAACTATATGTTCCGTCACCGGATAGGAAAAATTCTTTATTTGTGTCTTATCTTTATTCATGCTGCGCACCCCGAAATGAGGTGTGATCCGGTTTCCTCCATTTATAATGCTGCTCACCGTTGCGGCAAGCTGGATCGGTGTGATCTGAAAAGACTGTCCAAAGGATACGGTAGCCAGCTCCACAGCTTTCATATCCTCCTTTTTGTGCATGATCGTCCCTGCCTCTCCCGGCAGATCGATACCCGTTTTCTGCAATAGTCCAAACTGTTTAAAATAGTGATAATAACGGTCTACACCGATTCTGAGACCCACCGTAATAAAAACGGGATTACAACTGTTTTTTGTCCCATCAACGAACGTTTCTGATCCGTGACCGGTCGTCTTATGACACCTGATCCTCCGATCCTCTACCATAATATAACCAGGACAGAAAAAGGTATCCTCCACCGTTACCGCCCCCTCCTCCAGGCCTGCCGCCGCGGTGATGACCTTGAAGGTGGAACCGGGTTCATAGGTATCATTAATACAGCCATTCCGCCAGATTCCATTCAGGATCTCCTGCTTTTTTTCCTCTGATACACTTCCGTATTCCTCTCCAATCTCATAAGGGTGATTTAAGTCAAATTCCGGCACATCTGCCATGGCAAGGATCTCACCGTTTTTGGGATTCATCACAAGGATCGATACCCTGTCAGCTTCCTTTGTTTCCATTACCTGTCTGGCAAGCTGGTCTGCATAGCTCTGGATATTCATATCAAGACTGATATAAAGATCATTTCCATCCACCGGCTCTACTCTGTTTTCCCCGGCTTCCTCGATCTCCACACCACCTGCATCCGTTACTGTCAGGATCGTGCCGTCAGTTCCCTTCAGGTAGTCTTCATATTTTACTTCAAGTCCGATGATCCCCTGATTGTCACCTCCTGTAAAGCCAAGCACCTTGGATGCCAGCTTTTCATATGGATAATATCTCTTATAATCTTCATCTACCTTCACACCATTAAGGTCATATTCCCGGATGCGGTCGCCCATTTCCTTATCTACATTGCTTTTGATCCTCTCTATGGAGGAATATTTTTCCACACGCCTTCTGACAGAATCAGCCGGCAGCTCCAGTTCCCTCGAAAGTACTTCTATCACCTTTTCAGGATCTGTGATCTGACTGTGGATCACAGAAATGGTGCACACTGTTTTATTGTCCGCAATGACCTTTCCACCAGCATCCAGAATCCTTCCCCTCGCTGCCTTGATGCTTCTTTCCCTTTCATGAAGCTCTCTTGCTTTTTCCGTATAATAAACGGAATCCGCCACCATCAGCCAGGTCAGCCTGCCAAGCAGCAGCAGAAAGATAAACAGGCAGGCAAAGAAAACTATAACGATCTTCTGCCGGTTAAAGGTCTTATTTTTCATTGTAGAAAACCTCATAGAAAAGGTATTATTATAATTTATTACCTGATCTATGAGGTTATTCCTCAGGTATGCTTTTGTTACTACCTAGTATCTCCGGTATCACCTTCCGGATCTGCAGATGCTTCCGGGGACGGAGAGGCATCCGGCTCCTCTGCATTCTCATCATAGCTGCCGCCAATGACTGCTCCGGTTACCGGATCTACCATATCACCGGTATTGGGATCAACCGCATAACCCGTTGAAGGATCAATCGGGAAGGATTTCCATACTTCTTCCTTTTCTGTTTCTCCCTCTCCTTCGGTACCCGTGTCCTCACCGTTTTCTTCTCCGGTTCCTTCTTCTGTGGTGCCCCCGCCTTCTTCTGCCTCTTCTTCTGCTGCCGGTGCTGTCCGTATCTCGATCTGCAGTGCTTCCAGTTCTTCTCTTTCGCTGTCAGACAGCTCTTCTGTCATAAAGATTCCCATGTAAGGAAGAACCTCAGTCAGGATTCCTCTTACAATTCTTGTGGCAAACTTGGCATCATCCTGGTACTGTACATTCGGTCTGTCTACCACAACATAAATAACGATCTGCGGATCATCCGCCGGCGCATAGCCCATAAAGGATACCACGTACTGTCCGTTTTTACGGGGCAGTGTCTCGGCTGTTCCTGTCTTACCACCGATCATGTAGCCTGCCGGTCTTGCAGTTTTACCGGTACCATGCTCTCCTGTTACAACAGTATTGCAGTATTCCCTGATCATATCTGATGTATCTTCTGAGATCGTCTGCTTTAATACTCTTGGTTCAATATTCTGTACTGTAGCACCGGAAGGGCTTACGATCTTGCTGACCATGTGAGGTTCATAATAATATCCGCCATTGATCAGGGAGCAGAAGCCTGTGATCGTCTGGATCATGGTCACATTAAAGGACTGTCCAAAGGTATTGGTCGCCATTTCCGTAGAGCCCATGGTATCCTTCGTATAAATCAGACTTGCTGTTCTTGCTTCTCCTTGAAGATCGATATTGGTCTTTAATCCAAAGTTAAAAATATGCTGGAATTTAACAAAGGTATCGGTTCCCATTGCCTGTCCGATCTTCATCATGACCACGTTGCAGGACCTCTCAATTCCTTCCTGCACAGTCAGAAGACCATCACCATATCTGTTATGGCACCGGATCGGCCATCCACCAATTTCCAGACTTCCTTCACAGTTATAGGTCTCTGTTCCTGTGATCTTGCCGCTTTCCACACCTGCCGCTACCGTAAAGGGCTTGGCTACAGATCCCGGCTCATAGGTGCTGCTGATACAGTAGTTCTTCCAGAGAGCATCCAGATGCTGGTACAGCATTTCCTCATCATCCAGTACATCCATATTCTCTTCTGTCAGGTACTCTCCGGTTTTATTTCCCTTCTCATCAAGTAACGGCATGCCCATAAGTGCGTCCGTATTTCTTGTATCATTCAGATCAAAATTCGGATAATTGGCCATGGCAAGGATTTCTCCGCTGTCCACCTTCATAATGATACAGCCTACATTTTCTGCGCCATTTCCCGGATGAAAATTATCCTTGTACTCCTCATTGAACTTCAACAGATATTTCTCTACAATACTCTGGATATTGGCATCTATGGTCGTCACCAGAGAATTGCCATCTTCTGCTGCGATCGTTTTTCTTTCCAGATCTGAATCATCATTCAGGTAGCCATACTCTCTGCCCGGAATCCCGGAAAGAACATCATTGTAATATTCCTCCAGTCCATAATTACCCCTGTTATCAGCTGTGGTAAAACCGATTACATCACATGCAAGAGAATTTCCAGGATAGACCCTTTTATACTCTTCATCAAACCAGATCCCCTTGATCTGGGAACCCTCTTCATTCTGCATATCCAGGAAATCGGAGATCTCACTGTAGCTTAGACGCTTTGCCAGCACATGATACCTTGAGGTTTCCTTATTTTTTTCGATATAGTCCCTGATCGATGCCGTATCAATGCCAAATTCCTTCTGAAGAGCACTTAAGGTAGGTTCCAGGTACTCCTCTTTTTCCGATATGGCAACAGAATCCAGGATCACATTATAAACCTTTTCACTGGTAGCCAGCACACTTCCATTGGCATCCAGGATCGTTCCTCTTTTATAAGGGATCGTGGTACTGTCGTATCTCTGCTGGGACAGCACCTGTTTCTTATACTGTTCACCATTATCTCTGGAAATACGGTACAACTGGTAGAATAACCCGGCAAAAGCCAGCAGCACCGCAATAAACAGTACCACCAGCTTTTTCTGCATTTTAATTGTAAATTTACGATATGATTTTCCTCTTCCCATGAAGCTCCTGTTTAGTCGGGGATCTCTCCCTTCTGAATTACATAATCATTATCCTCACTGTTAAAGGCAATGATCTGACCTTCACCCGCATACTGCATTCCGAGCTCCTGAATCGCCTTCTGCTTCACCTCTTCCAGATTGGTGCTGCTGGAAATGCGGCTTAAACGCTCATCATTATCCAGCTTCAGGCTGTTCAGCTGGCTCTCCATGCGGGCAATATTCTTTACACTGTTTGTAATATCTGATTTCAGACTCAAATAACTGATCAGTACAAAGCCTACTGCCATCAGTGCCATGCCAAGAAAAAGCAGATAACCCACATTCATGTGCAGTGCCCGTTCCCGGTTGCGGCGTGTTGCATGATTCTTCCTGACAGGTCTGTTTCTCTCTGCAGGCACTGTCTGTAACTGTCTTGCGGTATTTCCATAAACGTACATACTGCTTTCAGCAGTACCACGATACACTCTCCCCGTATTCGGATTTCTTCTTCCGCCTGTTGCCATTTTTCCCCCCGTTGGCTCTTTAAGGAGCCTTTTCCCCATTTAAGGCACAGCTCCTACGCCCTTTCAAAAATTCTCAGTTTTGCACTTTTCGCTCTTGAATTTCTCTCCAGTTCTTCCTCCCCCGGAAGAATCGGTTTATTCGTGATCACCTTTCCCTGGCTCACCTTCCCGCATACACAGACCGGAAATGATGGTGGACAGGTGCAGGGATTCTCTGCCTTTTTAAAAGCACTTTTTACAATGCGGTCTTCCAGAGAATGAAAGGTAATGATACAAAGCCTTCCTCCCGGATTTAAAAGCCCGATCAGCTCCTCCAGCGAATCCCGCAGCACCTCAAGTTCTTTATTACATTCGATCCGGATCGCCTGATAGGTTCTCTTCGAAGGGTGTCCTCCTTCTGCCCTCATCTTCGCCGGGATCGCTGCTTTTATGATCTCATTGAGCTGCCCTGTGGTTTCAATGGGAGACTGCTGTCTCGCCGCCACGATATGCTTTGCTATGTTCTTGGCAAATTTATCTTCTCCATAGTCCCGGATCACCCGGAACAGCTCCATCTCGCTGTACCCGTTGACAATATCTCTCGCTGTCAGAGTCTGACGCTTGTCCATCCTCATATCGAGCGGTGCATCATAGCGATAGGAAAACCCTCTCTCTTCTGTATCCAGCTGATAGGATGACACCCCAAGATCCAGCATCATGCCATCTATCTTCTCAATCTGCAAAGACTGCAGAATGCTCTTCGTATTTCTGTAATTACTTCTGACAATAATAACCCTGTCACCGAACTCCTTCAGTCTTTCCCCTGCAGCAGTGATTGCTGCTTCATCCTGATCAATACCGATCAGCTGTCCTCTGTCTGAAAGCCTGCTGGCAATTTCATAAGAATGTCCGCCACCTCCAAGAGTTCCATCTACATAAACACCATTCGGTCTTATATTCAGACCGTCAATAGTTTCCTGAAGCAGGACGGAAGTATGATTAAATTTCATAGCCGTTTCTCCTATAACCCGATTCCCAGTTCTACCATGTGTGTGGAAATCTCGTCCATATCCTGATAGGTAACGGTGCCTTCCCATCTGTCCTTACTCCAGATTTCAATTCTGCTTCCCACACCGATCAGTACTGTATCTTTGGTGATGCCGGCAAAATCCCTAAGGACAGAAGGAAGCAGGATTCTTCCCTGCTTGTCCACTTCTACACTGGCTGCTCCTGCCAGGAAAAATCTGGTAAATTGTCTGACCTCTTTATCTATCATGGGCAGTGATCGAAGCTTCTCTGCAAAGGCCTGCCACTCGGAATTGTCAAAAACGAACAGACAGCCATCCATTCCCTTTGTCACAACAAATTCATCTCCGAGAACCTCTCTGAATTTGGCGGGAATGATCAGTCTGCCTTTTGCATCTATTGTATGGTTGTACTCACCCATAAACATATGCATTCACCCGTCAGCCTAAAAATCTACCACTTCGCACCACTTTGATACACTTTAAACCACTTTCTACCACTTTTATGAACATTCTACCCCATTCAGGAGCATTATTCAATAGAAAAAAAGCAAAAATGTGATCCTGCCATATGCCGCAAAGCCGCATAAATACTGGGTTTTCAAGATATTGTGGCATAAAAAGAAGGCAGCCACCACATATGGTAGCTGCCTTCTTCCTGTTTCCAAAATTTTCTTAATTTTTCCTAAGGTTTTTCTTAAATGTTATAATGCCGGACTTTATGACCAGTCTGATTCCTAGACATTAAATCTAAACAGGATAACATCTCCATCTTTTACCACATAGTCCTTGCCTTCCATACCGACAAGTCCTTTTTCTCTGGCTGCTGCAAGGCTTCCCATTTCCAGCAGATCCTTGTAATTGACAACCTCTGCCTTGATAAAGCCTCTCTCAAAATCACTGTGGATCTTACCGGCTGCCTGAGGTGCCTTGGTACCCACTTTAATAGTCCATGCTCTTGTTTCATCCTCTCCTGCTGTCAGGAAGCTGTGCAGACCAAGCAGATGATAGCTTGCCTTGATCAGCTTTTCAAGTCCGGATTCCTTTAAGCCAAGATCTTCAAGGAACATGGCCTTCTCATCATCATCCAGTTCTGAGATCTCTTCCTCGATCTGCGCACAGATTACAAATACCTCACTGTCTGTTTCCTTCGCAAATTCTCGTACCTGTGCAACACCCTTATTGTCAGCACCGTCATTGGCAAGATCCTCTTCTGCCACATTAGCTGCAAAGATCACAGGCTTATAAGTGAGCAAATTGTAGGAAGCCAGCAGCGCCAGTTCATCCTCATCCTCTGTCTCATAGCTTCTTGCAAGCTTGCCTTCCTCCAAATGCGCCTTCAGTGACTCAAGGAGTGCTGCTTCCTTGGCGAGAGACTTGTCCATTCTCGCCTGCTTGCCTGTCTTGGCGATCCTTCTCTCCAGAATCTCAATATCAGAAAAAATCAGCTCCAGATTGATAGTTTCAATGTCACGGAGGGGATCAATGCTTCCGTCAACATGGATGACATTGGGATCCTCAAAGCATCTTACCACATGTACGATCGCATCCACTTCCCTGATGTTTGACAGAAACTGGTTGCCAAGTCCTTCACCCTTGCTGGCTCCCTTTACTAGTCCGGCAATATCTACGAATTCAATCACTGCAGGTGTTACCTTCTTGGAATGATACATATCTCCAAGAAGCTTCAGTCTCTCATCCGGTACGGCTACAATTCCCACATTTGGGTCAATGGTACAGAACGGATAGTTTGCTGATTCTGCGCCTGCCTTGGTCAGTGAATTAAATAAAGTACTTTTTCCTACATTCGGTAAGCCGACGATTCCTAATTTCATATCTTAATATACCTGTCTGAAAATGCCTTATTTTCAAGCATTCTCGCCTTTCTATGTTTTTTTACTACACAATTTTTAAGGCTTTTTCTATCTTTTCAACTTCCTTTACCTTTTCATCTTCTGTCACATGGACATATAAATTCATGGTAATTCCTACATTAGAATGCCCTAATATTACTTGCAAAGTTTTAGGACGTATATTGCCCTCTATCGCTCTCGTAGCATATGTGTGCCTTAATACGTGCATTGAGAAACGAGGAATACCAGCTTTATCACATAGTTTAAATAATGTGGTATCATATGCGGAATTTTTTGTAGGTTCGCCTATTCTCCACTCACCTGCAGAATGCCGATACTCCATTGATCTTTGAATATGTACTACCTTTTTCTCAAAATCAATGTCTGACCATTTAAGACCAATCATTTCTCCTGTTCTTAATCCAGTCTGTAATACAAATGCAAACTGGTTGTAATTGTTACAGTCTTTCGCTACTTCCAAGAACTTCTTCTGTTCGTCTACTGTCAATGCCCTTACTTTCTTTGGCTCTTTACCAATATTGTACTTGACTGCTTTTGTTACTGGATTCTTTAGTATAACATCGTTCTCAACTGCATCTGAAAACATACAATACAAAGCAATTCTTGTCTGATATATTGTTGAAGTCCTATAATTATCCTTCATCTGATTCAGAACATTTTGACAGTGCATCGGTTTTACATCTGATAAAATCATACTTCCTATACAGTCTTTAATGTTGTGTTCAAACCTTTCTCTGTAATTTCTTATCGTGTTAGGTCTGATACTATCACCTTTTATATTTTCAAGCCAATACTCAAACCAAGCTGTGACTGTCATATCACCACAAGCATTGATTCCACCATGTTCGTCCTCGAACCTAGCGTCTGCGTACCAATTACGGCATTCTTGAAGTTTCGGGAAATACTTCTGAACGGATTTTCCTGTGCGTTGGCTAATGAATCTAGCTGTGTATAATCCGTCTTTTCGCTGACATATTCCTACGCCAAGCTCTCTTCCTTTTAAATCCTTGCCCGTAAAATCAACTCCTTTCTGCTGTGTAAGCATAAAGAGTTTGATACAGCCTATAATTATAGCATAAGTCTTATTATTTTAAAACCATCAAAATTTTTCATACTTCAACACTCTTTGGTATATACTGCTCAAACTCTTTTCTTTTTACCAGTTTTTTATTTCCTACATAAAGTACAAAATTGCACTTCGGTTGTTTTAATAACTCTTCAATTCTGTTAATTCCTATATTTGAATAGGTTGCCGCCTCTTTAATTGTCATATTTAGTTTTAGCCAAAATGGTATTTCTAATGCCTTTCCTTCTGTCATTTCTATATAAATCACGCTCCTATATCAAAATCTATAAATAAAGGACTCAGCAAAATCACTGAGTCCGTAAAACAAACAAATTATTCAGTTTTCATAATATAAATTTACTCGTTTCCATCACCTAACCCCACTCACAAACATCATTCCAACCTTACCCATCGGCACAGTAACCCAAACATTCATACCAACCCTTAATTCCAATCCTGGATATAGAACATTTTACATTACGTTCCTGACCGGAATCATCAAGGATAGTATAAGTGTTATTGGAATTTACTGATTTGATTATGGAAGGGAACACCTGTGTAGAGTTAGTATTCTGTTGAATCTCTTTTATAGCCTTTAGAATGTTCTTCACAAGAATATCTACGGCTTCTGTGTTTTCGTTGTTGTGTTGCATTGTGTTTCCTCTTTAACATATAGTAGATTTACCTCTTTTTTGTTTGAACATTTGTTCCCTTTATGTTATACTGTTATTGTATAATTGAAACGAAAGTAGGATGTGATTTTCCGATTATTAGATGCCCTCTAGTTTACAAAGGAGGGTGATGCCCTATGAACACGCTTGAAGTTTTAACTTTAGTGCTAGTAATTTTTGCGGCTCTGTCTTACATAGACGATCATAATAATAAAAAGAAATAGCATCCCAACCGACCAAAGTTAGATGCTATTTCATATTTAGTATTCAACTGAGGGCAAATCGGATATTACATCCGATTCACTTTCTAAGTAGATTATACACTAGGGCATTTGATTTTTCAAGTGCCCTTTTTAATGCTTGAGTTTCCGTACTTTTATCCACACTTCCCTGCTTTCACAGGTTCTGTCATAAACAACTTCAAAAATGCCAAAAATATAAGGAATCCTATTCCTTTTTGATGTAAAATTTAAGTGACCAAACAAAAATCTACTAAACAAAAAGAAGGAGGATTCCTCATGGTCAATTTTACATCAAATACTTATCAAATAAAATTTCAAAACACCTGTCCAAGCCGGACAAAAAGTTTTCTGCCGATATGACTTATGGTATGCTTGCTGCCGGAAGCTGCCTTTTAACCGATGTTGTGGGTCAGCTTCATGAAGATACTAAAAAGGTCAATTCTGTTGAACGGCTGACCAGACATTTAAACAATAGCACTTCAGAAAAATATGATACTATTCTTTCCGTTGGTGCTTATGTGTTTATCAATGATTTCTACCTTTCAATCAGTTTGATATAGGTATCTAACTGATCTTCTTCTAATTCTGCCACTAAATCCGCAAACTGTTCAAGCTCTCCTTGTAATGCGTAGGCTTCTAAAGCATTATAATAATCAAATCTATTTTCCTTTGCTATAGACACTGGCAAGAATCCATCTGATATAAGCTGATAATTCATCAGCAGTCTTGCCGTTCTGCCATTTCCATCAATAAATGAATGAATATGCACAAATTCTGCATGTGTCCATGCCGCATACTCAATAGGATTCAATGAACCCTTTTTCCATACTAAATCATCGTAAAACCTCTTAATTTGATTGTACATATCATTTCCTACTGGTGGAACATGACCTGCGCCACTAATCCGCATTTCCTGATTTCGATAAATACCACCCACTATAATATTTTCTGTCAATATTGCATGAATATCCTTTACAATATGCTCATCCAATGCTTTTCCTTCAGCAATACACTTTTTAACATATTGATATGCCTTCTTATGATTGATAACCTCATATATTTCCCGTAGTTCTTTGCCACCTACAGATATTCCATCTTCCAGAACTACTTTTGTTTCCATCAACGTCAAAGTATTTCCTTCTATTGCCGTAGAATTATGTGTAAAAGTCAATTCAAAATCTTTTTCATAAGAAGATACTGTAATTGCATTTATCCTTCCTTGACTATATACTTTTTGTTTCTCTAAGATTCGATTTAATTCCATAATAAACCTCTGTCATTCTCATGCATCTCCTTTATATATTCATCTACATGCTGTCCTCTCTCACTTGGAATAACAAAACTATCCCAGCCAACAGGTGCTTGCCTCATCAAGCCCCTTTCAAAAAAAGAAGCCTAAATACAGTACGAAATATTATACCATAGATAAGCTTCTTTTTGTTGCATTTTTTAATCTAGTTCTATGTTAGCCTCTAAGAACTACTCAAACGCTCGCCTTCGAGCATTTTCTCGAGAATTTCCTGTGATGGTGGGTGTGCCAGCTAAACTCTCATAGAAGTATGACATGCTAACATATTATTTGGGCAAAAATAAGCCCTTTGAAGCTGCGTAAAAACCTTGCCACTAGAGATAGACAGCTCCTCACAGTGAGTGTGAGGAGCTGCTTTATCAAAGCAGTTCTTTTGTCTTTCGTGCCAGGTATAATGAAAGGTTGGTAATGGCTCCATCCTTCCGGTAACCCCGCTTGGAGTAGCGCAGGGCGTACTCCGGCTGACGGTCGGCGATATACTTCTTAAAGGAAGGAGCGGATTTATCCTCGCCGCCCTTGGCTTCCGCGGGGATGATTTTAGTGCCGTACTGGATAAGGAAATCAATTTCACTGTTTTTATCGGAGTAATAGCGGGGTTCCACATCGAACTGGCCGCGAAACTGCTGCAGGACATAGTTTTCCGTCAGCGGACCCTTGAACTGATAATCCGTCTTCAGCAGAATGGCACTGTTATCAATGCCTCGCTGCGCTACTCATATAAAGGCGTGAATAATTTTACAGACTGACGGCACATAGACGATTTTATCCTCGAAAAAAGCCCCGAAACGCAACAAAAAGAAGCCCATCACCGCGCCGTCTGATGTGATGCTGCGCTTCGTACTTAGTTCCATTCCTCAGCCAAGAGGAAATCGCGGATATTCCGGTGTTTGATTCCATTCCGGCTCATGTCGAACTCATCGAGAGAAACAACGTACTTCGGGAAGTTGTCGCAAATAGCGTCATACGCGCCAAACTCGCGGCTCACCGTTTCTTCCGATGCCAGCAGATAAGTGACCTGAACATACAGCTTTTCGCCTCGCTTGTCGCATACAAAATCAATTTCCTTATCGCCCGCTCTGCCGACAGTCACTTCATAGCCCCGGCGCAGCAATTCCAAATACACGATATTCTCCAAAATGAGATTGATGTCCCGCATATTGCCTCCGAAGACCGCCTCGCGGATGCCGTGATCGGCAATATAGTACTTCTCATTGGAGGCAAGTATCTGTTTGCCCTGCAAATCTTCCCGCTTCACTTGATAGAACAGGTACGCTTCACAGCAGTATTTGATATAGTTCAGGATCGTTTCCGGAGCAACGGTGCGCTGCTCGTTTTTCATAAACTTTGCAAGCGAGGTCGCAGAGAAGGTAGTCCCCACATTGGCAATCACATAGGCAATGATCCGTTCCAGCAAGTCAACATCCCGGATTTTATTCCGCTTCACAATGTCCTTGAGCTGGACAGAGTTAAATAGATCGTGAAGATACTGCCTGGACGGAGCATCTGCATAATGAAGGTTTGCAAGGTAGGGCATACCTCCGGCAAGCAGGTACTTTTGAAAACACTGCTGGATAGACGCATCGGGCACAATCGAACAGTACAGCTCCATGAACTCCCCGAATGAAAACGGATAAATTATGAACTCCACATACCGTCCGCCCAGATAAGTTGCAAGCTCACCGGACAGCAGTTTTGCATTGGAGCCGGTGATGTAGATGTCACAATCCAGCGAAACACGGAAAGAGTTGACGCACTTCTCCCAATCCTTGACCTCCTGTATTTCATCAAAGAACAAATAGACCTTGCCCTTCATTTCTGCGGCTCTTGTAGTAATTTCGTCATACAGCGCCTGTGCAGTTTGCAGGTGAGAATAACTCATATCTTCAAAGTTGATAGAAATAAACTGCATCGGGCTGACACCAGACTCCATGAGTTCCTGCTTGATTAGTTCCAACATGACCGACTTTCCACAGCGGCGAATACCGGTCATGACCTTGATAAGATCTGTTCCGATGAACGGGCGGATACGGCTCATATACAATTCGCGTTTGATCATTAGTCTTAGCCTCCTTTCCGCGGCTAACCATAGCATAGCACATATACAGGTGAATCTCAACGATGAAATTGCAAATTTATAAGTTATATCTGATAGAACTCAAAATTCAGCAAAAGAATCAAGATAAGAAGTTGAATTTTTGGCAAAATTACTTAAAATCAGGCATAAAAAAATCAATGCTTGCTGGATTCATGAAGTATTTTACGCTTGAGTGTATGGATTACATCGTTCCATGCTTCACGGTATCGTGCAGTCGATGCACGATACCGCGTGTACTTTTCGTATCATTCCGTTATTTTTTTATCCCCATAATACTGCATCAGGATCAAAATCAGGGCACTGCCGGCAAGGATTCCATCCATGATTCCAGCAGGCAGTAAAAACATCATCAGGGCAACTGTGATCACACAGTTTATCACAGATAATACAAGTCCCCACATTCTGTTTCTCAGCAGTCCTATTGCACCGATCAGTCGGAATACACCATAGATTGCTCCCATGACCATCATCAGATAAAGATTCTCTTGGAAATATGAAAGCTTAAACTCAAAATACTGTCCAATGTCAAATTTGTCTGTTCCAAGCATAAGTGCCGGGATCATACAGAGCACTCCGCCAATTTCCATAAAACCACCGTGTATGATCATCAGTACTGCTGCGATCCTGTACTTTTTCATAAAAATTCCATCCTCCCTCAAACGCCTGTCAAAATGCGATTCGTTTACCCGTCCATTATATTTCTTTCAATATGTCAACCGATGGTGGCAACTATCAAAATTCCCTGCGCATTTTGATTTTTTACAGCCTGGATTCTAAAACCTATACAAACTACAAGGTCAGTACTTTTACCATTTTTTTTACTTTTTTTGCATCCACCATTTCATATGCATTCTTTTGACCTGCGGCATAAGAAAAATCTACTTCCTGCTGTGAGGCAGTCACATCCACACACCATTTTCGACAAGATGTATGTACCTGCTCCACTTTCGTATATTCCATCAAATCAATTACATTTTCGGCATTCACGCCGCTTCCTGCCAAAAATGTGATTTCGTTTCCATATTGGCTTTGCAACCATTGTAATTGTTTTCTCCCCGTCCATACATCCGGTGCACCACCACTGGTAAGAATCCGGTCTATTCCAAGAGAGATCAAGGTTTCCACCGCATGCTCCTGCTGTACAACACAATCAAACGCCCGGTGAAATACTGCTTCTTTTCCCTTCTCATGAATAAGCGCAAGCATTTCTTTCGTCCGCATAACATCCAGCGTATGATCTGCTTTCAAAAAGCCAAAAGCAATCCCATCCGCCCCGTGATCCAAAAGCATGCGTGCATCCAAAAGCATGGTCTTATATTCTTCTTCCGAATAACAAAAACCACCCCCTCTTGGTCGAACCATAGTCACAACAGAAATATCACATTGCTCCTTTGCGCAGATCAAATTTGCAAGAGACGGAGTCAATCCGCCCAGATACAGCGCACTGTTAAGCTCCACACGATTCGCACCATTTTCCCAGGCTGTTTTCACATCTTCAAAGCTGCCACAGCAAATTTCCAGCAATCCTTTCAAAAGAACCCCTCCTTATATTCCTTTTGTTTATTTTCACTCACAATATCAACTTTACAGGTGAAATATCGATCTGTAAAGCATGTTTTTCTCCTTTGGGAAAAGCTGCTCGACTGAGTAAAAATACAAAAGCCATGTCACCGTACAGGACACCACTCTTATGTCCCATGCAGCGCATGGCCTTTGTGTGATATAAGATTTTAGAAGTTAGGTAATAAGCAATTTGATTTATAAGGCTGCCAGTGCCTTGCCAAGTGTCCTGCAGCTTGCGATCGCACCATCATCCGGGGTTTCCTGGCAGATCACACCTTCGCCGCCTACAACAGCTGCGCCGGCTGCCTTGCATCTCTCTTCCCAGTCACGCATCCACTGACCGTCTCCCCAGCCGTAGGAACCAAACAGGCCTACGCTCTTGCCGGCAAGGCTTCCTTCCAGTTCACACATGAAGGGCTCCATTTCCATTTCTTCCAGAACTTCTGCTCCCATGGCAGGGCATCCAAGGGCAAAGCCTTTCATGCTCTGCAGATCGGCTGCGGATGCATCACTGACATTGATGATCTCTGCCTTGCTGCCGGCTTCCTGCACACCCTCTGCTACGGCTGCTGCCATAGCTGCTGTATTTCCACCCTGTGACCAGAATACGATTTTTACTGTTTCCATTGTTATGATTCTCCTCTCTTTTTATGCCGGAACGATTCCAAGCGGTCTCTGGTACAGCCTGATGATCTCCGGTATGCTGCGTCCTTCCTTCAGAAGACAAAGCAGATGATGTTCTGCAAAGGAATACCAGCGGAAGGTTCTCTGTTTCTGCGAAACATTATAGTACACCTTCCAATACCCATTGCAGAGGTAACTGCCTCCCTTATGTAAGATAAAGCCTTCCACATCCTCTACCGGATATCCAAGCAGGATTCCCATTTCATGGGGAAAGTCTTTCATACCCCTGCTGTAGGACTGGTATCTTCTGCGGAAACGGGCCAGAACCGCTGACAGGCTGATGCCCTCATGTCCTGCCCTCACACTGTCATAATCTGCTTTATACCCGGCCTTTACCAGCCATGCTTTTCTGTCCGGCTCTCCGAGCATCCTCTGCAGCCATTCCCGGTGATAAAGCAGGATCACCAGCCGTCCCTCTTCCTTCAGAAGAAGATACATACTGATGCCGCTGTCCTTCAGAAGCTCCCGTAACTGGAAAAGCTGTCCTTTTGGAATGATCAGCAGATTGGATACCTTAAGACCGGCGATCACAGGAGCACACTGTATGATCATCTGCACCTCCAGTCCCTCTGTTTCCATATGCTTCATCAGTTCCCATGTTTCTCTGCTCAAGTCCTGCTCTCCCGAGTAAAAATTTCTCCACGGCTTTTAATAGTTAGTTTTGACTAACTATTCTTTTCAGAAAACGGCCAGAACCTCTTCTGGCCGTCCTCATGAAAAGTATGTCGGGCATTAATGGTTGGTTAGTTACCACTAACTATTCTATCTGCAAGACATCCTTTTGTCAACTAATATTTTCTTCTGTTTTTGATTTCTTCATAAAGCACCTTGTAATTCTCATATCTTACCCGGCTGATATCGCCCCTTTCAAGGGCATCCTTTACCCCGCAGACCGGCTCGCTGATATGGGAACAGCCTGTAAATTTACAATATTTCTCATAAGGTGTAAATTCCGGATAAAACCCCTGCAGCTCTTCCTTTTCCATCTCTCCAAGATTAAGGGATGTAAATCCCGGTGTATCAAAAATAAAGGTATCCTCGGAGAGTGCGAAGAGCTCTGCATGCCTCGTTGTATGCTTTCCTCTTTCAATCTTTCTGCTGATCTCGCCGGTTTCCATATTTGCCTGCGGATAAAGAGCATTGATGATCGTGGACTTGCCAACGCCGCTTGGCCCTGCCACCACCGTGGTTTTGCCCTGCAGCCTCTCTCTGATCGTATCTATGCCTTCCTGTAGCTTTCCGCTGACAAAAAGCACTTCATAACCGCTCTTTCCATAAGCCTCGATCAGTTCCTGCTTTTCCTCTTCCGTGGCAATATCCTGCTTATTAAAGCAGATCAGACAGGGAAGGGACTGCTCCTCCATGGTAATCAGAAAACGATCCAGAAGATTATAATTGGGGTCCGGCTTCACGATGGCAAAGATCACAAGTGCCTGATCCACATTGGCGGATGCCGGACGGATCAGAGTGTTTTTCCTTGGCAGGATCTCTGTGATATTACCGGTCATTTTTTCCACGTCCACCGGCACCATCTCTACCAGATCTCCTACAAGCGGCTTTTTCTGCTCTTTCCGGAATATTCCCTTGGCCTTGCATTCAAACAATCCTAACGCTGTATAAACATAATAGAAGCCTGCAATTCCTTTGACGATCTTTCCCTGCATGCCCTACTCCTGTACAAAGCTTACTGCACGGCGGATCTCTTTATTCTCTGTCGATCCTTCCGTGGTTGTGACACTGCCGTCCTCATTTGTGATCGTGGAACCTTCTATCGTGTTCTGATACTGGAAAAGAATATAGCCGGTACTGGTCTTGATCCCGGTAATATTCTGCTGGGCAATAGGGAATGAAGATGTCTGCGTACTCATCAGCTGCGTTCCATCATCTGCCATCAGTGTCACTGTCACCATTGTTCCTGATTTGTAATTAGGATCCTCCGCACTGGTTGGCGGTGTAATACTGTCTGTAAAACGGTAGGTTGCCTGCGCAGGGCCTGCACTGACATGAATATCTACCCTGGTACCCGCATCTACATAAGTTCCTGCAGAATAGCTCTGATAGCATACAAGTCCAAGATAATCTGTGTTATTGTTCGTGACCTCTGTTACACTGCCAAGCTGGAGACCGGCTTCCACCAGAATACTCATGGCCTCATCTTCGCTCTTTCCCATCACATCCGGTACTGAAATTTTGGCATTTTCAATGCCTGTACTGATGCAGATCGTAACCGTAGCACCTGAAAAAGCTTTACTTCCCCCTTCCGGTGACTGGCTGATGACATTTCCCTTCTGGATATACTGGTCAGCTGCAGATGTCTTCGATACCTGGAAGCCCTTCTGCTCCAGATTGGAAACTGCCTCCGCCTCTGAAAGTCCGACTACCTTTGGAACCTCGATCCCTTCTGATCCTGCACTGACTGTCAGTACGATATTGGTTCCTTCATCTACCATTTCCCCTGCATTCGCACTGGCCTTGATGACAATGCCCTGCGCATACTGGGTATTTTCTTCATACTGGATCTCAGGTGTGAGGTTTATATTGAGCAGGGCAACCTTTACATCATCAATGTTCTTTCCAACGACATCGATCATTTCTACCTGCTTCTTTTCCTCCGTCACCTCTTCTTCACTGTCCTGGCCTCCTGTATGGAACAGACCGATCGCCCGTCCTGCCAGAAAGAGTATGATACAGCCGATGATAACGGCTGCCACGATCGCAAGGATCGTAGTCAGTCTTTCCATACCAGAAGTGGTTTCTTCTTCCTCATCATCCTCTTCCAGATCTTCATCAATTTCATAGTCCTCATCAGGTTCATACTTTCTCCTGCTGTGATAAACATCCTCCCGCTCCTTCTTTGGCGGCTGGGGCTGTGGCTTTGGCTTACGCTTTACCTGCTTCTTGCCGGAAGGCTGCTGTTTTTTCTTCTGTCCGGAGGGCTGCTGTTTTTTCTGCACATTTCTGCGCACCTCCTCTTCCTTCCGAAGGTGCATGGCTTCCTCAATGGAAGCGCCGGACTGCTTCTTAATCTGTGAATAATCCTTATCTGAGATCATTCTTGTGGATGCTTCCTCATCTGCATTGACCTGCTTGACAAAATTTTCATCCGGTGTCATCAGGGAACGCTTCAGATCCGCAATCAGCTCACCCATGGACTGGTAACGTCTGTCCGGACTTTTCTGACAGCATTTGAATACGATCTGCTCTACACTGACAGGGATCTCTGGTACGAAATCCCTTGGAGAAGGCAGATCCTCCTGAATATGTTTAATGGCGATCGCCACTGTGGTTTCTCCGTTAAAGGGCACTCTGCCCGTCAGCATTTCAAAAATCGTGATTCCAAGGGAATAGATATCGCTCCGCTCATCTGAATATCCACCTCTTGCCTGCTCCGGTGAGGTATAATGTACCGATCCCATCACATTGGAGGTAATGGTATTACTGGTTGCTGCCTTGGCAATACCAAAATCTGTTACCTTTACCTTTCCTTCCTTGGAGATCATAATATTCTGGGGTTTGATATCCCTGTGAATGATATGATTGTTATGGGCAGCTTCAATACCCATACTCACCTGGATGGCAATACTGACTGCCTCCTTCACTGACAGTCTGGCCTTTTTCTCGATATACTTTTTGAGGGTGATCCCCTCTACAAGCTCCATGACAATATAATAAATACCGTCCTCTTCACCGACATCATATACATTCACGATATTGGGATGCATCAGGCCTGCTGCTGCCTGTGCTTCTATTCTGAATTTGGATACAAAATTGGCATTCTCACTGAATTCCTGCTTTAATACCTTCACTGCAATAAACCGGTTCAGCTTATGATCCTTTGCCTTGTAGACATCGGACATACCACCTGTACCGATCTTTTCCAGTATTTCGTATCTGTCTCCTATCATCATTCCTATCTTAATCATGTTTACCTCTCCATGCTTCGTGGGTCTTTAATCTTCGTTCTCTCTGGCGAACGCATCAATCAGAATTACCGCTATGTTATCTCTGCCGCCGTTCTGGTTGGCCGCATCGATCAGTCTCTCTGCTCTTTCCTCAATCGTACCCGGAGTCTTCAGTATCCTGCCGATCTCTTCATCCTCTAACATATTGGTCAGTCCGTCAGAGCACATAAGTACCAGATCTCCACTCTTCAGTTCTTCATGAAAGAAGTCAATCTCTATGGTATCTCTTGCACCAATTGCTCTGGTAATAATATTCTTATCCGGATGGTTTCTTGCTGCCTCTCTGTCAAGGCCTCCCATCCTGACCATTTCCTCCACCAGGGAATGATCCCTTGTAATCTGTCTTACTTCCTCATTAATGATATAAAGTCTGCTGTCACCTACATTTGCTACCTGCAGATATTTACCAAGAACGGTCGCTGCTACTACTGTAGTTCCCATACCATACAGGCTTTCATCTTCACGTGCTTTCCGTCTCACCTGATCATTGGCGATCCGGATTGCCCTGCTTAAAATACGGATGGGACTCTGTTCAAAGCAGCCTCTGATCTCCCGTACCATGGTTTCCACTGTACACTTGGAAGCATAATCACCCGCCTGATGACCTCCCATACCATCTGCAACGATATAAACGTTCTTCAGATTCCCTACAGGTTCATCTGATGAATATACAAAATCCTGATTCAATTTTCTTTTTCTGCCGATATCCGTTACAGAAAAGGACTTGATCACTTTCCTACCTCCTGTGGTGTCTCTTCTATATGTCTGCGCCGCAGCTGTCCGCAGGCACCATCAATATCTCTGCCCAGTTCTCTCCTAATTGTAGCATTATTTCCGGAGAGTTCAAGCGTCTTTTTAAACCGCAGAACGGCCTTCTCCTCTGACTGTACATAGTTTCTTTCCTTGATCGGGTTCACCGGGATCAGATTCACATGGCAGTTTAAGGGACTGATCAGGGCGATCAGTTCTCTGGCATCCTCCGGGGTATCATTCACCCCGCCTACCAGACTGTATTCAAAGGTAATCCGTCTTCCTGTCTGTTTAAAGTAATAGGCACAGGCCTCCATCAGCTCCTTTATGGAGTATTTATTGGCAATGGGCATAAGCTTTCTTCTCTTCTCATCTGTCGTCGCATGCAGGGAAAGTGCCAGTGTGATCTGCAGCTTTTCATCTGCAAGCTCCCTGATCTTTTCTACAATGCCACAGGTGGACACAGTCACATTTCTCTGACTGATGTTCAACCCCTCTTCTGCTGTCAGAAGCTGCAGGAACCGGAGCAGATTGTCATAATTATCAAGAGGTTCCCCTGTTCCCATCACAACTACATTGGAAACCCTCTCACCTGTGATTCTCGTAATGGCATAGATCTGATCCAGCATCTCAGAGGGCAGGAGATTCCGCTCAAGGCCATCCAGGGTGGAAGCACAGAACCGGCATCCCATCCGGCACCCCACCTGCGAAGAAATGCAGACGCTGTTTCCATGCTTATAGCGCATGAAAACGCTCTCTACTACATTGCCGTCAGATAGTCCGAACAGATATTTCCTTGTTCCATCGATCTTCGAGATCTGTTCCCTGACGCAGATCAGGGAAGTATAGCTAAATCTCTCCCGGCATTTTTCCTTCAGTGCTGCCGGGATATTGGTCATTTCCTCATAATCCCCTGCCAGCTTCTGGTGCATCCACTGATATAGCTGTACTGCCCTGAATTTTTTTTCTCCCATGGCTTCCATCTCAGCCGTCAGTTCCGGAAGTGTAAGCGACTTGATATCTGTTTTTTTCTCCGTTAAAAGACCTGACTGTTCCATCATGTCTGTTTATTCTCCTGTTTTTTCAGTCTGGCAATAAAAAAGCCGTCCGTCTCATGTACTCCGGGAATAAGCTGTAACATGCCATCTTTTCCCTCTTCCTTCAGTACCTCTGGCAGATACGGTGAAAGGGATTCCAGTCCGAATGGGAACTGCCTGGTAAGCCACACTGCATTTTCTTCATTTTCTCCCTGGTTGATGGTACAGGTACTGTAAAGAAGTATGCCGCCGGGCTTTACATAGGAAACGGCGTTTTTGAGGATCTCACGCTGCAGCGCCTTAAGGCTCTCAAGTCCCTCTTTTTTCGCATGATAGCGGATATCCGGCTTCTTTCCCATAATACCAAGTCCGGAGCAGGGAAGGTCTGCCAGCACCACATCATAGGCTTCTTCATCCTTTTCATTGAAGGTTCTGGCGTCTCCTTCTGAGACTTCCATATTCTGTATTTTCATTCTCTGCTGGTTTTCGCGGATCAGTGCTGTCTTCTCCTCACTGATATCCCTGGAGACCACAAGTCCTGTCCCTTTCAGCTTCTGTGCTGCATGAATGCTCTTGCCTCCCGGTGCTGCGCAGAGATCAAGGATCCTGTCACCCTCCCGGATCCCGGCACATTCACAAACCAGCATACTGCTCACATCCTGCACCTGGAACAAGCCTTCCTCAAAGCCAGGGAGTGTCAAAAGCCCTTCTGCTCCTTCGATACAGTACGCATAAGGTAAATAAGGATGTGCCGACATCTTACAGCCGGTCTTTTCAATGGCTGAGATCAGCTTTTCCTTTTCAGCTGCAGAAAGATCCTCTTTCAGCCTGATCGTCACAGGCTTTGTCTGCAGAAATGCTTCCAGCATCCTTCGTGTCTTCTCTTCTCCCTGCTCTTTCAGAAGCTTTTCAACAAGCCATGCAGGCATGGAAAACTTCACGGAAAGTGCCTTTACCAGATCCTTCTCTTCCTCCGGAAAACAGATCTGCTCTTTATTTCTGGCAATATTACGCAGTACCCCATTAACAAAGCCGGAAAGCTGGCGGAAGCCTCTTTTTCCTGCAAGCTTTACCGCTTCATTGCACACAGCCCGGTCCGGTACACTGTCCATGAACAGAAGCTGATATACACTGCTTCGCAGCAGATTCCGTATAAATGGTTTCATCTTGACTGTGGGCACTTTGGAGAACTGATCCAGCACATAATCGATCTGGATACATCTCTCCACGGTTCCCTCTACCAGCCGTTTTAAGAACGCCTTATCCCGGCTGTCTCTGTAATTATATTTCTGAAGCACACTGCGGATTACCAGATGACAGTAGCTTCCTTCTTCCATAATCTCTGACAGCATATCCACTGCCAGTTCTCTTATATTTTCCAATCCGGTATGCCTTCCTAATCTCTGTCCCTTCTGCGGTTACTCAGCATCAGCAGTCGCAGCAGCTGTAAAATAGAAGAAGCTGCCGCAGCCACATAGGTGAGTGCTGCTGCCGTCAGTACATTTCTGCAGTCCCCGATCTCATCAGAGGACAGCATGCCATAGTCACGAAGCATGGAAAGCGCCCTTCTGGAAGCATTGAACTCTACCGGCAGGGTTACGATCTGGAACAGCACCGCCAGGGAAAAGATCCATACTCCAAGCATGGCTAATGAAAAATAATCGCCATTTGGAAGCCGGAAGCCGATTCCAAGGATCAGTCCAAGGATCACGATAGGAAGACCAAGCTTTGAACCAAGATTTGCCGCCGGTACCAGAAGGGATCTTAGCTTCAGCGGCAGATATCCCTTTTGATGCTGCACAGCATGACCACACTCATGGGCTGCCACACCGATCGCCGCTACCGAATGGGAGTCATATACCGCATCGGAAAGCCGCAGAACCTTTTTCGACGGATCATAATGATCTGTCAGATCTCCGCTTATATGCTGGATCGATACGTCATGGATCCCCGACATGGCAAGGATCCTCGCCGCTGCCTCTGCACCGGTCATTCCGCTTCTGCTTCTGATCTTCGCATACTTTCTGTAGGTATTATTAACATTGCTGCTCGCCAGCATACAAATAACAGCACCAATGATTACCAGAATATAAGTTGGGTCAAAACCATAATAATAGCCCATGTTTCATCTCTCCTTTTTCAGATCCGCTTTTCTGATCAGTGTAATGCTTCTCCCACTTTTACCTCATAGCCCCTCATAAACTCCGCACAGCTCATCCGTTTCTTTCCCTCAGGCTGCAGGGATCTGATCCTCAGGGCACCCTCTCCTGTTGCCAGCGTAAAGGATTCCTTATCCATGGCGATCACTGTGCCTGGAATCGGATTTTCTGCATTTACACATTCTGACACCACATCAGCTTCCCAGATCTTCAATATCTTTCCTTTATAATGGGTAAAAGCGCTGGGCCAGGGATTCAAGCCCCGGATCAGTCTTTCAATGGTCACGGCAGCCTTCGTAAAGTCGATATTTCCCATATCCTTTGTGATCTTTCCTGCGTAGGTTGCCAGTTCTTCCTTCTGTACCACAGGAATAAGCTCTCCAGCCTCGATCTTTGGCAGGGCTTCCACGATCAGCTCCGCACCGGTTTCCATTAATCTGTCAAACAGGCTGCCGCCGGTTTCCTTTTCATCAAGAACAACTTCCTTCTGCAGAAGAATATCTCCTGTATCCATTCCCTTTGCCATCTGCATGATGGTCACTCCGGTCTTCTCTTCCCCGTTGATCACACACCACTGGATCGGCGCTGCTCCCCGGTAAGCCGGAAGGAGGGAGGCATGGATATTGATACACCCAAACCTTGGCATATTTAAAATTTCTTCTGATAACAGCTGTCCGAAAGCTGCCACTACGAAGATATCTGCCGGATACTTCCTAAGTTCCTCTACGGCATCCTTTTCTTTGATTTTCAAAGGCTGCAGCACCGGAATACCATAGGAGAGAGCGCATTCCTTCACCGGTGAATACTGCACCTCCCGGCCTCTTCCTTTCTGTCTGTCAGGCTGTGTCACTACTGCCGTCACCTCGTGTCCGGCTTTCAGGATCGCCTCAAGCGGCGCTACCGCAAAATCCGGTGTTCCCATATAAACAATCTTCATCCGAATCTCTCCTTACATTACTGCTCCTGGCTTTCTGTACTCATCAGTTCACCCTCTACCTTTTCCACATAAAGGTGACCGTCCAGATGATCGATCTCATGGCAGAAAGCTCTTGCCAGCAGCTCTGTTCCTTCAATTTCAAAGGGCTTCATCTCTTCATCATAGGCTCTGACCTTTACATAATTCGGTCTTGTTACCACACCGGTCTTACCCGGCAGGGAAAGGCAGCCTTCATTGCCGGTCTGTTCTCCGCTTGTCTCGATAATAACCGGATTGATCAGCAGGATCGGATCCTCTCCTGTTACGTCAATGACTACGATCCGCTTCAGGATTCCCACCTGAGGCGCTGCCAGTCCGACTCCGTCTGCATCATACATGGTCTCAAACATGTCTTCGATCAGCTCCTCGATTCTTTCCGTTACCTCTGTGACCGGCTTACAGGTCTTGTTTAAAACCGGATCACCCATTTCCCTGATATTTCTGATTGCCATTCCTCTCCATCCCTTCTGTCGTCAATATGTATTTACCGGATCAAAATCAAACTGTACAAATGCACCGTTTCCCGGAAGATTTTTTCTGTAGTTTTCTGTCAGCTCCTTATAGATCAGCAGTTTTTGATAATCCTTTTCCTTACAGTATATCACAAAACGATATATATCATTTATTTTGGAGACTGCAGCTTTCGACGGTCCGATAACAGAACCATCTGATCTGCCACTTTCTTCCTGATAGCTTCTGAGGATCCTGCCTGTTTCTTCTGCCGCCGCGAGAGCCTGCCCTTCCTCCTTTGAGGTAAACAGGATCGCCAGCAGATGCTCTGCCGGAGGATATCCCATAAGCTCACGATATCCCATTTCCTCCTCATAAAAAGCCTCGTAGTCCTGGGTTGCAGCAAGGGTAATGCTGTAATGGTCAGGCTGATAGGTCTGTATCACTACCTCTCCCTTCCTGACCCCTCTCCCGGCTCTGCCTGCCGCCTGGGTCAGAAGCTGAAAGGTTCTCTCCCCGCAGTGATAATCACTGTCATTTAAGGAAAGATCCGCCGCCAGCACGCCCATCAGCGTCACCTTTGGAAAATCATGTCCCTTTACGATCATCTGGGTTCCAAGGAGAATATCTGCCTCCTCCCCGGCAAATGAAGAAAGAATCTCCTCATAGCTTCCTTTTCTCCGGGTCGTATCTGCATCCATACGGAGCACTCCTGCCCCTGGGAATCTCTTCCTGATCTGATCCTCGATCTGCTGGGTTCCCGCCTTAAAGCCCAGGATATAGGGCGATCCACAGGACGGGCACTTCTTTGGCTCCTGCATTTCATATCCGCAGTAATGACATACTAATTTTCCACCCCTGTGCTGAGAAAGAGATACATCACAGTGTGGACACTTCATCACGAGTCCGCAGGATCTGCAGGACACAAAGCCTGCATAGCCTCTCCGGTTCAGGAACAGCATGATCTGTTCCTTTCTGGATAGTCTGTCCTCTATCAGCTCCTGCAGCTTTCTGCTGAAAATAGAGCGGTTGCCTTCCTTCAGCTCTTTTCTGAGATCCACGACTGAAACATCTGCCAGCCTGCCGCCTGTCAGTCTCCTTGTCAGGGTAAAGAGCTCATATTCGCCCTTTTTTGCCCTGCTGTAAGCCTCCAGGGAAGGCGTGGCAGATCCAAGCACAAGACTGGCTCCTTTAAGAGAAGCAAGGTACTCTGCAGTTTCCCTTGCATGATATCTTGGCATGGTCTCACTTTTATAGCTCGGCTCGTGTTCCTCATCAATCACGATCATGCCAAGCTTTTCAAAAGGTACAAACAGCGCTGATCTTGGTCCTATGATCACATCAATCTCACCTTTTCTTGCCCGCTCACACTGGTCATACCTCTCCCCTTCAGAAAGGCTGGAGTTTAAGACCGATACCCGGTCTCCAAACCGTTTATAGAAACGAAGCAGGGTCTGATAGGTCAGGGCAATTTCAGGAATCAGCATGATACACTGTCTTCCTCTTTTTACCGTTTCCTCTATGAGGGAAAGATATACCTCTGTTTTGCCGCTTCCGGTAATACCATGGATCAGGTAGGTTTTACAGATCCCCGCATCTCTGTCAGCGATCACTGTATCTACGATCGCCTGCTGCTCGTTGCTGAGTTTTTTTTCTTCCCGCCTGCCGGCTTCCAGCCGTACCGGGTTACGATAATAGCTCTCTGTCTCTACTGTGATCACCTGCTGTGAGATCAGGCTTTTTATGGTCGATGGTGCTATATGGAGTTTTCCTGTCACCAGCTCATAGGGAAGCTGCTGCTCTTCTGTCAGTACTGCCAGAAGCCTTGCCTTTCCCGTCTGGTGCTTCCTTATGCTCTCTGCAAGAAGTGACCGGATCTCTTCCCCGGTCATCTTCCGTACGATTGTTTTCTTTTCCTTCGCCTTTACTTCCCTCTTCACAGGAAGCACTGTCTTCAGGGCAGCGATCATAGTGGAGCCATAGGTTTCCTTCAGAAAGGCTGCCAGCTTCAACGCATCCTCTGACGGAGAAACCTTCTGCTTTGACAGGCTGTAGATCTCTTTCATTTTTTCTTCGTCAAACTCTGCCTGATCTGTGATCTCCACCACATAACCGGCCGTAAGACGGTTTCCCCTTCCAAAGGGCACCATCACACTGGTTCCCACAAGCACCGTCTCTCTTAAGGCTTCCGGTATTTTATATTGGAAAATCCTGTCTACCTTTTCATGGGAAATGTCAATAATGACATCCGCATATTTCTTTTCCTTCATGCCATTCTCCCGGAAGGGTCAGCTCCTGTCTGCCCTCTCCTGCAGGATCTCAGCGATCAGGACTCTTTCATCCATAGGATACTTAACCCCTTTAATCTCCTGATAATCCTCATGCCCCTTTCCGGCAAGAACGATGATATCTCCCGGCTGTCCATGGTCGATCGCATAGGCGATCGCTTCCTTCCGGTCGCATATCTCAATATATCTGCCGTCCGTTTTATCAATCCCTGTCTTAATATCAGCCATGATTGCAAGCGGCTCTTCAAATCTTGGATTATCCGAAGTAATGATCGTTAAATCCGCCAGCTTTCCGCTGACCTCTCCCATTTCATACCGGCGGAGCTTGGAGCGGTTACCGCCGCAGCCAAATACGCAGACAAGTCTTTCCGGATGATATTCCTTTAATGTAGAAAGAAGACTGTTCAGACTCATGGCATTATGCGCATAATCAATGAGCAGGGTAAATTTGTCAGAAACCGGCACCATCTCGATCCTGCCCTTTACATGAGCCTTCAGAAGTGCCTCTTTGATCTTCGGAATCTCTACTTTGAAATGTCTGCAGACAGCGATCGCTGTCAGTGCATTATACACACTGAATCTGCCTGGTGTCGGTACCTCCACCTCGAAGTCCATCTTTCCTTTTACATGGAAATCAACCCCAAGCTCTCCCGGCTTGTCAATCAGCTTCAGATCCTCCGCATAAAGATCTGCTGTCTTGTCAAAGCCATAGGTTTCCAGATCACAGGTATGCCCCTTAAGTACTGCTTCCATATGTTCGTCATCCTTATTGACGATCCCATGACGGCACTGTTTGAACAAAAGTCCCTTGCATGCCTGGTATTCTTCAAAGCTCGCATGCTCGTTCGGTCCGATATGATCAGGCTCAAGATTGGTAAAAATACCTACTTCAAAAACAAAGCCCTGGGTTCTGTGGAGCTTGAGCCCCTGGGATGCCACTTCCATGACTACAATCTCTATGCCTGCATCCACCATCCTCCGGAAGGTTTCCTGCAGAACGAAGGATTCCGGCGTGGTGTTTTTGGACGGAATATGGGTATCCCCTATGATCGTTTCGATCGTACCGATCAGTCCCACTTTATATCCTGCACTCTCCAGAATAGATTTGATCAGATAAGTACTCGTCGTCTTACCCTTGGTTCCCGTAATGCCGATGACCTTCAGCTGGTCTGCAGGGTGCCCGAAATATGCTGCAGCAATAAATGCCATGGCATACCTGGTATCCTCCACCCTGATCACGGTTACATCACTGTCCTCCGGTATCTCTACGTCCTTCTGCACGACCAGTACAGAAACGCCTTTCTCAAGAGCCTCTGGTATATAGCTGTGTCCGTCTGTATTGTATCCGCAGATACAGATGAACAGACATCCTTCTTTTATCTTTCTGGAATCGTATACAACTTCATTTACACATTTGTCCACATTGCCCCTGACACACTCATAAGACAGTCCTGCCAGCAGGTCTCTGCAGCAATACTCTTTTTCCGCCATTTTCATTCTCCTTTTTTGCCAGCTATCCTTATAATAAAATAGCATGCCTGTCGTGTTTTTTCAACTGTGGGGTTGTTTTCTGACGCTCTGCAGACTTATCCAATACAGACAAAGCAAAACCCCCGGGGGATACCGGGGGTTTGCTTTTCTTATGAGGGGGGAGATAGTGAGTTGTTCAACTATCTTGGTTATTATAATACCCGGTAAATGTGTACAAATTGTGACTACTTCCTAATAAAAGTATAAAATCAAAATTAAGAAAAAATAAATAGGTTCTCCACTGTCACCTTCTGCATCAGTTCTTCCGCAAGTTCTTTGGAAAACACGCCGTTCTCTGCCGTTGTTGCATTCGCTGCCGAAATCGCTGCCGCCTTCACAAGTGCCGTCTTTGCATCTTCTCCTGCAAGCACAGACATGGCAAGGGATGCCACTGCGGTATCACCGCAGCCTACCGTATTGACTGCCTTGATCTTCGGCGGTCTTGCCGCGATCCTTTCTGTTTCTGATATATAAAGAAGTCCTTTTTCTCCCATGGAAACGACTACGCTGTGGACACCTTCCCGGCAAAGCATAAGTGCAGCCTCCGTGATCTCTTCCCTGTTCCTTAGGCTTCTTCCTGTAAGATATTCCAGTTCCTTTGTGTTTGGCTTGATCAGGAAGGGCTTTCCTTTGATTCCTTCCCGGAGGCTTTCCTTACTGGTATCAAGGATCACCCTTTTCCCAAAGGAGGAAGCCTTTTCAATCAGCTCCCTGTATATATCCGGGCTGATACCAGGAGGCACACTGCCGCTCATTACCACAAGCTCCGTATCTGCAAGTGCCTTCTCATAGTCTTCCCGGAATCTAGAAAGCTCCGTTTCTGTGATCACCGGACCAGGCTCCAGGATTTCTGTCACATAACCATCCCCTGTGATCAGGTTGGTATTGGTTCTGGTGCTTTCGGAAATCTGTGTAAAGGCACATTCTGCCGGAAACTGTCTGACTCCGTTTTCAATAAAAATACCTGTATGTCCCCCAAGGAAGCCCATGGCTCTCACCGGAAATCCATAAGCGGCAAGCACCCTCGTGACATTAATTCCCTTTCCTCCCGGAAGATTTCTGACCCTGTCCATACGGTTGACCTGTCCAGGGCACATCCGTTCCCCGAAGCAGGTTTTATCTAAAGCCGGATTGAGTGTTATTGTTGTGATCATACATTTCCCTCCCTAACAGTAATACTGCATGACGATCTGGATACTTTCCCGCCCCATATACCGGTTGATCTCCGGATAATAGACCATACTGACTGTAAGCCCGTCAAAGCTCCTGCTGCCACTGTACAGTGCCTCCTTTTCATGCTCTCCGTACGTTTCACCAAGGAACCTGTCCAGCTTCTCCATATCTCCAAAATAGATCATATCATATCCTCTGCCGCTTTCATCTGCAATTCTGAATTTTCCAACATTTCTGTTCTTTCCAAGTATCTTCCCGGATAACAGGCGTACATTTTTCTGCGCAAATACGGGCTTTGGATTTCCCACCCCAAAGGGTTCTAAAAGCGACAGCTCCTTTACAAAATGATTATCGGCATAGGATAACGGCATCGGAACATCTATATGTACAACTTCTCTGAAATCCTCCTCTGTCAGGGTAGAATTTTCATTCAGCCTTCTCCTGAGCTCATTTAAATCTTCCTCACCTGCCAGGGAAAATCCTGCTGCCATCTTATGTCCCCCAAATTTCGTAAACAGCTCCCGGCACTTTGACAGCTCCTCATACATGGAATAGGCTTCTATGGATCGTCCGCTTCCCTTGATCCCTTCCTCTGCCCTTGTCGCAACCAGTACAGGCTTATGATATTTTTCCTTCAGCCTTCCCGCTATGATCCCTGCAATGCTTTCATGACAGTCCGGCAGATATACCACAAGCACCGGATCCTGCTCTCTGCCTTCCGCCTCCAGCATACGGACTGCCTCACTGACACCATCCTCTGTCATCTGTTTACGGCTGTCATTCAGGCTTTTCAGGTCATAGGCCTCTGTTACTGCTTTTTTGAAATCCGTTTCCTCAAATAGTCTGAGTGCCCTGTCAGCACTGTCCAGCCTTCCTGTCGCATTCAGACAGGGTCCAAGGATAAAGCCTGCGTGGTAAGGAGACAGCTCCTTATCCATCAGGTCATTGACCTGCAAAAGAGCCAGAAGCCCCGGATTCTCCGTTTCCTTCATCTGCTGCATGCCATACTTCACAATGATACGGTTCTCGTCACGAAGCTCCATCACATCACAGACCGTAGCCAGTGCTGCGAAAGGAAGGAGCTCTTTCTGCAGAGATTTTTTCTTTTCTTCCTCTCCCGACTTTTCACAGAGGGCTTCTATCAGCTTGTAGGCGATAAGGGCACCGCAGATTCCCTTGAAATGGCTGGTATCCGCACTCTGCTTGGGATCCACCACCACATCTGCCGGCGGCAGATGATATTTCTTATTCCCGTTTTCTTCTGTATAGGGCACCTCATGGTGATCTGTCACGATTACGGTCATTCCATAATCTCTGGCAAGACTGATCTCCTCAAAAGCCGCGATACCATTGTCACAGGTGAGGATCGTGTCCACCTCATCCTCTCTGGCATTTTCGATCAGGCTGATGTTTAACCCGTAGCCATCCCGGATCCGGTGTGGGATCACACGATCCGCCCTTCCGGAAAGTGCCCGGATCCCACGGCACAGGATATAGGTACTGCAGATCCCATCTACATCATAATCTCCGATCACACGGATCTTTTTCCCCTCCCGGATCTTTAAAAGCAGCAATTCTGCCGCTTTCTCCATTCCATACAGGGCAAAAGGTGAGGGTCTGTCAGCCAGAGTCCCCTTCAGGAACAGACGGATCTCCTCATCCTCTGTCAGATCCCGGTTTCTCATGATCCTGGCAAGCACCGGTGTGATCCCATATTTCTGTGCAATCGCATTAAAATCAGCCTTCTTGGCTGCCACCATCCATTTTTCCACTTCTTCTCCTTACTCCTCAGAAAGGAAAAGGCAGGGACATTCTGCCCTTCAGAATATCCTTGCCTTCTCAGATCTATTTCAGATTCTTTTATTTATTCTTTTTAGCGAAGCACTTTCTCAGCACTAACCACAGAGAACCTGCAATGCATACAGAAGAATAAGCACCACAGAGGATACCTACCATCAGCGGCAGTGCAAATTCCTTCACGCTTGTCACACCAAAGATATAGAGCATGGCAACCATGATAAAGGTGGTCAGGGAAGTAAAGATACTTCTTGACAGAGTCTGTGTGATACTGGTATCTACAATAGGCTCAAGACCATCCTTCTGGCTCATGCTTCTCATATTCTCACGGACACGGTCGAAGATAACGATGGTCGCATTGATGGAATAACCTACGATCGTCAGCATGCAGGCAATAAATGTAGTACCTACAGATACCTTTGCTACCGCATAGAAGGTCAGCACAACCAGCACATCATGGAGCAGACAGAGTACGGAGCTTGCACCAAAACGTACATCCTTGAAACGGAGCCATACATAGATCAGCATAAATACCGCTGCTACCAGCACAGCTACGATGGATTCCTGCTTCATTTCATTACTGATGGTGGAGCTGATGGTTTCCGCTGTGATCTTCTCTCCGTCAACCTCAAAATTATCTGTCATGGCATCCTTAAAGGACTCACGCTCTTCCTGTGTCAGGGATCTTGTCTTGAAAATAACCTCATTGGTTCCGTCGATCTTCTGTGTCTGTACATTACCGTCACCGGTAATATCCTCGATCAGCGGAACTACCTTGGAATCAATATCTGCAAGGCTCATATCCTCATTGAAGGTGACACTTGTAGAAGTACCGCCAACGAACTCAAGGCTGTAATTCAGAGGGTTTCCTGTCTGTGCCTTATTCACGCCCATAAAGACGAAGCCTGCAATGATCACGATAAGGGAAGCAGTAAAGAAAACTGCCTTCTTCTTTGTGAACCGAACTGCCTTTCTCTCTCTTGCTACGCCATACAGCTTCGGATTTGTAAGCCCAAGGGCAAAGAATGATTTCATGATCAGCTTAGTCACTACCATGGCTGTAAACATGGATAATACAATACCAAGCGCCAGTGTATAGGCAAATCCCTTAACAGTACCAGAACCCATCACTGCCAGCACTGCTGCAGCGATCAGGGTGGTGATATTTCCATCAATGATGGCAGACTGTGCTTTCTTGAAGCCAATATCAATCGCTGTCTTTACTGTTCTGCCAGCTGCCAGCTCCTCGCGGATCCTGGCAAAGATAATAACATTGGCATCTACCGCCATACCTACGGAAAGAATAATACCTGCGATACCGGGCAGGGTTAATGTAATATCAAAACCATTCAGAAGAATGATGATCAGCTCTACATAAAGCGTCAGTGCAAGACTGGCTGCCACACCGGAAATGTAATAAATCGCGATCATGAATACAACAATGATAGCAAAACCGATCAGACCTGCCTTGATGCTGGTAGCGATCGCTTCTCCACCAAGCTGTGCACCTACCACCTTGGAATGAAGCTCCTCCAGCTCGACCTTCAGACCACCGATACGGATAGTGGACGCAAGCTGCTCTGCGCTTTCATAATCAAAGTTACCACTGATCTGCGCCTTACCGTCTGTCAGGGCTGCCTGTACCCTTGGAGCACTGATGATCTGTCCATCATAATAGATGCCAAGCGTTTCGCCCTTCTGGTATGCTCTTGTAGTTGCATCTGCAAACTTTTTGGTTCCTTCCGTTGTCATGGTAAGATCAACAACAACCTCAGAATTGTTCATATTGTCTGTAGCAGTCGCTGCCTGGGCATCCTTGACATCTGTACCGGAAAGAGGTGCACTGCCCTCTGCCACGATCGTATCAATATCCTTGGTCAGCATATAAACCACATTGCCATTTGCATCCATGGTTGCCTGATAGTTGGCATTGCCATCCTCATCTGTTTCGTAGATGAAATACAGGGAACCGGGTTTACCAAGCTCTGCCAGAATGGCATTGGCATCTGTTACACCGGGGATCTCGATATTGATCCTGTCATCCCCCTCCTGATACACAACAGCTTCTGTACTATAGTTCTCTACACGCTTCTGCAGCTTGTAGATCGTATCTGCCATATCCTCGCTGCTCGGCTTTTCTTCGCCTACTGCCTGATAGGTGATGCTCACACCGCCTGCCAGATCAAGACCAAGCTTAATGTCTGATGCAGAACCAGATCTGTCTGTTCCGATCCCTTCTGTTGCTGTGTATCCGAGACCGCCAAGAAGCAGCACCAGAACGATCAGCACAATGATTGCTCTACTCTTTTTCATTTTTATTCTCCTTCTTCTTCGGCCAGCGCCGCTTTTATCATGATCGCACATTCTATGCGCTTTCTCTGCAATTCACATCCGATATCGTAGGCATCGTTGATGCTTCCATGGAAATTGTAGGAGTTTGCGGCACAGCCGCCGCTGCAGTAAAACTTGGCAAAGCATTTCCTGCATTTGTCCTTCGCATAAACATTGCATGTCTTAAACTCGTCGCGGATGTCGGTTCTTGTAATACCCTCATCCACATTTCCCATCAGGAACTCCTCATGACCCACAAACTGATGACAGGGATAAAAATCACCCCAGGGTGTCACAGCCAGATACTCTGTGCCTGACCCACAGCCTGACAGCCTCTTAGCCACGCAGGGACCACCCTTCAGATCTATCATGAAATGGAAGAAATTCACACCTCTTCCTTCCTTCTTTCTCTTCAGAAGCTCTCTGGCCAGTTCATCGTACTCTTCGAGAATAGCCGGAATATCCTCTTCCGTGATAGCATAGCTTTCCTCCGGTGCTGCCACAACAGGCTCCACGGAGATCTGCTCAAAGCCAAGATCTGCCAGATGCTTCACATCCTCTGCAAAATCCAGATTATTATGGGTAAAGGTTCCTCTGACATAATAATTCATCTGGTTTCTGCTCTCTGCCAGCTTCTTAAACTTAGGAACAATGGTATCATAGCTTCCCTGTCCGCCTCTGTGAGGACGCATCAGGTCATTGATCTCCTTACGTCCGTCGATACTGAGTACCACATTGGACATCTCCTGATTCAGGAAATCCATGATCTCATCATTTAACAGGATACCATTGGTCGTCAGGGTAAAGCGGAACTTCTTGTTATTCGGTTTTTCAAGACTTCTGCCATAAGCTACCAGATCCTTTACGACCTGCCAGTTCATCAGTGGTTCTCCGCCAAAGAAGTCTACCTCCAGGTTGACACGGTTTCCGGAATTTGCCACCAGAAAATCCAGTGCCTTCTTACCGACCTCATAGCTCATCAATGCTCTTCTTCCATGATACTCCCCTTCCTCTGCAAAGCAATATCTGCAGGCAAGGTTACAGTCATGGGCAATATGGAGACAGAGTGCCTTGACAACAGTCTGTCTGCCCTTAAAGTCAGTAATATATTTCTCGTAAATATCCTCTGTATAAAGTAATCCCGCATCCTTCAGTTCAAGAACCTCTAAAAGAGCTTCCCTGATATCAGCCTCTTCATATTGATCCTTCAGGGCAGAAAGGACTGTATCCTCCAGTTCTTTTCCCTCTCTGGACGTACAAAGAGCCTCTTCTACAGCCGGGATCACATCATAGACTACGTCATCTACCACGTGGACAGATCCGCTGTTCACATCCAGTACGATGTTGTAGCCATTGTTTTTGTATTGATGTATCACGTTTCTGTTTCCTTTCCTGTGCGATATTGTGTAAACTAGAAAACGTAGAATAAGCAGCGATGATCCACCGCTGCTTACATACCTTATCTACTTGTTGATAAATACCGCACCTTCACTCCGCTTTTCAGAGATTATTTTGCATGCTCACAGCTCTGGTTTCCCACAGTACAGCTTGTTTTGCAAGCTGACTGGCAGGATGTCTGGCACTCGCCGCAGCCGCCCTTCTTCATAGATTCCTTTAAGTCTCTCGTTGTTAATGTCTTAATACGCTTCATAATCTTATCTCCTTAAAAGCAAATTTCTCTTTCCAAACCGGTATCAATATACCGACATTATTTGATATTATAGCATAGGTCATTCCTTGCTGACAAGAGGAATCTCTTCTGCCTTTTCCTTTTTCTGGTCGGGCAGGGTCATCAGCACATTGACGATCCTGTTCTGCCTGATATCTCCTGTCTTCAGGATGATCCCGTCCGGCAGTGTGATCGTCTCACCGATCTCAGGCAGTCTGTCAAGGCTCTCGATCAGCAGACCGCCAATGGAATCATAATCCTCTGAATGCAGCTCTGTACCAAGCTCATCATTAATATCATCCAGCTTCATGCTGCCTTCTACCAGATAGGTCCTTTCTCCCTTTTTCTGGATCTGCTCTTCTTCATCCTCATCATATTCGTCCCGGATCTCCCCGACGATCTCTTCCAAAAGATCCTCCAGAGTGATCATGCCGACAGTTGCACCGTACTCATCCAGCACAAAAGCAACATTGATCCGCTTTTCCCGCATTTCCAGCATCAGATCGGCTGTCTTTTTGAATTCATATGTATAATAGGCTTCCCTGATGATATCTTTAATATGGAAATTATTTCTCTCTTCCACCAGAATAAAGTCCTTGATATTGATCAGACCAATGATATTGTCCTTATCCCCACTGTAAACGGGAATTCTCGTATACATACATTCCCGGAACAGTGCCATCACCTCTTCATAGCCTGCGTCCTCGCTGATGCTTGCCATATCGATCCTTGGGATCATGATATCCTTGGCTACCGTATCTGAAAAATCAAATACATTATAGATCAGTTCTCTTTCCTCTGATTCGATCACGCCGTCCTCATGACTGACTTCCACATAGGTACGCAGTTCCTTCTCAGTCATGGCAGTATGCAGATCCTTATTCATATGGAACAGCTTTTTCATTCCCTCTGTAATGGCATCCACCACGAAGATCACCGGTGTCATTACCTTCATCAGTCCCGATATGACCGGTGCATAAAAAAGAGTCAGGCTCTCTGAATAAGCCGCAGCTGCATTTTTAGGCATGATCTCACCCAGGAACAGGATAAAAACTGTCAGGATTCCTGTTGCGATTCCTACCGTCAGATTAATTTTGATTGCAAGGGTAGTAGCCAGTGATGAAGCTGTCAGATTCACGATATTATTACCGATCAGAATGGCGCTCAGCATCTTTCCATACTGCTCCAGAACAGAAAGGGCTGTTTTCGCACGTTTGTTGCCTTCCTCTGCCATTGCCTTAAGACGCACCCTGTTCACCGTAGTCAGCGCTGTCTCTGCAGAAGAAAAGAATGCAGAAAGCATGATAAGAATTAAAATAATAATCAGTTGTATGACACCATCGGTATCCAAAATATAAATCACTCCTTATTTTTAATATAATGAATAAAATATACAATACAGAGGTATTACCTGTCAAGTTCACTCATATCATTTAAGTGTAAAGATTATGTAATTTCTGAAACAGGAGGCTCTTATGTTCCCTACGAAAAATCCTGGCAGCCGCCTTACCTTTATTCTGAAGGATCTGCTTCTTTCCTATCTGCTGACCGCGCTCCTTCTCCTTTTGCTTTCCCTGCTGCTCTACCGCTTTTCTCTCAGTGAAAAGACAGTCACCCTGTGCATCACCGGCATCTATATCTTTGTTACATTTCTTGCCGGATTCCTCGCGGGCAAAAAAGAAGGCTGCCGGAAGTTTCTTTTTGGTCTTCTTCTCGGCGGCCTTTATTTTCTCATCCTGCTCCTGATCTCCCTGATCGTCAATCACTCGCTGCAGGGCTTTTCCGGGCATTTCTTTACTGTTCTCCTGCTCTGCTGCGGCAGTGGCATGCTGGGTGGCATGCTAAGCTGATGTACCTTCCCTGTCCTTCATTTTTAAAACAGGACTCCGTACCATATTGACCACTAAGGGGATCACCATGATAAACCATACTATGGGCTCAGCCACAATGATGCCATAATATCCGATCGCCGGTGCCAGAAGCAATGCGATCAGCACCTTGCCAATCATTTCAAGGGAGCTAGAGATCACCGGTGTCCTGTTATCTCCAAAGCCCTGCATGCTGTTCCTGAACAGACATATCACAGTGGGTACATAATAAAATGGGGTATTTACCCGGAGATACAGTGACGCTGTATCAATAATATCCTTCTTCTGCGTAGCCGTGACCGTACGGATCAGCCATGGTGCCACTGTATAGGCACTGATGATCACCCCGGTGCACCAGACAAATGTAACAAGAACCGTATCTCTGATCCCCTGCCTGATCCTGGAGTATTTTCCGGCTCCAAGGTTTTGTCCGCAATAGGTTGCCAGTGTCGTACCCATTACCGAAAACGGCAGCATATATATAGAAGAGATTTTTCTTGCCGCCGTATGGGCAACAATGATATCTGTACCAAAGGTATTGATACTTGTCTGCAGCGCCATTGTACCGATACCTACCAGTGACGTCATAAATCCCATGGAAAGTCCCGCTCCGAAAAGCTTCTTATATAATATCATATCAGGTTTAAAATCTTCCTTCTTAAGCGTAAGCTGCGGATACTTTCTTCTCATATAGAGAAAGCACAGAAACGCTGAAACCGCCTGTGCGATCACAGTTGCATAGGCCGCCCCTTCCACACCGGTATGGAGGCACAGGATAAATCCATAATCCATGGCAATGTTCAGGAACGCTGCAAGGATCAGGAACAAAAGCGGCGTAAAGGAATCCCCAATCGCACGAAGCATGGCTGCGCAGATGTTATAAAGAGTCGCTGCAAGAAGCCCTGCTATGACGATCCCGATATATCCCCTTGCTGCTGCAAAAAGCTCCGGTGAAATATTCAGGAGCTTTAACAGTCCACTCATATTCAGGAGACACAGTCCGCTTAAAACAACTGCACAGCAGGAACCAAGCAGGATCGTTCCCCCCATAGCCTTCTTCATCTGCCTTTCGTCCTTTGCGCCAAAGCAGGTGGCGATCACAATGGCAAACCCGTTGGTCAGTCCATTCAGAAAAGACAGCAGCATATCGCTGAGTGTTGTTGTAGCACCAACCGCAGCCAGTGCTTCATCCCCCAGTGTCTGTCCCACTATCCTTGTATCTGCCAGACTGTAGAATAGCTGAAAAAGCTGTCCCACAAAAAGAGGCACAGCAAAAAGCAGGATCAACCGGATCGGTTTCCCTTTTGTCAGATCTTTCATAATAAACTTCCCTTACTGATGCTTTACTACCGCTCTTGCGATCACATCAAAAACTTCCTTCAAAATATGAAACAACACCATAATAACCGAAACCAGCGAAAATCCAAGGATCACTGCCGTTACGGAAAGCATCATTTCCTCATGGCTGTAATGCCTGCTCGGTATATAATTCTTGCACTTCTCTGTCACACAGGCGATCGCACACAGAATCCCCGCTGACAAAAAGGTTCTGATGACCCAGTACCACCTGTAAAAGGTCACATGGATCGTCAGCGTTCCCAAAATGCCGATCACAAAGAAGGCAGCGATCCTTCCCGTCTGTCTGAACTGATAGGTCACTGCCAGAAGCTGCGTTTCTGTCACAGCTTCCCCGTATTTCTGAACCGCCAGATACTGGATCAGTTTCTTTCCTATTAATTTAGTCTCCTCTCCGTCCTGCACAGAAAGATAAGCAACCCCAAAAACCCCTGACAGAAAAAGGATCCACAGAAAAAAAGCAATCAGTGGATGAGATTTTTTCTTTTCCATAAATAATACCTGCTATATCTCTTTAACTAAAACCCGTTAAAATACTCTTCTGAATTTATGATGTCAGATTTAAGTATAACACATCTGTCAGGTAAATGGAAACAGGAACAAATTTAAGATGCTTTTAGCAACAACTGTTTTTCAAAATCCATTGACATAGTATTGATAACTACATATAATGTTTGTAATGTGTTACAGATACCGATATTTATCTCTGTACCCATCAGCATTCTATAGAAAGTGAAGGATAATCCTATGTTTCAGATTGTAGTGGATTCTGCCGCCAATATTCCCGCGGAGCTTGTAAAAAAATATGATATCAGAGTCATCTCCTTTGTCAACTATGTAAACGGTCAGCCTCTGACCTGCTTTGATCCTGACCTCACCATGGAGCAAGAACGCGCCAAAGGTAAAGAGTATTATGATGCTCTCCGTGCCGGTGCAGAAATCAAAACCGGCCTGATCAGCAGCGGTGATTTCGAGGAATGCTTCCGCAGCATTATGGAAAATAATGAGGATGTCCTTTATTTTTCTCTCAGTAAAAATATCAGTGGCACCTTTAACTCTGCAAGGCTTGCAGCAAAGGAACTGATGGAGAATCCTCCCATGGGACGAAAGATCCGTATGATCGATTCCTTAAACGCTTCCCTTGCACAGGGTATCCTTGCTATCTATGCCAGTGAGATGAGAAGCCAGGGAATGGATTTTGACACTATCACCGATACGCTTGAAGCTTATCCAGCCAGAATGAACGGTATCTTTACCGTAGGTGATCTGAAGTATCTCGCAAAAACAGGCCGGCTCAGCGGCTCTACTGCCCTGATCGGCAACATCCTCAGCATCAAGCCGATTCTTCGTGGCAATAAAGATGGCTACATTGTCCAGTATAAGAAATGCCGTGGCAGAAAGGCCGCTTTAAACACACTGGTTTCCCTTGTCTGTGAGACTATTGTCGATCCTGAAGAACAGATCATCGGTATCGCCCATGCAGATTCCTATGAGGATTCCCTTTACGTCATGGAAGAGATCCAGAAACGGATCCAGGTAAGGGAATTCATCAATACCTCCTATGACTACTGTACCGGAAGCCATGTAGGACCGGATACCATCGCCCTGTTTTATATGGCAAAGGACAGAGAGCTGCTGTAAGCCCTCTGTCTTATAGATAGCCTTCAGGGCTGCCATGCCACCCTTGCCGTCCTCTCCTGGTTAGTTTTTAAAGAATTATGAGTGAGATTCCTTCAATAATTTCAACACAACAGTTTACTTTATTTCCAAAATATATTAGAATTATGTCGTATGTAATCAAGAAGTTTTATCAAAAATAAAGGAGAGACATAACATGAGCATTTCACCATTACAGAAAGCCAGATATGAGTATGCTCCCAAGCTTCCGGGCATGCTCAGACACGGCATTGCAGATATCTGCGTAAAGGAAGGCGAAGAAACACAGAGTGTTGCTGATCAGGAGAAGATCAAGGCACTGTTCCCCAACACTTACGGCAAGAAGGAAATCACCTTTGAAAAGGGTCAGAATACTTCCGAAATGAAGAAACAGATCGTTGGCGTTATCCTTTCCGGCGGACAGGCTCCTGGCGGACATAACGTTGTATGCGGTTTATATGATGCTTTAAAGGCAACCAACAAAGAAAACGAGCTTTATGGCTTCAAGGGTGGTCCGAGCGGACTGATCGAGGATGATTATATCGTTATGACTGACGAATATATCAACCAGTTCAGAAATACCGGCGGCTTCGATATCATCGGATCCGGCAGAACCAAGCTTGAGACCAACGAGCAGTTTGCTATCGCTGCTGATGTATGTAAGAAGCACGGCATCACTGCTATCGTTATCATCGGTGGTGATGATTCCAATACCAACGCTGCTGTTCTTGCAGAGTACTTCGCAGCACACAACACCGGTGTTCAGGTAATCGGATGCCCGAAGACCATCGACGGTGACTTAAAGAATGAAGATATCGAGTGTTCTTTCGGTTTCGATACTGCAACCAAGACTTACAGTGAGATCATCGGTAACATCGAAAGAGACGCAAACTCCGCTAAGAAGTACTGGCATTTTGTTAAGGTTATGGGACGTAGCGCTTCCCACGTTGCTCTTGAATGCGCACTTGAGACACAGCCCAACATCTGCCTGATCTCTGAAGAGGTTGCAGCAAAGAAAATGTCTCTTTCCGCAATCGCTGATTATATTGCTGATTCTGTAGCTGCAAGAGCTGCAAAGGGCATGAACTTCGGTGTTGCTATCATTCCTGAAGGTGTTGTTGAATTCGTACCTGAATTCTCCGTACTGATCCAGGAGATCAACGAGCTTCTTGCAGGAAGCAAGGCTGATGCCTTCAATGCGCTTCCTACATGGGAAGAAAAATACGCCTTCATCGAGAAAGGCTTAACCAAGGAATCCATGGAAGTATTCGCTATCCTTCCTCAGGCTATCCAGCAGCAGTTATTCCTTGAGAGAGATCCTCACGGAAACGTTCAGGTTTCCCTGATCGAGTCCGAGAAGTTATTCTCCGCTCTTGTAAAAGATAAATTAGCAGCAAGAAAAGCAGCCGGAACCTACAACGGTAAGTTCAGTCCCCTTCATCACTTCTTAGGTTATGAAGGAAGATGTGCTTTCCCTTCAAACTTTGACTCCGACTACTGCTACTCCTTAGGATACAATGCATTCATGCTCATCCAGTATGGTTACAATGGCTACTTATCCAAGGTTTCCAACCTTTCTGCTCCCGCAAGTGAGTGGGTTGCAGGTGGTATGCCGATCACCAAGATGATGAACATCGAAAGAAGACATGGCGAAGACAAGCCCGTTATCAAGAAGGCTCTGGTTGAGCTTGACGGTGCACCGTTCAAGTACTTCGAAGCTCACCGTGAAGAGTGGTCTGAAAATACCTGCTTCAAATATCCTGGTGCTATCCAGTACTACGGACCGGCTGAGGTATGTGACATCACAACAGTAACCCTTGCTCTTGAGCAGGCTAAATAAAAAAGCTATAACAAAACCCTTCAGAGAATCCCGACACATTTCATCGGATTTCTGAAGGGTTTTATTTACCCATTACGACTTCTGTTTTTCTCTCACATTTCTGTTTCTTCGTATAACTCTCCAGACAATCAAAAGCACTGCCATGATAAGTATCAGCCACACAAAATAACAGATGCCAAGGAAGGTCGGGCAAATGTGGCATAAACTGCATTTACCGGCTTGCGGTGTCTGACTCACCTGTTTGTACGCAATTGCATAAGCAGAAAATCTGTCTGTATGGATCGTTACTGTATCCGGTGCATCATCCATATCGGTTAAAAGGGTATATTCCCCCTCGTGGGAACGGATAATGAAAAACTCTCTGGCAATGCTTTGCAGCTTCTGAGGAATACCGATCACTACCTCGATCGGTTCTACCGTTCCTGTAACAGCATTCCAGTCAGCTTCTCCTATTTTAACGAACAGAGAAATATCAACATACATTCCAAGTACCAGATCAGGTATTTCCTTATGGTACTCCTTTATACCGTTCTCGATCGCACTCTTATCCTTCTCTGGAACATTGCCGGAAATATCTTTCACCTCTACCCGGATTTCTATGTTTTCTCCAGCAGCTGCACTTTGGAGCTGCGCCGGTGTCAGCACTGCACTCACTACTGCAGCAGTATCAGACACTCCTGCCGTATACTCCTGTTCCTCACAGACAACCATTACAGTGACTGTGCCTTCTCCAATTTTCAGGGCAGTACTTGTATCTGCCATGCCCTTCACATTTCCTGTCGGCACAGCTTCACCCGATGTGTCCACCTTGCCGCCGGCTGTCATTTCCGGTACAAGTAATATGTCTTTTATGCCCGGCTGTTCTGATATACCAGGCTTGTCTGCCGGCTTCTTCAATGATCCGGATATATCCGGACTGCCAGCAGGCTTGTTTTCCGACTTATTCTCCGGCTTGTTTTCCGGCTTGTTTTCCGGCTTGTTTTCCGGCTTGTTCTCCGTTTTTTCTGGCTGCGCTGGTGGTAATGGTGTTTCTGTTCCGCCGCCTCCCGGTTTCTCCGGTTCCGGCTTCTTTATCGTCCGGTCAAAGCCGCAGTCATTACAGATGGTATCCCTGTCATCGTCATATACATGGCTATGCTTTTTTCCCAATGCATCACAACGGCTGCATACTTTCCAATGTCCGTCTGTATCGTATACGTAATTTCCGCTAAAACTATGTCCTTTTTCCGGCAGTACCACATCCTGCGATGTGATTTCTGTCGTACAACTGCTGTCGGCATACCATCTTCCACAGTCACAGACATAATAGGCTTTGTTTCCCTTTGCAAGACACGTTGGTTCTACAGCCTGCACCAGAACCGCACTGTGAGTATGTATCCTTACCGTGATTTTCTTTTCTGCCCGGTTTCCGGCATTATCCATAGCTTTCACGATAATGTCTGCACCGGCTGCCGGAAGCTTCTCTGTGGGTATGCTGAATTTGACCTCTGTTCTAATGCTTGTGGTAAAATCCTCCTGTACTACACACTCTGCGCTGTTTCCAATCTGATAAGCTACCGAAGCCAGTCCTGCGGAAATAACATTCTCCCCGTCATCCTTTACCGTCACAACGACTGTCGGCGCTTTCTCATATTCTTCTGCCGGGCTTTCACTACCATTGACCAAAAATGTGATCTCCGGTGCATTATCCTCCACGACAACACCATGGAGGCCGCTGCCATCCGTGCCTATCATCTTCGTATCCGACACATTTCCTGCATGATCCCTGGCGGTAATCATGATTTTCCCCTTAAAATCCGGGTTGATATAGATCACTGCCTTATAACCGGCATGATTCTCCACGGAAGCTTTTTTTACCGATGGCTGACCTGCTGTACTGCTATCTTCCGGTATTAGTTTATACTCCACACTCTCTATTCCACTTCCCGCCTCTGCGACAGGAATCGTAATTTCAAGACTGTCTTTTCGGATAAGCCAGTTCCAGAGATTTTTATATCCCTCATTGAAGGCTGCATCACCGATCACAGGCTTTATCGTATCAAGCTTTACGGTCATGGTGTCTGTCACCGTTTCATTTCCGGCTGCATCCACTGCCTTGAAGGTGTAGGTGTGCCATCCCTCGACACAGGCATAATCCTTTGTTATGGTTGTTCCACCTTCTGTAATAACACCTTTGATCTCTTCATATCCGCCATCATCCACCTTTCCATACAGGTCTGTAACTCCCTTGTTATCGGAATAAGACAGAACAATGCGGATCTGATCCGTATTATACCAGCCCTTTGGATTCGAGCTGACATTACTCTTTACTGACGCAGCAAGCTTTGGCTTTTGTACATCCTTAAAATAACCATAGCAGATTTTGTCTCCATATTCCGCTGCCCCGATCTTCGTATAGGCTGTTCCTGTATAACCGGCATTATCATACCATCCACAGAACACATATCCTTCCTGTGATGGAACCGGCATAGTCAGCTCCTGTCCATGGACATAGCTTTTATACATGTCTTCCGGCTCATAAACGCTGCCATCCGGCAGGGACAGCTTATAATACACACGATAGGAATTCGGTATCCACTTTGCAAAAAGCGTTGTATCCGTCATAACCTGCGACTGGATATCAAAATTAAATTTCCGGCTGTCTGTACATCCCGCATCCTTATACCAGCCTCCGAAGGTGTAACCCTCACGGACAGGTTCCTGCGGCTCCGTGACCGCACACTGCACAGCCGCCCCTGGAGTAAGACCATTGTAGGTCGTCCATATAAGCTGAGGCTCCACGCTGCTTCCACCCTGACTGTCAAAGGTAATCTGTCTGACATAAAAGGTCTTTTGCTCACAGGCGGTGCTGTCACTGTATGCCTTCTTATAATATTGGATCTGCTTTGTTCCAGCGCTTTTTACCGTGTAGACTGCCTGTGTCTTTTTCAGCCCTGATAAACGGTAGATTCCCTGATACGCCGGCAGCTCTGCCAGTACCTCCGTCTGTGCCGTTCCGGTAAGCTTTCCTCCTGATGGTCCATAGGTAAGTGAAACACTCATGGGCAGTCCTGCGGACAAGGGCTGTGCCTTGTCCGGTCCGGTAAATTCCAGACTATGGACATCATCCTTTTTTATCTGCTCTGAAAAACCATCCCGTATATTTCCCTTCCGGTCTGTCACCTTATAATATAAATAACAGGTTCCATAACAGTCTGATAAAGGAATCGTATATTCACCCGCTGCAACTGCGGCTGCATCAAGATCGACCATTCCTGTTGCCGGTTTTTTGGAGGTATCTGTCACCCATTGATACGCTGCACTCTGAACGCCGCTGGGTGTGCCTCCCTCAGTCCCTGCCTCATCCGTAAATGTAAGCTTTACTGAAACATTGGAATCCAGATACCATCCGCTTGTTTCATTGCGCGTTCCATTGACTGTACAGCTGACTGTTGGTGCTGTCGCATCCATACCCGCTATTTCCACACGGTATTCTTCACTGACATTTCCTGCATTATCCGTAAGCCTTACCACATAGCTTCCGTTTTTCTTTACGGTAAAGCTGTCTCCGATGAAGGTTGTCCAGGTGCTCTCTCCCGGCATCCTGTACTCTCTGGTACGGATGCCGCTGCCACCATATCCTGTAATGTTTCCCCTCTTATCATAAACAGCCGTATTGTCATCTGTAACACCAGTCAGCCGTATTGTTCCCGGCTTGTCACCGGCAGCTGTAAGAGATGCCAGTTTCGGTGCCTCATTGTCGATTTTGGTCACAAGCACCTCTGTTACCGCAGAGTTCCCGAATTTATCTGTCACCATAAATTCATAGACACCGTTTTTCGTCACAGTACAGCTTCCGACGGTCATATTCTCAGTCACTGTACCATTCGGTGTATAGACAAACGCAAGTGCTCCTGCACCTGTGCCGCTTCCCTGTGCCGCTTTCCATGTAAGTGTGGCATTTTTTGTCCACGAAGCCGGATTTCCCGTTACTGTAATGGAAGGAAGGGCTGCTGCCGTTGCCTCCTTTATCACATGATAAGGTCCTGACTTCACGGTTTCCGATACATTTCCAGCTCCGTCTGTCACCCTTACATGCAGGTACTTTGCAGTCTTTGACGTCTCTGCTGCGATATATTGTGCCTGATAGCTGCCATCTGCAGCCGCAGACAGTGTCTGCCATGCAGAAGGTGGCCCTGCCGTATTTGTCCATGCATACTCCACCTTTGCCACACCGCTGCCACCGGTATCCTCCGGCAGTACCGCAATGGTCAGCTCATTGTATACCGTGTCCGCTCCGGTACTGCTGCCGCTGCGAAGCGTCACGGTCGGTTTTTTACTATCTATTTTTTTAACCTCAATGGTCTTGGATATCACATTCCCATAGGAATCCGTCAGCGTGACGGTATAGCTTCCATTTTCTGTGACATATAAATAGGCTGAGTCCTTGGAGGATGTGATACTTTTCACTTCCTTCTTTGGTCCGTCAAAGGTAAGCGTTGTTCTTGTGCTCTGTGCACACGCATACTGCACCACGATATATTTACCGGACTTCCACACATCGGCTGCATCTGCTGAAGCTGTCGAGCTGTCAGCCCTCACCGACACATCCGTGATCGCAGGATTCATAAAGGTAAAGTCCTTATACGTATGGGTCGATGCTCCCGATGCTGCTGTGGCGAGCACATGCAGATACCAGGTCTGTGTCTGTCCTGCGGTTCCTCTGCTCTCTGTGAGCTGCGTACCGCTTGTGATGGTCTGCCAGCCATAGCCTGGCAGTGTAGTATCCTTCGTCCATGCATACTGAATGGAGGCTGCTCCTGTGGCTGTGATCGTTGCCTTATGACGAGGCAGACTGCCACTGGTATCCGCCCTAACGTTCAGTGCCGGTTTCGTGGCATCCACCTTGATATTGGTATTGCCGCCCGAAAAGGTCTGGCTCGTACCGGATAGATTGCACATATCCTTAATGCTGCCAATACTGCTGATGCTGTTGACCTTGAGTACGTCAGTACTATTTAAGCTGACAGAGGAGGATACTTTCCCTGTAAAATAGAGCACATTCGTATCTGCACCTCCGGCATAGGACAGGGTTCCCACATTGGTAGAAATCGTAAGGCTGCTGCTTAAGCTGCTATTCTGCCCGTCCACAATCTCGTCAAAAACCAGCGCTACGGTGATCGGATCTCCCGGAAGATAGGTGCCTCCCGCCATCGGTGCAACGCCAAGGAGTGCCGGCTCCTTCTCGTCATTGACCATCACAAAGCTTTGCAGGCCGTCCACATACCATACATTGTCATCCTTACCCGTGGCACCAAAATAGGCGTAGCAGGTCTGATCCACCCCAAGCTTCACCCAGGTTTTGCCATTGTAACGATGCGCCGTACCGGAGCTGAAAAGGGGATAGCCTGCTCCTTCCCCTCCATACTTATTGTTGTCAGGAAAAGAATAGATGCCTGCCGCATGTTCTTTCGGCTGCATAAAATTACATGCCCAGAGCTGCCCCTTTACTCCATCGACAGGTTGATTCTCTCTTTTATATTCTGTATCATAATTTCTATCTTCTAATGGTTCGGTTCCCAGATAGGCGTGTTCATAGCCGTCTTTCTCTTCATATGCCTTCAGCACGTACCGGTAGTACCATCCGCCGGCTGTGGACCTTAGATACTCCTGCTGCCTTGCATCCGTATAATAGCTGGAAAATAAACTGCTGGTATTATAGTTTGTATCCTTATAACGGTTTTTAAGAAAACTCACATTGTTTTCTTGCCCACCCTGACCTTCGTCTGTATCCGCAATCCGTTTTCCATTTGTTCCGGTTGTCTCAGCGACATGCGTGATCGTTTTTTCTGTTATGTAAACCGACCGATCCACGGTATAGCTGCTGTCTTTCGGCATCGTCCGCTGCATCGAGCGGCATGTCTGGTCAATCCCTCCGCCGCCCTCCACACGGTAGATCTCCAGCGAATAGGTTCTGTCGGCATTGGAATACTTTGTTCCCGCTTTGCTCTGATAAGGTTTTGTCACGCCAAGCTCCGTCACCGTCACGGTCTTTGACATTTCCCCCTCTGTAAAGTGGACAGAACCCTGTATATGGGTAAAATGCGTATCACCCACCGCTGAACCGTTTACCGTACGGTAATATACTGTCTGTTCTTTGTCTGAGCCATCACTTCTTGTGATCGTAAAGGTTGCTCTGCCACCACTGCCTGATACACTGCTCACGGAGAATGTACCATACTCTGGAATCCCGAAGCCGAATTTTCCCGCTTCGCTGTAATACACCTTCTCTTTGCCGTCAGATGTAACCTTCGCATATGCCCGCGCATAGTATTCCACGCCGGCATTCAGACCTGTGGCTTTCACATTCAGATTTCCATTTTTTGTTGTAATGACCGAAGCAGTTTTGGCACTTCCGTTATGAAACTCCAGCGTCGGAGCAGGCATAACGCCCCATACAAAGCCGGTTTCCTTAATCGTATCTCCACCGGTATGTGCCAGAACCGCTTTCAGATTGAAGCTGTCCTTGCTTCCTGCAGCTGCGGTAAGTGCACCAATCGTCAGTTCAAGAGGCTTCGCCGTCACCGTGATCTCACAAAACTTAGTGGTCGTATTTCCTACGGCATCGGATGCCGTTACCGGGATTGTCTTTTTCCCTGGAAGAGCTGCGATATCCTTCGGTATGGTGTAAGTCAGAGGCTTATCGGCAAGCCTGCGGTTATCCGATACAGAGAGTGCCTCATCAAACAGCTTCTTCACCGTCTCCTGCTTCTCTTCCTCCACCACAGTGACCGGCGTATAGGTGAGCACCGGTGCCGTCTTGTCGATATTGTCCACCCATACCGGATAAGAGAGGGACTTCTCACTGCCTTTTAACTTATAGTTTATCGTAAAGGTGTATTTTTTGTTTACTGTCGCTGTCTGCGTTGCGCCATCTGCAACCTTTACATCCGTGATTCCCAGCTTCGGCATATCCTCAGCCTTTACTGTTATCGTCACATCACGGTTGGTGAGTGTATCCGGCGACAGCATATGGCTGACCTTCGGACTAAGACCCACGCCCTGATTAAAATAAAAGCTGAAGCTGTCTGTTGCCTTGATTGCTTCCGTCTCAGGATCTTTGAGAATTCCGGTGATTTTGTATACACCGCTAGGAGAGTCCAGGGGCATGCTTAAGGCAATCTGCTCCTGTGACTGTGCCTTGCCAAAGCAGGCATCCAGCGCATTGCCGGTCTCTGTCTGTGTCAGTGTATATTCTGTCGCATATTCTTTCTTTCCCTTCTGCCGTATTGTCACAAGAGACTGTATGGTAACCGTTTCACCTTTTGTGGATGCGTCCTGAAGCTCCAGGGAAAATTTTTCAATGTTAGGATCTGCTGCACCACCATCCAGCACAAGCTGCATCCAGTCTATTCTTACAATCCAGGTCGGCGGCGCTACCGTTACAGATATGACATTTTTTCCCTTTTTTAATTTTTCAAGGGGGATCTCCAATACCGTCGTATTCCACGTATTGTCCGTGCCCGACAGATAACCGATCGTCTCGTTATTATATGTTTCATTAAATTTATTTGTCTTATCCATCGGCAGATATATGTCATCATTGAGGTACACGTAATCTGTCTCACCGTAATCCTCATCCACATCATAGGCCTTGACCGCCAGATAGGCACTCTGGGTCGGAAGCTCGTCCAGTGTAAATGCCAGCTCGATGGGATGTTTTTTGTCTGAAGAACCCATGCTCACATCAATGTCGCCATCTGCCTTCCCCGTATGGCTGTTGTTCTCGTTATCTGTCGTAACCATCAGGGTCTGTGGATGTGGTGTAAGAGCCGGAGCTTTGGCAGGTGCTCTCAAGGGCAGACCTGTACCCCAGACAGCAGCAGGCATGGCATTCTCTTCCGGCGGCTCCACACCGTAGTCCTCCACCAGATTCTCCAGTGTCAGAAGCTCCGGCAGCTCATCCTCCTCCATCCGCTGCTGTATCATCTCCGGATAGTGATAGGGACATTCCAGGTCCATACAGTCCGTCTCCGTATCACGTATATGCTCTAGGCCCTCCAGACGCCGGATAAGCTCCGCCAGACGCTCCTCCTCTTCCCCGGAAAGTGTTTCTTTATTCTCTGTATCCTCTGTTTTATTTTCTGCAAGCCATGCATCCAGCTTCTCCCTTGCTTCGGTAAGCTGCTCCGGCTCTATCATATCCTTATTTTTCTCACCTGAGGAGAGGTAGGTAAGGGGATCCGGCAGCTTCTCTAACAATGCAAGCAGTTCTACAAGCTCCTGTCCTCCTATGGCTGCAATTGTCACACTGATCTGCGGAAGGCTGACACCATCCGCTACCCTGTATTCTTCCGGAATAACCGGAATATAAACATAATGATTTCCCAATACGGAAGAGTCAAAGCTGTCCGCTGTGTTGTTTTCCCATGTCACATGAATGGAAGTCTCCCGCGTGCTTTTTACAGGGGGAATCGTTTCTTCCGCTGCCGGCTGCTCTTCCTCTGCCGCATCTTCTTCCGTTCCTGCGTTTTCTTCCGAAGCTGTACTTTCCCCGGTGTCTGTGCTTTCTCCCGAGTCCACACTTTCCCCGGTGTCTGTGCTTTCTCCATGTTCTGTATCTTTCTCCGGTATCTGGATTTCTTCAGATTCTGTATTCGCTTTCGTAGAATCCTCTGTCTCCTGCGTTACATCCCCGGTGGACTCCTCCACACTGTCTGTTTCCAACATTACAGTAAGGGTATCAGGAAATACGATTTCACTTTCCTGTGCACCGACCGGCAAAAGCTGCACTGCGGCCGATTCATCCAGAGCTCCAAAGCCCGTGATCACTTCCTGTGCTTTTATTCCTTCATTGGCAGCTGCAAACACGGCAAGATCAATGCTTGTAAATACCAGTGCTGCTGTCAGAACCAGTGCTGTGATACGCGCAGCTTTTTCTCCGGCCTTAAGCTTATGTATCTTCATAATACTCACCTTCCCATTTTATCTTCTAAAAGCTTTTTCTGTCTTTTCAGCTAAAGTATATCGGAATTACTTTTTGTTATGGTCATCATTGCGGATTTGGCAGCTTTTTGTTCGGATTTGGTCACCCCCTGTTTCGTTGACTCATCCTGCCTTCTTTGCTACACTAGAGGTGTAATCGCAAAACAATAAACTGGGAGGGGGATCATGCCTTGCAGATTGCTTTATGTGATGATGAAATAACGAACCATGAAAAGACCAGGGAGCTTATCAGACAATATAAACAGATACATTCTGACCGGACTCTTTCCTTATCTTCTTTTGCATCAGGAAAAGAACTTATCAACCATGTAGATGAACACGGTGGCTTTGACCTCTATATTCTGGACTGTATTATGCCGGAGATGAATGGTATTGAGCTTGGCGCTGCCCTGAGAATGCGTGATGATACGGGATTCCTGATCTACCTCACCACCTCTCCTGACTTTGCGCTGGATTCTTACCGGGTAGATGCCTTTGATTATCTGTTAAAGCCTGTCGAGAGCGAACTGTTTTTCCAAAGCCTTGACAAGGCTTACCGCTCCTTTTCACAGATCATGCAAAAGACCGTTGCCATCAAGACCACGGACAGTATCCGTATGATCCCCATCACAGACATACGGTATGCAGAGCGCATAGATAAACATATCGATTATCATCTGGCAGATAATACTGTGATACACAGCACCAGCTTCAACGGTTCTTTCCAAAATGCTGTGACTGAGCTGCTTTCGCACAAAAGAATGCTTCTGGTAGGTTCCTCCTTTGTCGTCAATTTATTCCATGTCACAGAGGTTACAAGATCAGACCTGCTGCTGACCGGGGATCTTCGTGTTCCGGTTCCCCGCCGTATGTATGAAACAGTCAAGAAGGAGTGGGCGGACTTTTGGCTAAATGGAGGCAGATACTATGCTTTTTGAGGATAATATTATTTTTTTGATCTTAAAAGTTATGATCACCTGCGCAGGTACCTTTGGCATGATGGGCTCCACCACAAAGTTCCGCTATGTGAAGGAGAAGCCCATAAGTATCATGATTTTTGCTTCCTACTTCATTTATGTCATAATTTCATCCTACGCAATCATCTATTTTTTCAGCTACCAGCATTTACTACGGGTATTTATCCTGACAATATCCTGTCCCGCCATCCTTCTGCTGCATAATATGTCTGACGAGCCATTTCCACGGCTTGTATTCATCCGTGCAACACACATACTTGTTTCTATATATATTGCAGGCACCATCACACTCATAAATACTGCGCTGCACGGAACGGAGCTCTCAGATATCCTGATGCGTCTGCTCGCCTATCTGCTTGTCATCCTGTTTGATTTTCATTTCATGCGCCGCATCTATCTGGATTTTATTACAGAGATCAAAAAGGGTTTTGGTATCCTTTCCCTGATTCCCTGTGCGCTGATCATCCTTGCCGTAGCACTTGCTTTTTATCCGGAGCATTATAGTAAACGCCCCACAAGTATCATACTGATCTATCTGCTCGGTGTTGTCATTGTCATTCTTTACACTGCGATCGGCGTATTTCTTTCTACGCAGTATCACAGGCAGGAAATCGATCAGAACAGGAAAATCCTTGAGCTGCAGGTACAAAATATACAAAGAGAGGCTGCCGACATGGAAAAGCTTGCAAAGCAGACAAAAATCATCCGGCACGACACCCGCCACATACTTTCCACTATCGCATCCCTTGCTGAGAGCGGAGATATGCAGGCGATCCTTGACTTTACCGGCATCGCCGGACAGAAGCCTGATATGCCTGAAGCCTTCCATTACTGCACAGATGCCCTTTTGGATA
>ERZ1026860.67-NODE-67-length-78306-cov-23.483432_pt1 | contig 78306 bp, 76 predicted proteins | sample MGYA00380160_ERZ1026860 | MGnify/ENA primary metagenome ERZ1026860 (study PRJEB33269, sample SAMEA4719796) | human gut metagenome | biome: human-associated habitat; feature: organic feature; material: feces | place: Cameroon | collected 2013-10 ... | reverse complement strand
GCGCAGCAGGGATCCGGGTACCGGTATGCGTCCTGAAGAGTGACCTGACTGCAAAGAGCGCTTACAATTCCAGCGAGCTGGAGATGATCGTTCCCGCAGACATTCCCGAAGGGAAGCTGGAAGCTGTTCCCAACCCGGTGAGCTATCCGGCAGCCCCGGCAGAGGAGCAGGACGTAAGCGGCAAGATGTTCGTGGCCAAGCAGGGAGCGGACGCTGTTTACCCCATGTTCAAAATTGAAAAAGCAACGGCAGTAAAGGTGGGCGATACCATTTATGCTACCGTGTTTGTAAACCCCGCAGCCAGCGGCAGCTTCACGTACTCCTATCTGTATTTCGGCACCCGTACGGCATTGGTGGACCAGCTGGATAAGGGCGGTGCATTCGATGTGGTGATCGGTGCATCGGATGGAGAGAAGCAGGCGTATCACTTCACTTTGCCTGCCAGCGCAGCAGGGATCCGGGTACCGGTATGCGTCCTGAAGAGTGACCTGACTGCAAAGAGCGCTTACAATTCCAGCGAGCTGGAGATGATCGTTCCCGCAGACATTCCCGAAGGGAAGCTGGAAGCTGTTCCCAACCCGGTGAGCTATCCGGCAGCCCCGGCAGAGGAGCAGGACGTAAGCGGCAAGATGTTCGTGGCCAAGCAGGGAGCGGACGCTGTTTACCCCATGTTCAAAATTGAAAAAGCAACGGCAGTAAAGGTGGGCGATACCATTTATGCTACCGTGTTTGTAAACCCCGCAGCCAGCGGCAGCTTCACGTACTCCTATCTGTATTTCGGCACCCGTACGGCATTGGTGGACCAGCTGGATAAGGGCGGTGCATTCGATGTGGTGATCGGTGCATCGGATGGAGAGAAGCAGGCGTATCACTTCACTTTGCCTGCCAGCGCAGCAGGGATCCGGGTACCGGTATGCGTCCTGAAGAGTGACCTGACTGCAAAGAGTGCTTACAATTCCAGCGAGCTGGAGCTGATCGTTCCCGCAGACATTCCCGAAGGAGTGCAGGAACCCGATCCTACCCCCGTAGCATCACCTGCCATTCCCAAGCTGCCGGACGATCTCCAGGAGGCAGGGATACAGGTGCTCAAAGTCGAAGACAATGCGGAGTTTAAGATGTTTGCCGCCGCTAAAACAGGCATGGTGGTTGTAGGCAGCGAAAAACTGTTGATACATTTTGAAACCGCTAACGTTTCTTATGACAGACTGTACTTCGGCGCCAAGGAAGATACCGTCAAGTCCCCCTATATCCAGGGTACTGCCAGAGCAGACGGCGGCTGGATCTTTGAGTTTGAAGTGCCCTATTCCTATCGTGGAAACAAAAATCCCATTTGTCTGGGGAAACCTGATGGTACCTGGTATACCGGCAAGGATCTGGTACTTTCCATTCCGGCAGACGGGCCCTGCGATACCGGCACGGAATTAAGCGATGCAGGAATCAAAATGCTGGCCGGAGGCAGTGATGTAGAGCAGAGCTTTAAGATTGATTCTTCTTCTGCCATGCGGCTGGGGAACAGCATTTACTGCACCATCAACGGCCGGGCGGCTGGAAACAACTCCGCTAAAACCGTGGATAAGCTGTATCTGGGCAGCCGGGATGATAAGGATAAGAGCGGTTATGTAAATGGCGTTGTGCAGGAAGACGGTTCTACCACCTTTACCTTTGTGGTATCGGCCGACAAACAGGGGGTCTGTATCCCTGCGGTGGTTGGATTTACTACCGGCGGCTGGGATACAACCCAGAGCTATTTCCTGAACATTCCCAACTTTGGCAGGAAGTTCAGCCTGGCCTATTATACCGATGGCGTTTATGACCTTTTTGGCAATGCCTATGCGGCGCTTCAGAGAAGCAATAACCGCAGTTTCCCCGTGGATACAGACTCTACTTTGACGGTATCCGGGGATACCATTACCATCAAGTGGGTATGCCGTTCCAAGAGCTATGACAAGCTGTATTTTGGCCTGCTGTCGGCGGATGAAGCCACCCGGGAGGCCCAGGCTGTGACCAGCTCCGACTATACGCCCATTGGATTTGGCTACAAAGTTTACTATATTACTCTTTCCAAGAGTGTACTGGGCAGCCCAATTCCTTTCCTGCGGCATAGTTCTTCCGGATGGATGGAAACCCAGGATTACCTGGTACTGACGGATTATCTGCCCCGGAGTTCTGCCGCTCCCGTAGACCCCACTGATCCTGATCCCACCGATCCCGGAAAAAAGATCAGTGATGGGGTTTACAATGTGGCAGCCGAGACCGGCGCAGCCATGTTCAAGGTGCTCAAGGCCGTGCTCCATGTGAAAGACGGAAAATATCAGGTAACTCTGACGCTCGGCGGCACAGGTTATGATTATCTGTATGCCGGGACCGCTGCACAGGCAGAAAGCGCTGATAAGAGCACATGGGCTCCTGCAAAGCTTGTGAATTGCACACTGGGCGGGGAGACGAGGGACTTCTATACCTATACTCTGTCTGTGGAGGATCCTACTAAACCCATTGCCGTGGCTTCCCATAGTCAAAGGCAGGATAAGTGGTATGACCGCAGCGTAACGCTGGATCTGTCCTCTTTGAAGCGGACTGCTGCCGATGGAAAATACACGGTGACGGCGCAGTGCGATGCTTCCATGTTCAAAATCATCAGCGCCAAACTGGATGTGATCAACGGAGAGATGATGGCGGTGCTGACGCTCAGCGGTACCGGCTATGATTATCTGTACGCCGGAACTTCTGAAGAAGCAGAGAAGGATAAGGACAATTGGGCGCCCTTCCAGCCTGACAGCGAGGGGAAATACACTTACACGATTCCCGTTTCTGAACTGGATAAGCCTCTTACCGTGGCTTCCCATAGCCAGAGACAGGATAAGTGGTATGACCGTACGGTCACATTCCTGTCCGATTCGCTGGTAAAGGTCGGCGAGGCGGAAGACCCGGTCAAGCCTACGCCTGCTCCCACACCCACGCCTACTCCTACAGATCCTGAAAAACCGGATGACGAGTCCAAATCCGACAATGATACCAACGGTTCCACCTCGAAGGTGGATAACTCCACTACCCTGAAGGACGGCACGTATACGCCGGATGGCTTCTCCTTCTCCGGCGGTTCCGGGCGGGCCAGGATCATCTGCAACAAGGTTACTGTAAAGAACGGAAAAGCGTATGCTACCATTCAGTTTGTCAGCACCAGCGGGTCACCTACGGCTTATGCCTATGTAAAGGCCTCCGGTAAGATTTATTATCCCACCGGTACGTCTACGTTCACCATTCCAGTGGAACTGAACAAGAATAACCGTATCCTGGGTATGACCACAAAGATGTCTGCGGCGCATGAGATAGAGTATACGATCTTCGTGCAGCTGAAAACCGGTGAAAACGCTGCGGAAAACCCGGAAAACACCGGCAGCAATCTCAGCGCACAGGCTCCGGAGATCATGGGCCTGACCTTCAAAGAGGAGATACAGCTGGAGCATGCTGCATATTTGAAGCTTTTCCGGTATGAGGGAGATATCGTACTGGCCGAAATAGACTTGACCAGGGATACTGTGCTGGATACGGACGAAGCTTTGGAAGCCCTTGCAGAGGCAGATGAACTTGCTGCCCAGGAAAAGAAGGCATCTGCTTCCGGCGAAGAAGAAAGCACCGATACTGCTCAGATCAAGGCCGATTATGTAGCGGCACTGTATAAGAAAGACGTCCTGCGCTATTTGCTGGTTCCTGCAGATGCAGAACTGCCGGCAGGATTGGAAAAAGAATATCTGATCCTCACCGTGCCGCCCAAGAGCATCTATCTGATGGATGAGGAGGCAGAAGAGACGCTGGAAGCTCTGAACGCATTGGAACTCATAAAGGTTCTGGGCGTACAAACGACAGAAAACGAAGTACTGAAAGTCGGTTTGACAGATGGCTCCGTGCTCTTTGGCGGAAGCTGGGATGCGCCCGACTACAAGATGCTGGTCCGCGCCAAGACAGATCTGGCGTTGGCTTCCGGAAAGCTGCTGCCGCTCAGCGACGAAGTTCTGACAGAACGGAAGCAGGAGAAAGGGGCAGACCGTGAAGAACTGACTGCGGTAGAATACAGAAATCGTCTGTATGAGCTGGCTGATCGGTTTGCGGTGCTGGATATCCCGCTGCTGATCGATCGTTCTGCGGATGAAAAGGATGCACTGGCGCAGGCCGATTGGCTGCGGCTCTACGGAGTTTTGCTGGGGCAGGAAAAAGCCGCAGAAGAGATGATTCGTAAACTGGCGGCCCAGGAGGGCAACGTATGAACAGAAACCTGATGAAACCTATGGCGTTATTGGGAACGCTTATCCTGATATTGAGCCTGATGATCGGCTGCGGCGGAGACCCCGCTGCAGCCGTAACTGAGGCGACAGCAGCTCCTACGGAAACAGCCGGCACGATCTCCGGTGAGACTTCTGAAAAAACAGATGCAGCCGAAGCAGCGGAATCCAACGGCCCAGCGATCCCGGGGCTTACGTTTAAGGAGACGGTGCCGCTGCAGTACGCACAATGTTTCCAGCTGTATCGTTATGAAGGCGGCTATACATTGATCCGAATTCTGGAGGATGCAGACTATCTGGTGGTCCCGGAGGGAGCCGTTGTGCCGGAGGGGCTGGATGCGGAGATCGTGGTGCTTCAGCAGCCATTGAATAAGATATATCTGGCGGCCACCTCGGCCATGTCGCTGTTTGATGCGGTAGGTGCGCTGGATCATATCCGTCTCACCGGTACACAGAAATCCGGCTGGTATATCGATGCGGCCGTAACGGCCATGGAAAAAGGGGATATCCTCTTTGCGGGAAAATACAGCGAACCGGACTATGAGCGGCTTATTGACGAAGAGTGTGATCTGGCCATTGAATCCACAATGATCTATCATACGCCTAAAGTAAAGGAAATGATTCAGGATCTGGGGATTCCAGTGCTGGTGGATCGCTCCAGCTATGAGAATCATCCCTTAGGCCGTACAGAGTGGATCAAACTGTATGCGGCTCTGGTAGGAAAAGAAGCAGAAGCCGAAGCTTTCTTTGCCAGGCAGGCGGATATTATCGTTCAGCTGCAGGGCTTTGAGAATACAGGCAAAACCGTAGCATTCTTTTTTGTGAATTCCGATGGCTCCGTGGTGGTTCGTAAGCCGACGGACTATATCCCTCAAATGATCCAGCTGGCCGGGGGCCGGTATGCTTTCGAAGACATGCAAACGGACCAGACGGCTACGTCTATTTCCATTACCATGGAAAATTTCTATGCGACGGCAGTAGAAGCGGATGTGCTCATTTATAATGCATCCATTGATGTTCCCATTGAAAGCATGGATGAATTACTGGCTAAAAACAGCTTGTTTGCAGACTTCAAGGCCGTAAAAGAAGGAAATGTCTGGTGCACAGGAAAGACCTTCTATCAGGCTACGGATATTGTGGGGGAAATGATCCGTGATATCCATCTGGTGCTTACCGGCGGCAGTGCAAACGATATGACCTTTTTGACACATGTTTCCTGAGAGAGTATGATGAAAAATATGAATGACGCCCCGGCACAAGCCGGGGCGTACTGGATATATCAGGCAAAACGGCGTACCCGGTATGTGTTGGTGTTTTTGACTCTTATTGTGGCCTTTTGCCTGATCACCGTGATGAACATCAACATTGGCAATGTGCCGATTCCCTTGAAGCGGATCGCAGAAATACTGTTTACCAAAGCAGGAAATACAACCGAGGTAAATATTATCTGGAAGATCCGCTTGCCAAGGATCCTGATGGCAGCTATTCTGGGAGGGGCATTGTCCCTATCCGGATTTCTGCTGCAGACTTTTTTTGAAAATCCCATTGCAGGTCCTTTTGTGCTGGGCATTTCCAGCGGTGCCAAGATGACCGTAGCATTTGCCATGATCTATTTTATGGAGGTCTTTGGCAGTGTGTCTTCCTATGCGTTGATCTTGGCGGCTTTTGCGGGTTCGCTTTTATCCGTCTGCTTTATCCTGCTGTTTTCAAGAAAGATCCCAAGTATGTCTACGCTGCTGGTAGCCGGTATTATGATCGGCTATATATGTACGGCTATTACGGACTTTACCGTAACATTTGCTGCGGATTCCAACATTATCAATCTGCATAACTGGGCCAAGGGCAGCTTTTCGGGCATGAACTGGAGCCATGTGGGGGTGGCGGCCATAGTGGTGCGTATTGCCGGAGTCATTACCTTTTTTCTGGCGAAACCGATCGGCGCCTACCAACTGGGGGAAGCCTATGCCCGAAGCATGGGTGTGAATATAAAAGTATTCAGAACGGCTTTGATCGTGCTTTCCAGCATTCTTTCGGCAACGGTAACGGCTTTTGCCGGTCCTATCTCCTTTGTGGGGATCGCTGTGCCGTTTCTTATTAAGCGCTGCTTGAACACTTCAAAGCCTCTGGTGGTGATTCCGGCGACTTTTTTAGGCGGCGGTGTGTTCTGTATGCTCTGCGATCTGATTGCACGGACAGCCTTTGCGCCTACTGAACTGAATATCAGTACCGTAACTTCTATCTTCGGCGCACCGGTGGTGATCTATATGATGCTGCGCCGAAAAGGAGGGAAAAAGTAATGAACGCCTCCTACTTCCAAATGAACGATCTTACCATTGGGTATCACGGAACGCCAGTGATCCAGAACATATCGCTGAAAGTGAAGAAAGGTGAGATCATAGCCCTAATCGGCCCCAATGGGGCAGGAAAATCCACTTTGCTGAAAACCATTGCCAGAGAGCTGGAGCCCATTTCCGGCAGTATTTATCTGGAAGGCCGGAATATGCAGACGATCTCCTACCGGGAGCTGTCAAAGAAAATGGCGGTGATCCTGACGGAACGGATCAAGGTGGAGTTAACGACTTGCCGGGATATAGTAGCTACCGGGCGCTATCCTTATACCGGACGGCTGGGGATCCTGGGTCCGGCGGATCAGAAAATCGTAAATGAGTCTTTGGAAACGGTGCATGCGCTGGATCTGGCTGAAAGGGACTTTAATGCCATCAGCGATGGGCAGCGGCAGCGGGTACTCCTGGCCAGAGCCATCTGTCAGGAACCGGAAATAATCCTGCTGGATGAACCTACTTCTTTCCTGGATGTGCGGCATAAGCTGGATCTGCTGTCCATTCTTACGCGTATGGCCAGGAAAAAAGACATTACAGTCATTATGTCTCTCCATGAGATAGATCTGGCGGAAAAGGTTGCCGATCGGATCCTGACGGTAAAGGGAAACCAACAGTATGGGTACGGCGCTCCCGGTGAAATTTTTGAGGAAAACGCGATCCGCAAGCTGTACGATATTGAAGACGGATACTTTGACCCCTTATTCGGCAGCATTGAGCTGAAGAAACCCACGGGAGATGTTCCGGAGGTATTTGTGCTGGCGGGGGGAGGCGCAGGAATCCCTGTTTACAGGCAGCTTCAAAGGGAGAATATTCCTTTTGCAACCGGAGTTTTGTATACCAATGACCTGGATTATCGACTGGCCAGACTATTGGCAGCACAAACCATTACTGCAGAGCCTTTCGGCCCCATTCCCGCAGATACCTATGCGCAGGCGGAAAAGGTAATGCGCAAATGCAAAAAAGTGATCCTGGCAGGAGAAGCGGCCAGAATTCCCAATGCCCCCTTAACCGCCCTGGCAGAGCAGCTGGGTCTGCTGAAGACTGGAAATGAGCAAAGCACAGCACATACATAAACCGGAAAACATTCCGGATCTTAAGAACTGAAAAGCCCGCTCTGCAGGCTTTTTTATATGTGACGTGTATATAGTATGCTTTTTGAAGAGCAGCATCTTAATTTCGGAAGACCGGACAAACCAGAGCAAACGTTTTGGCATATGCTTCTATAATTGCCTTTTGAGAGAGAGAAGAAGACCTAACCGGCGGAACTATTTATTGATTGGTTTGCAGACGCCCTGGGGCTGTTTTTCAGACTAAAACAGCATGCAGGCGTTGTTGGGGTAAGAAGCAGTGAATGTTTTTGCTTTACATAAATAAAAACTCCCCGAAAGGGGAGCTTGCAAAGATAGAACTTATTTGCCCCGGGGAGAACCCCAGAAGAACAGGGCCACGGTGCCCGGGCCGGTGTGAGAGCCGATGGTGGTGCCGATGTTGTTGATCTCTACCTTACCGTTAAGGTGGGGGAAGCGCTCTTCCACCAGATCGGCTACCCGGCGGGCATCTTCGTAGCAGGCAGACATACTGATATAACATTTTCCGCTGTAATTCAAACCGTCCTGTGCATTTTGTTCCATTTTGCGGACAATCTCTTTGATGACACGCTTTTTGGAAGGGATCTTTTCCCTGGGAATAAGCTTGCCTTCATCGTTCATATTCAGCAGCGGGCAGATATTCAGCAGACCGCCGATGAATCCGGCTGTTTTGGAGACACGGCCACCCTTGACATAGAAGGTCAGATCCGTAGAGAAAAACCAGTGGTGCAGCTCCAGCCGGTGAGCCAAAGCCCAATCCCGAAGCCGGTCGATATCCATGCCGCCATCCCGCAGATCGGCCAGTTTATCCATGAGCAGGCCATAGCCGGAGGAAGCTCCCAAAGAATCCACCACATACAGCTTGCGGCCGGGAAACTCTTCTCTTAAAGCGGCTGCTGCAGTGTTGGCGGAGTTGATGGAGCCGGAAATACCGCTGGAGAGGCAGACGTGAAGAACATCTTGTCCCTGCTCCAGAATAGGACGCCAGAAAGCGGTGTATTCTTCTGCATTTACCTGGGCGGTACGGGTTTCGGCACCGTCCTGCATGGCTTTGTAAAACCGGTCAAAAGGCAGAGTCTGCCCCAGATCATCCGGGTGTTCCACACCGTTCAAAAAGTAGTGGAAACAGATATAGGGTATGTTCCGGGACTCAAAGTGTTCTTTGGACAGATCTGCTGTGGAGCAGCAGGTTAATGCATAAGAGGCCATAGGCATCTCCTTTTTCAGTTTACTTGATGTAATCATCATAATCATATGACGTAATTTTGTCAACAAGTTTAGTGCGCTGCAATGTGAATTAAATTAGACAAAAAGAAGAGAACCACCATCGATCTGCTGTCGCGTTGTAAAGAGAAAAAATACAGCGTCAGCGGGCTAAATGAACTTGCATGTTCCGGTTTTCGGATAGCAGCCGCCGAGGAACGTTATATGCATTTGCACGGATAGAAACTTCTAATAATTTTTCCAGTTCCGGCAGATGTAGGCTGAATGTGTGGTCAGAAAACAGAAAAGGAGGCTACTGAGTTGGCAGCAATTATTAAGAAGCAGACCTTTACTCTGGATATGCTGCGTCCCTTTGCAGGAAGCATTGCACCGGTGTATACCGGAGATACGGGGAATGTGTTTGCCATGGATCTGCAGGAAGATGGCGATCCTATCGTGCTCTCCGGTACGGAACGGGTGGAACTGATCGTTCATTCGCAAACAGGCGTACATATTCAGGACAGCAAAGGGGAAAGAGGCGGCGGGATCACCCTGACAGCCGGGAGCGGCCGGGTGGAGGTACGGCTTCATCCCGGTGTGTATAGCAGAGGGAGCAATCAGGGGTGTCTATGCATTTACAGTACCGGAGAGGAGACGGAAGATACCAGTATCACTACCATGCCTTTTATTTTTGAGGCCCTGGAGGGAGCGGAAGAAAAGGCGGTGGCAGCCTGGGCAGGCTACCCGACCCTGGTCCGGCTTTTGCAGGGAGCCGTGTGCTGGCAGTTCGGCACAGAAGTTACGGGTACGGGCAGCGGTATACAGGCACCTGTGGCCGGCTCGGAAAAGGGCTGCTGCTATTTGAATACGGAAACGGGCGCCTTATGTAAGGCGCTGGCTCCCGATACATGGGTACACATGGGATGCTTGCAAGGTCCGGCAGGGGAGAGTGCTTATCTGGCGGCAGTAAAGGGCGGATATGCGGGAGAGTCGGGAGAGTTTTATAAAGATCTCGGTGCGCTGAATGATCTGGCTGCGGAATTGGAGGGATTGCGATGAGCATTGCAGAATCTCTGAGCGCATTGAAAGCAGATAAGGCGGCTTTGGCGCAGGCTCTTCGAGATAAGGGAGCGGAAGTATCTGCGCATGCGGGGTTTGACAGCTTTGCATCGCTGATAGAGACGCTTTCCGTTTGCCCTGATTGGGCAGAAGATGCTGCCGCCGCGGCCTTTGCACCTGAGGAAGATGTGCAGGGCGGCCATGCTTTTGCTTACAGTCTGCCCGAAGGAAAAACGGCCAATATGCTGCTGCTGTATGGAGACTTTGGCGGAAATGAGTATGCCGAAGGGCTTATTGGAGCAGCGGGACACCGGCTCTGTGCCGAAAAACGACCAAACTGGGATGGGATCACTCTTTATGGCACAGCCAGCGGAGGTGTGAGTATTCAAAACTGGGCGGGCAGCGCAGCAATACCCAAGGGAGTTGAAACGGCGGGCTTTTCGGCAGAGACGATCACATTTTATCCTCCTTACAGCGGCGGTACCTATATGAAGTGGCTGGCAGGGCATACCTATACGCTGCTGGCCTTCCATGTACCGGTAGGAGATTGACCATGCACTGGGAGGGATGGCTGGCTTCCCTGTCCAGTCTGATTTGTGGCGGCGCATTGTATCTGATGCAGCGGGCCTTGAATAAGCGGGACAGGCAGCAGGCGCAGCGGGAGAAAGAACAGGAACGCCGCCGGGAGGAACGATTGGCTCAGGAGCGCCGGGCGGTGCTTTTACAGCTGAAAATGACAGATGCGGGCAATGCGCTTTCTCATGCCTGCGCCATGGCTTTGAAGCGGGGCAGAGCCAATGGAGAAGTAGAGGCAGCGGAAAAGATGTATGCGGACTGCCGGAAGGCGTATGCCGACTTTATGCAGCAGGCAGCGGTGGAGCATCTTCACGGGGAGTGAGGGGATGCACGGTGCGGGAACTGCGCCTGCGGGGCTTTGCCCCGCAGAGCACGGCGGCAATGCTGCCGTGTGTGCATCCCCCCCGTATATCGAATAAACGGGAAAGTTTTTCGGCAGAATAGAGGAGGGAGAGTCGGAGAGAGAATGCGCAATGGATATTCGCTTGCCAAACAATGCAGCAGAAGCAATGCTTGCATCTTTATACCGGTGTAAGCATGCTTTTCGGTACTGGCAGCAAAGTCCATAGCATTCCCGAATGCTCTGCAATGACAGATGAATATAAATCGCTTTTTCCGATAAATATCTGTCGGAAATGAAAAAGACTATAGCCGTATCCGTTGCAAAAAAGCAGAGTTTCTGTCATACTATAAATGCTTATCGGATTTTTCGATTAAACGTGAGCCATCGCTTCTACAGCATTCAGAGCAGTGTCTACCTCTTCGGCTGTGTTGGCATAGCCAAGGGAAAAGCGCACCGTTCCTCTGGGGAAAGTGCCCAACGTCTTATGGGCAGAGGGAGCACAGTGAAGCCCGCAGCGGGTAAGGATGCCGAACTGCTGCTCCAGGACATCGGCAACCTCGGCGTTGTCTCTGCCCGGAAAATCCAGGGAAATAACGCCCACCCGGTTCTCCATCCCCTGGGGGCCCACTACCATGACGCCGGGAATAGCTTTCAAACCGGTGAGAAACTGCCTGGTCAGAGCTTCTTCATGTGCCATGAGAGCGGGAAGTCCCTTTTTCTTTATAAAGGAAAGAGCGGCGGAAAGACCGTAATAGCCGGGCAGATTGGGCGTGCCGCTTTCAAACCGATCGGGGAGATAAGGGGGCAGATATTCGCTGTCAGAGGCGCTGCCCGTGCCGCCGGCAATGAGCGGATCCAGCCTTTGGGCCAGCGTATCCGTCAGCAGCAGAGCGCCTACGCCGCCGGGACCCAGCAGGCCCTTGTGCCCGGGGACACTTAGGGCGCTGAGCTTTAACTCCTGAAAGTGCACGGGTATATGACCGGCGCTTTGTGCGGCATCCAGCAGGAAGGGGACACCCGCTTCCTGCATTCGTTTGCCCAGAGCAGCAGCATTCTGTACCGTACCTGAAACGTTGCTGGTATGGGCGCAAATGCACAGACGGGTGTTGGGGCGCACCAGTGTGGCGGCTGCATCCGGATCCAGATACCCTTCCCGGTTACAGGGAATTCGGTCAAAGGAGACCCCTTGCAGCTGGAGAAGGGGACGCATAACGGCATTGTGCTCCATGGAACTGACCAGCACATGGTCTCCCGGGCGAAGAAGCCCCTTGATGACCATGTTCAGCCCGGCCGTGTTGCCCGGGGTCAGCAGCACATGGGTGGCTTTTTCAGGAAAGGAAAAGAACTCCTTAAGCTGCTCCCGTAATTTCAGAGTGGTGAGTCCGGCTTCCTGGGCCCGGCCATATACGGAGCGGTTGATATTGGCGCCTACGGCATCCAGGTAGTATTTCATGGCGTCGCTGACGCCCGGGGCCTTGGGAAAGGCCGTTGCGGCGTTATCCAGATAGATCTGTTGCATGGGTGTATGACTCCCGGCTTTGCTTTTTATAGAGCATAGCATATCCGGAGATAAATGTCACACCCGGAATTATAGAAAGAATCCATACCAGGAGGAAGGAACATGTTGGACATCAGCATTCGCCAGCTGGAAAGCTTTGCGGCTACGGCGGAATACAGCAGCTTTACCCGGGCTGCGCAGGAGTTGCATCTTACTCAGTCTACGGTGAGCATGCACATTCAGAGCCTGGAAGATATATTGGGGACACAGCTTATAGTTCGGGGAGCGCGCAAGCGTTTCAGCCTTACGGAGGACGGTAAGCGGGTCTATGCTGCCGCCAAAGATATTCTGAGCCGCTGCGAAGCCTTGCAGCAAATGCGCCAGGGGCTGGAAAGCGAGGCTTTGTCTATTGGTACCTCCACGGTGCCGGCGCAGCATCTTTTGCCCAGCCTGATGTCTGCCTTTATGAAAAAGCATCCGGATGTGCGCTACATTTTGCGCCGGGGGGACAGCGGGCAGGTCCATACGCTGCTGGAACGCAACGAAGTACGGCTGGGGTTTGTGGGAGAGGCGGCAGATAACCGGCGTTTCAACTACTATCCCATTGCCAGAGATAATCTGGTGCTCATCACTGAAAACAGCCCGCGTTTTCAGAAGCTGCGGGAGCAGGGCGTCCCGGGATTGGAACTGCTGAGCGAACCCATTATCGAGCGGGAAGAAAGCTCCGGCACCCAGCATGCTGTAGATAACTATCTGCGCAGCAAGGGCGTGTCTTTGGGCAATTTGCATCTGGTGGCCCGGATGGATAATCCGGAAGCCATCAAGCAAAGCGTCAGTCAGGGCTTGGGTGTGGCCATTCTTTCTAACCTGGCGGTGGGGGAGGAAGTCAGAAGCAAACGGCTGCTGGCCTTTGAACTGGACGAAGAAGGGGCTTACCGGCACATCTATATCGCTTGGCGGAAAGATATGTCTCTGACGCCGCTGGAACAGCGTTTTTTGAGCTTCATTAAAAACGAAGCGCCTAAACTGGCCCGGCTGTGAGCCCGGCAGAACGGCATGCGGTGCATGCAAATGAACTCCCTTTGGGGAGTTTTTTATTGAACCTCATGGAACCGGATCGGCGGAGCGAAAAGAGAATACATTCCGTGTGCACTATCGTAAAAAACGATTAAAACCGGGAAAAATCGGCAAGGACTATTCGATTTATTTCGGCATTATTCTTATAATAATATTATAAGCGGTTTTCACAGGAACCGCTGAATACATGGGAGGTTTTGTCATGAAAAAAGTCAACTGGATAGTGCTGGTGACGGGCCTTGCAGTAGGCGCCGCCGCGTTGGTGCTGACACTGTTGGGGAACCCCGCCAACATGGGGTTCTGTATCGCCTGCTTCCTGAGGGATATCGCCGGAGGTTTGGGACTTCATTCCGCTGCCAAGGTGCAGTATATCCGTCCTGAGGTCATCGGTCTGGTGCTGGGCGCCTGCCTGATGGCTATTGCCACCAAAGAGTTTAAGCCTAAGGCCGGTTCTTCTCCTGCCACCCGGTTTTTGATCGGCGCACTGGTCATGATCGGCGCTTTGGCCTTCCTGGGCTGCCCCCTGCGTATGGTCATCCGTCTGGGCGGCGGGGATCTGAATGCGCTGGTAGGGTTGGCCGGTTTCGTTATCGGCATCTGCATCGGCATCGTATTTTTGAAGAACGGCTTCTCCCTGAAGCGGGCTTATCCCGTGGGGAAGACCGAAGGCAGCATCCTCCCCTTCCTGATGGTAGTGCTGCTGGTGCTGGCGATTGCGGTACCTGCTATCTTTAAGGCCAGCGAAGAGGGTCCCGGTTCCAAGCATGCGCCCCTGCTGGCAGCACTCGGTATCGCCCTGGTGGTGGGCGCTCTTGCGCAGCGGGCCCGTATGTGCATGGTAGGCGGCATTCGTGATGCGATCATGTTTAAAGATTTCAAGCTTCTGTATGGCTTCGTAGCCATTTTTGTGGTAGTATTGATCGGCAACCTCATTCAGGGCAAGTTCAACCTGAGCTTCCAGAATCAGCCTATTGCCCACAGCGCACACCTTTGGAACCTGCTTGGCATGGTTCTGGTTGGCTGGGGTTCCGTACTGGTGGGCGGCTGCCCCCTGCGTCAACTGATCCTGGCCGGTGAAGGCAACGGTGACTCCGCCGTGACCGTATTCGGCATGATCGCCGGGGCCGCTATCTCCCATAACTTTGGGTTGGCCGGAAACGCCGATTCCGTGGTGGATGGCGTTTATAAGGTAGGCGGTATTTCCGATAAGGGTAAGATCGTGGTCTGCGCCGGTCTGGTGATTTTGCTGGCCATCAGTCTGACCAACATCGCCCGTCAGAAGAAAACCCAAAACGCATAAGGAGGTTTTTGCAATGATCGACGCAAGAGGATATTCCTGCCCCATGCCTGTGGTCATGGTACAGAAGGAAGTCAAGGCCAACGCTCCCGCCAAGTTGGAAGTGCTGGTAGACAATATGTGCTCCGTGGAGAATGTGACCCGGTATGGCCGTTCTCAGGGATACAGCGTGGTCTGCGCTCCTGAAGGAGAAGACTTCCGCCTGACTTTCACCAAATAAAAAGAAAGGGACAAGCAGCATTTTGAACCGGTATATCGCTACCTTTCATACCCATCTGAGCGCCCTGCTCACCAGCCGCACTCTGCAGAGCAGGGGGATTGCGGCTCGTATGGCTCCTGTTCCACGGAGCCTGTCTTCCTCCTGCGGCACCTGTGTACGCTATGAGGGGGATGTACCTTATCTGGAGGATATGGACGAGGATGTGGAGCGTGTCTATGAGATGGAGGGAGAGGAGCCCTGCCGTCTGCTACTGGAAAATGAATAAGATCCTGCCTGCAGGAGAAAAGAGAAGCGCACAGCGCTTCTCTTTTTGCGTAGGGGGGTGGCGGTATTACCACTCATAAACATTCGGGTGGCAGAATAATGAGTTCCGTTCCACAGTGGAGAGCAGTTTTCGGCAGGCGGAGGGGAGAAGTGCTGCGGGGATGTATGCGAAATCCGGGGGCGCACGTTCCGGCGGCGTAGGCGCCGGAACTCTGCGGGGCATTTGCCCCGCAGGCGTGCCGTCAGGCACGCAGTGCGCCCCACCCTGGCTTTCAGGCAGCTTCCAATTTTACGGGGCGATCTGTCCTCAAGCTACGCGTGTGCTCGTGGAAGCACAGGAACGGGGATTCAACAGTGACCGTTCGCAATCTATTCTGTTCGGGGACAAGCAAACGGCCTTTCCCACTTGTGTTTTGCCGGGGAAAGCTGGTATAATTAAAAAACAGATATAAATAACCTGCAGGAGCAAATGGATCATGGATAAAACTTTATTGCGCCGCCTTCCCAAAGTGGATGATCTGCTGCGGCTTCCCGCCCTGGCAGCTCTTTGTGTAGATATTCCGCATACGGATCTGGTAGAGGCGGTACGCACTTGTGTCAGTACCCTTCGGGAAGATGTGCTTTCCGGGGAACTGGAAACGCTGCCGGAACTGGACGAACTTTGTCAAAGCATCGCCCGCCGGGCGCATGCTCTGCATCGGCCCTCTTTGCGTCCAGTGATAAACGGCACCGGTGTAACGCTGCACACCAATCTGGGCCGGGCCTGTCTGGGGGAGCGGGCGGCCCGGGCAGCCTATGAAGCAGCCAGGGATTACTCCACTTTGGAATATGATGTGGAAGCCGGGAAGCGGGGGCATCGCTATGCCCATGTGGAAGGACTTCTGTGCAAACTTACGGGAGCGGAAGCAGCTTTTGTGGTAAACAATAATGCGGCTGCAGTGCTGCTGCTGCTTTCGGCTCTGGCCCAGGGGGGCGAGGTGGTGGTTTCCCGAGGGGAACTGGTGGAGATCGGTGGAAGCTTCCGGGTGCCGGAGATCATGGAGAGCTGCGGTGCTTCCCTGCGGGAGGTGGGCACCACCAATAAGACCAATATACGGGATTATGAACGGGCCATCGGGGAAAACACCCGGGCTTTGATGAAAGTACATACCAGCAACTACCGTATCGTGGGCTTTACCGAAGTGGTGGAGCGCCGGGAGATGACGGAACTGGGGCATAAATACGGTTTGCCTGTACTGGAAGATATGGGCGGCGGTTCCCTGATGGATCTGAATCCTCTGGGTATTCACGATGAACCTACGGTGCAGTTGTGTGTTGCAGCGGGTATGGATGTGGTGACTTTTTCCGGAGATAAGCTTTTGGGCGGGCCTCAGGCCGGTATACTGGTGGGTAAAAAGGAATATATAGATGCCTGCCGCCGCCACCCCTTGGCCCGGGCCATGCGTGTGGACAAGATGACTCTGGCGGCTCTGGAAGCCACGCTGCGCGCCTATACGGAAGGAACGGCCATGGAGGAGGTCCCCACCATGGAACGGATATTCCGGCCGCTGGAACGGCTGAAGAACCAGGGAGAGGAGCTTTGCTGTCGGCTGCGGGAGCAGGGCGTGGCCTGTGAATGCGTGGATGTGGAGGATCAGGTAGGGGGAGGCAGTGTGCCCATGGAACTGCTGCCCGGCTGTGCCGTGTCCATTCTGCCAGGAGAAAAGGCCGTGGAAGCGCTGGAGGCGGCCATGCGCCAGGGGGAACCGCCTATTATCGGACGAGTGGATCACGGACGGTATCTGCTTCATATGCGTACCCTTTGCGAGGAAGACTATCCCTGTATCGCCCAAAGAGCCAAGGAGGCTTTGCTGTAAATGAAGCACGTAATCATCGGTACGGCGGGTCATGTGGATCATGGCAAGACCGCTCTCATTAAGGCGCTGACGGGTATAGATACGGATCGGCTTCAGGAGGAGAAGAAACGGGGGATCACCATTGAACTGGGGTTTGCCCATCTGGACTGGCCGGACGGCACCCAGGCGGGGATTGTGGATGTGCCCGGCCATGAAAAATTTATCCGCAATATGCTGGCAGGGGCCGGAGGCATCGACCTGGCCATGCTGGTAGTGGCGGCTGACGAAGGGTTCATGCCCCAGACCATAGAGCATATGAACATCCTGACGCTGTTGGGCATACAGGACGGGGTCACGGTCATTACCAAGGCGGATATGGTAGAGCCGGAATGGCTGGAGATGATGCAGGAGGAAATCGCCGAGCGGGTGAAGGGCACTTTCCTGGAAGGCAAGTCCATCATGACCGTTTCGGCCTATACGGGGCAGGGAATTCCCGAACTGAAAGCCAAGCTCTATGAGCTGGTGCAGAAGGCGGGGGAAAAAAGTGCCCGGATCCCCTTCCGCTTGCCTATAGACAGGGTATTTTCTGTGGACGGCTTTGGCACGGTAGTTACGGGAACGCTTATAGAAGGATGCCTGCATGAGGGGGAACCGGCGGAACTGGTGCCTTCAGGGGCGGCCACCCGGATTCGGAATTTGCAGGTGCACGGTAAGAGTGTGGAGACGGCCTATGCAGGCCAGCGGGTAGCAGTGAACCTGGGCGGACTGAAAAAGAGCGATGTGAAGCGGGGAGATACCGTAGCCAAGCCTGGTTCTGTACCTATTTCCAGGATGCTGGATGTAAAGCTTACCAATCTGCCGGATTCCCAACGGATCATTACCAACGATATGCAGGTACATCTGTATCATGGCTCCATGGTGCTGTTGTGCAAGGTGGTACTGCTGGACAGGGACGAGCTGCAGCCGGGGGAATCGGGGTATGCCCAGCTGCGCCTGACAGAGAATATTGCCTGTAAGAACGGAGACCGATTTGTTATTCGTTTCTACTCCCCTTTGGAAACTATTGGCGGAGGGGTGATTTTGGACGATATGCCCCGGCGGCATAAGCGCAATGTGCCCGCCGTGCTGGAAGCTTTGAAGATCAAGGAAAGCGGTTCTCAGGGGGATCAGGTGCTGCAGCTGCTGCGGGAGATGGCCTTGAACCTGCCGGATAAGAAAAAACTGGCGGCCAAACTGCAGGAGAACGAAGAAACGCTGGAACAGGAGCTTACAACGCTGCTGCAGGAGGGAAAGATCGTGGAACCTCTGCCCGGCCGGTATGTGGCCTCCGCCGTGCTGGATACGGTAGCGGCCTCCGTTAAAAACCAGCTTGCAGGATATCACAAGCAGAATCCCCTCCATGCAGGCATGAAGGCGGCTGAATTGCGGCAGAAGGTGTTCAAATCCATGGAGCAGACCTGCGCCGATGCGCTGCTGGCGGAATTGTGCAGGGAAGGGCTGATCCGCCGGGAGGGCGAGCGGTATGCGATGAGCGATTTTGCTGTCCATTATACCAAGCGGCAAACGGCTATTAAAGCAAAACTCCTGGATATCTATGAAAAAGCAGGGATCGAACCCGGCACCGTAGAAGAGATCTCGGCACTGTTTGCCGCCAATGAAAAGGCGGATCTTAAGCAGGTACTGGACAGTGTTCTTTCCAGCGGAGAGCTGATCATGCTTTCTCCCCAGTTGTGCTACAGTCCTTCGGCCTACGGGAAAGCTTTGGAAGCAGCTAAAGCATTGTTTGCAGAGAATTCAGCCGTCACTCTGGCCCAGATGCGGGATGCTTTGGGTACCAGCCGAAAGTTTGCACTGGCCATACTGGAATATTTTGACCGAAACTATTATACCCGTAAGGACGGAGATGCCAGAAAGATCCTGCGGGGGTTCCCGGCATAAAATGACATATACAGACAGCAGGGCAGCGAAAGCCATCAGGTTTTCACTGCCCTGTTTTGCGTATGGAAACAGACTGTGCCATCAGAGAAAAACGTTGCTTTTGAATCTCCCCAATGGTGAGTTTCTCATGGAGCGGGGAAATAGATTCTTGCCGGTTTTCATAACGGGCATCATGGAACTTTTCAAAGAAAAGTTTTCAGGGAAAAACGGTAAAAAGAAATAACGGATTCGGTTATCCGTCCAGCAGATACATAGCGGGCGGACAAAGGCGCTGATTTATGGATTTGGGTTCGTATACGAAAGAGCGGGGGCGCACGTTCCGGCGGCTTTGCCGCCGGAACTCTGCGGGACGGCTGTCCCGCAGGCGTGCCGAAAGGCACGCAGTGCGCCCCCGTATTTCGTTTTCACGCAGCCTCCGTTTTTCTGGCAATATTGCCTGCAAACTGTTTTCATGCCCGTCTGTCCATAGAAAAGGAACTGCAAAAAACGATTTGCGTTCTATTGCAGCTCCTGAACAGGTGAATAGTTTCGGTGGTATCTGCCGTAAGCCGGGTGGTGGTTCCTGCCGGATCAGATATGCAGCAGAGAAGAGGCAATACCGAAGTAAGTCAGCAGGGCCAGTGTATCCACAATAGTAGTGATAAGAGGAGAAGCCATGACCGCCGGGTCAAAACCGATTTTTTTGGCCAGCAAAGGCAGCGTGCAGCCTATAAACTTGGCGGCGGCTACTGTGACCACCAGCGTCAGCGACACCACCAGCGCCACCTGGGCGCCTACCCGATCCAGCAGCAGAAGCTTGGCAAAATTCACTACGGCCAGGCTCAGGCCACAGAGTACAGCCACCCGTATCTCCTTCCACAAAACGGCGAAAATATCCTTAAAATGGATCTCGCTCAGGGAAAGACCACGAATAATGGTGACGGAGGACTGGCTGCCGGAATTTCCGCCGGTATCCATGAGCATGGGGATATAAGCCGTAAGCACAACCTGTGCTGCCAGAGCATGCTCGAACTTTGTGATAATGAGCCCAGTAAAGGTGGCGGACACCATGAGCAGCATCAGCCAGGGAATACGGTGCTTGTAAATATCCCAAACGGAGGTTTTCAGATAGGGTTTATCAGAAGGGGTCATAGCGGCCATCTTCTCGATATCCTCCGTGGCTTCCTCTTCCATGACATCGATAGCGTCGTCTACGGTGACAATACCTACCAGACGGTTTTCTCCATCCACCACAGGCATGGCGGTCAGGTCATATTTTTTGAATTTTTCCGCTACGGATTCCTGATCCTCCATGGTGGTCACGGAAATGACGTTGGTATCCATGCGGTCTCCCACCAGATCTTCATCTTTGGAGAGGATCAGCGTGCGCAGGGAGATGATACCCGCCAGGGTCCTGTCGGCATTGGTGACAAAGCAATCGTTGATGGTTTCTTTCTCCAGCCCTTCCCGGCGAATGACCCGGATGGCGTCGGCTACGGTCTGGCGAGTGCGCAGTTCCACAAACTCCGTGTTCATGATACTGCCGGCGCAGTCGTCAGGATATTTCAGCAGTTCGTTGATGAGCTTGCGGGTATCGGGATCCGCCTGCTTGAGGATACGCTTGACCACATTGGCGGGCATTTCTTCCACCAGGTCTACGGCATCATCAATATACAACTCATCGATCACGGCTTTCAGCTCCGTATCGGAAAAGCGCGTGATAAGACTTTCCTGCCGGTCGGCGTCCATTTCCACAAAAGCGTCCGCCGCCAGTTCCTTGGGCAGAAGCCGGAACAGCAGGGGCAGAGCGTCTTCGGAAAGCTCCCCGAAAATAGCGGCAATATCCGCTGCATTCAGGGTCACAAGGATGTCTTTTACGGAGGAATAGCGCTTGTTTTCCAGCAGGGAGCTGATAGTCTGCTCCAGAGAATACTTTTTATCCATGTTTCTTCCTCTCCTTCCATAGAATAGGCATGCAAACAGCTTCAAGGCTTTGCCATACCGGTGAGAGGGTACAACAAAAAGCCTTGCCCAGCCGTTTCAAACCCGGGGCAAGAGCAAAGACACAAGGAAAACCCGGAAACTTATAGGAATAGGAACAGAGGCGATCCACCTATGTCCGCAGGGCCTAAAGGAACCTTGCTTCCGCTTGTGCCCGTACTGCTACTGCCAGCGTCCATGGTGTTCACCTCTCTTTTCTTGAATTGAGCGAAGATATTTCACAATCTTCACTAATTATCAGTTTATCCCTTCGGCAGGGCGCTGTCAAGAAAAATGTAAGAAAAGTTAAGCAAAATCCGCTGCCCACTGTGTGATTTGATTTTATCCGGCGGCGTTTTCAGCGCTTTTAATGCGGCTGAGGGAAAAAGCTTTCGCCCGCTCCGCCCTGCGCCCAGCGTACTATGGTCTGTGCCAGTATCTCGCCCGGGTCTATGGTCTCTCCAGGCAGACCGTACCAGCGCCAGGCAATGGGCAGTTCCGTACAGCCCAGAAGCAGGGGCACCTGTTCCTTTAGAAGGGGCAGGAGCGCCGCCTGAAGAGCGCCTGCATCATAGTCCCGCCGGCAGGCTTTTATCCCCTCATAGATGCATTGGGCTGTCAACCGTTGTACTGCCGGTTCCGGGCGTATTATCTCTACGCCGGTACCGGAAAAGGCCTTCTCATAGATCCCCGTTTCATATGTACCGGGAGCTGCCAGCAGAATCACCTTGTGCAGCCTCTTATGCTGGCAATATGTGCCTGCCAGCCGGGGCATATGGAAAATCGGTATCCCTATTGCCGCTGCCAGTGCGTTATAATAAAAATGTGCCGTATTGCATCCCAGGCACAGCGCATCTGCTCCCGCCTGTTCCAGCCGCCGGGCTTCTTCCAGAAGAGCAGGCAGGGCGCTTGGACCTGTTCCGCAGATGGAAGCAGCCCTATCCGGGATATCCGGTCGTCCGCTGAGGAGCACGGGCACATGGTCTCCGTCTTTTTTGCCCTGGGCGGCATAAACGATTTTGGCATACAGATCCACCGTTGCCAGGGGGCCCATGCCTCCGATGATGCCTATGGTCCTCATGTTTCCTGTCCTGTCTTTCTGAATTTGGAACTTTTAGTATATCACAATGCCCTTTTCTTGCAAAGCATCCCTTTTTCAATATGATTTTTTCCGGTTCAGGGAACCGAAAGGGACTTATATCCGTCTATAGTACAGAAGATCTTCCACAGACACCGCGGATCCGAGACGCTTAGCAAACGGCTTATGGAACCGCAGACGCTCCTGCTGCCGAAACGGCTTACGGAGCGGATCCCTAATTGCGACTATAATTATCTACAAGGAGCCATCATGCAGGAGATATCCCGGACGGACTGGTTTTTTGAGCGGGTGCAGGCCATGGAGCCCACTCTTTTTCGGACGGCCTATGCCCTTTTGCAGAACACCGCCGACTGCGAGGATGCCGTACAGAGCGCTTTGACACGGGCGTATGCATGCTTCGGATCTCTGCGGGATACCGAACGCTTTGCTCCCTGGCTGCTGCGTATCCTGAAGAATGAGTGTTACACACTGCTGCGCCGCCGGAAGTTTTGGGCGCCTTTGGATGCGGAAAAAGAATCTGCCGATGAAATGCACCCTCCCGACCCGGATTTTTCCGCTGCCTTTGGGAAACTGCCGCAAAGCCAGCGGCTGCTGCTGACTCTGTATTACTATGAAGGCTATACCACCGGGGAGATCGCTGCCGTGCTGGCCATCCCTTCGGGCACCGTAAAGAGCCGGCTGGCCCGCGCCCGAAAGGCACTGGGAGCCCTGCTGGCAGATAAGGAGATTGTACAATGAATAAAACTGACGATACCCTGTTTGAAAAGACTCCCTTTCCTCCCGTCCCGGAAAGCTTTCATCAACGCATCGTGCAAACGGAAGTTCGGCTGCGGGCAAAATCCTCTCCGACCGGGCGGCGACTGCCTATAGCTGCGGCGGTCTGTCTGCTGTTGATTGTAACGGCAGGGATCCTTTGGGCCGGTTTGGCTGCCAGCGCTCATTCTGCTTCCGCAGCGGGTACCGAAAAACAGATGGTTTTTTCGCTGACGGATCCAACGGGGAATTCTGTTTCGGCGCTGTCCGGTTGTCGATTGGAGATCACTGAGCTTTCCTCCTTTCATGCAGGGGGAAAGGTGAACGTGCGGTATAGAATGCGATTCTTTACCGAGGATCCGGAAACTCTGGAAACAAAGGCGGAAGCCCTGCAGGGCTGGAACATTTTCGGCCGGTGGGATACGCATCTGTATACTTTTCCTTTGAAAGCGGTCCCCTGGGAGCGAACGGTAACGGAAGAGGGAACGGTCTGCCTGGAGCTTACATTCACCGCTCCGACAGACTGACAGAAAACATAAACCAATCGGAGCGCAAAAGAAAGAGATAAAACGCAAAAGGCGCCGGAAGCCAGAGGTCTTCGGTGCTTTTTTGCACGCCGAATGATCTATACCAAAAGCAGCGGGAAACCCGGCAGAATACTGAGAACCAACGTAAAATCGTCTGCGGACAGCCTATCGTTTGCCATGGAATAAAAAACGTGTGCTCTTTGCAGGCACACGCATATTGCTGGTATTTTGTTCTCTGTATCATTCGCAAATTCAAGCAGAAGGAGAGCGCCTGCTGGCGGTCCTATTCCCGGGGCATGCTTTCAGCGGATGCCGTCCCGGAGGGCGCCGCAGCTTCGGCAGCTTCCTGGGCTTTGATATACCGGAGGATGGCTTCCTGATGGCTGAGAATACGGCTGGCCTTGTTATAAAGATCCTCAATGAGAATCTCCGTTTTCAGGTTCACCTTGTAGTCGTTCTCGGCCCGGCGGCGATCCTTTTCCTCCTGCCGGTTCTGGCTCATCATGATCAGCGGCGCTTGAATGGCGGCTACGCAGGAGAGCACCAGGTTTAACAGAATAAAAGGATAGGGATCAAAAGCGCCTGAGGCCAGCAGCACGTTGCCGCCCATCCAGAGCAGCAGTACCGTAATAAAAGAGAAAATAAAGGCCCAGCTTCCGGCAAATTTGGCGATCTTATCCGCCGCCCGCTGGCCGAGAGTATCCTTTTCCCGGCTTTCCTTTGCCGGGCTTACGGAAATTTTGCTGCCTGCCAGCAGAGCGAGAATTTCTTCGTCACTCATATCCCGCTTGACGTCCTGCAGTATTTCACCAATGAGCTTTTTACTTTCTTTCATGAAAAACCTCCGTTAATTGTCTACAATATTCCGCAGCCACTTACCCTGTCTGACAAAAGTGCATCCCAGCAGCACCTTGATAAGCTCGCTGGCCTGAACAATGGCGAAGATCGGCACGATGGGCAGTCCCGTGAATACGCTGAGACTGTAGGTCAGGGGAATGGAGATCAGCCAGACGAAGCCGCAGTCAAACAGCATGGTCAGCTTTACCAATCCGCCGGAGCGGAGGGTAAAATAGCAGGCGTTGCTGAAAGCGTAAATGGGCATGCAAACTGCCGTCAACCGTAAAAAGGAAGCGGCAATGGAGCGCACCTCTTCGGTTGTGTTGTAGAGCATGGGGAAAAGTCCGGCTGCGCACAGCAGTATCAGCCCCAGAACGGTGCATATGGCCACGGAAAAAGCGGTCATGCGGGTGTTCGTCTCTCGGGCTTCCTCCAGCTTGTCGGCTCCCAGCAGGCCGCCGATAACGATGCCTACCGCATTGCCAAGGGCAATAAAAGCGATGAAGAACAGATTGCTGACGGTGTTGGAGATATTCAGCGCCGCCACAACCGCCAACCCCCGGCGGGAATACAACTGGGTCATGACTGTTTGACCACCGGACCAAAGGGCTTCGTTGAGCATCAGTGGGAACCCCTTGCGCACAAGACTCCCCACCAGCTCTCCGGGTACCTTCAGGGTCCTGTACAGACCTTTGGTGAAGGGATATTTTTCCGGCTGCCGGTGGCTTGCCAGAATAACGATGGCCAGTTCCACAAACCGGGAGAGTACCGTGGCGACAGCGGCTCCTGCTACGCCCATGGCCGGAGCACCGAACTTGCCGTAGATAAGAATATAGTTGCCTACCAGATTTACCAGCACGGCGGCGATCCCCGCCTTCATGGGCAGCATGGGCTGCTGCGTCTCCCGCAGAGTGGAAGAGTAGGCCTGACACAGGGCAAAGGGCAGCAGGCCAATAAGAATGACCTGCATATATTCCTTGCCGTAAACCAGTGTGGCGGCCAGATCTCCGTGTTCGCTGCCTTCGTGGAGGAACCAGGAGATCAGCGGTTCCCGGAATATATACAGTATCCCGGCGCCCAGGACGGTAAGCAGCAGACTCACCCACAGCTTGAAGCGGAATACCCGGCGCACCCCTTCCGTGTCCCCTTTGCCAAAGTACTGGGCACCGAAAATGCCCGCACCGGCATGGCCACCGAAGATGCACAGGTTGAACACAAAGATAAGCTGGTTGCAAATGGAAACGCCGCTCATCTGTTCCGTGCCGATGGCGCCCACCATAAGGTTGTCCAGCAGGTTTACAAACTGAGTGATGCCGTTCTGCACCATAATGGGCAGCGCTACCGCCAGAACCATTTTGTAGAAGGCTTTATCTCCTACATATTTTTTAAGAAATCCCTGTTTTTTCATAGGGCAGTATTGTATCGCATAAAAAGACGGTTTGCAAGGAAAATGTACAGAAATCGGCAGGGGGCATGGTCTACAGACTGAATACGATATCGTCTCCATCCATCTCATCCAGCTTTTTAAAGCCCAGCGAGGCGTACAGGGCGTGAGCCAATCTGTTGTTCGCTTCTGCCGCCAGCTTGATTGGTTTTTTCGGGTTTGCGGATTTAAGAATATGGATGGCAAGCCGGGCAGCGCTTTTTCCATAGCCCTTTCGCTGCTGGCGGCAGTCGATATAATAACTCCATGAATAGGCATCTCCTTTGCCCAGCCATTTGAGCAGGCTGATAAAGCCGATGGGTTCATTACGTTCGTTATAAATTATGCACGGGTAATTATCTTCTCTGGACAGATAGGCCCTGCCGATAGAAAACCAGGCGGGGTTTACGAATTTCTTTTGCTCCTCCGTCAGCTGACAGCCGCATGCGGCATATATCAGATCATGCTGGGTCAAAACCGGTCGGATTCGTACTTGTTCATTTTGCCAATGCTCATTGGAAAGCTGTTCCAATTCCTCACGCAGCGACATGTTCTCACCTCGTATTTATCATATTCAGCACAAATAAAGCTGTTGTTTTTATTATAAACGCAGCTGTATACAGGCGCAAGCAGCTTGTGAAGCAGGCAGGCGAGCAGCTTTTTTATACGAAATCTCCGGCATGCAAGTCAGGCCGCAGATGAATCTGAGCATTGCGGTAAACGCCGTCCATTGACGGAATATGGGGAAAATGGTATACTTTTCACTGAATACAGACTAAAAAAGAGGGAGAAAATTTGGTTTTTTCTGGGCTGACATTTTTGCTGCTGTTTCTGCCGCTGCTGCTGGGGCTGTATTTTATCAGCGGCAATATACACTGGCGCAACGGAGTGCTGGTGCTCTTCTCCCTGCTTTTTTATGCCTGGGGAGAGCCGGTCATGGTTTGGCTCATGGTGCTGGCCACCCTGGTGAATTATCTGTGCGGGCTGGGCATTGCGGCCTGTCCTTCCCGGCATGGGCGGCGGCTGTGGCTGCTGCTGGGGGCGGTGGTCTCTCTGGCGGGTCTTGTGCATTTCAAGTATGCGGGCTTCCTGCTGGAAAGCCTGGGGAAGCTGCTGCATATTTCACTGTCTTTTCAGGCGCCGGCGCTGCCCATAGGCATTAGCTTTTATACCTTTCAGATCCTGACCTATACCGTGGATGTGTACCGGAAAAAGGTGCCCGTTCAAAAGAACTTCTTTCGGCTGCTGCTGTATGTAAGTTGTTTTCCTCAGCTTATTGCCGGTCCTATCGTGCAGTACGGGGATATTGCCGGAGCGTTGGAAAAGCGCACTTCCAATCTGAAAAGCTTTACAGATGGTATGGATCGGTTCTTTGTGGGGTTGGCTAAAAAGGTGCTGCTGGCCAATGTTTGCGGGGCGGCGCTGGAGGGGTGCACTCTGGGTGGGGGAAAGGATCCTCTGTCTTTGGGCGGTGCCTGGCTGGGGGCCCTGCTGTATACACTGCAGCTGTATTATGATTTTTCCGCTTATTCGGATATGGCTATCGGACTGGGAAAAGTGCTGGGATTCACGTATAAAGAGAACTTCCTCTACCCGTATATCAGTCTGTCGCCTACGGAATTCTGGCGGCGCTGGCACATTTCTCTTGGAGCTTTTTTCCGGGATTATGTATACATCCCTTTGGGCGGCAACCGACGGGGGCGGCTGCGGACCACGCTGAATTTGTTTGTCGTATGGTTTTTGACGGGGCTCTGGCACGGAGCCAGCTGGAATTTTGTTTTGTGGGGACTGTACTGGTTTGTGCTCCAACAGATAGACAAGGCTCTGCCTAATGCTTTCAAAGAAGGCATTCCAGCGTTGCTTCGGGGGCTGCTGACTTTTGTGTTGGCCAACTTGGGCTGGGTACTCTTTTATTACACGGATTTTGGGGCTCTGGAGCAGCATTTGTCTGCGATGTTTTCTTTGCGGGGCGGCTGGATAGACGAAAAAGCCCTGACGGTGCTGGGCCGGTATGGGCTGTTCCTTCTGGCAGCACTGGTGGGGTGCTTCCCCTGGCTGCCGGCCTTAAAAAAGCGTTTGTGGGGGCACAAACGCTGGCGAAAAATCATCTATGTGACGGGGACGGTGTGTGCCTGCCTGCTGGGGGCACTTTCGGTGGTATATCTGGTATGCCAGAGCTATAATCCCTTTATCTACTTCAGGTTTTAACAAATGAAAAAATACAGGATCGCCTTTATTCCCATTTATCTGCTTCTGGCCCTGCTGCTGGGGCTGGGGGTGCTGCTGTGTCTGACGGCACCCCGGGAGAGCCGGGCTTCGCTGAAAGAGAACCGCATGCTGGCCGGAGCTCCCGTGCTTTCCTGGGAAAGCGTATTTTCCGGGGAGTTCATGACGGGGCTGGAAAGCTTTCTTTCCGACGGTATGGTGGAACGGGACAGGATCATAGATGCGTCCAATCAGCTGGAAAAGGCCATGACTCTGTGGGCTCCCCAAAAAACCGATGAGGAGCGCTTGGAGGAACAGGTGGCCGCCATGGCAGGCGGGGAAGAGGAGCCGGTACCCACGGAAGAGCCGGTGCAAACTTTTGCCCCGGAGCCTACGCCGGCGACGGAAAGCGTAAGCCCGGAGCAGACACCCCAGGCGGAACCGACGGGCAGCCCGGAACCTGCGGCAAGCGTACCGGCACGAAGCCCCGGTACGGTGGCGCTGGTAGACAAAGACTGCACCCTGTGGCAGACCCGGGCGGACGGTTCCGTGCGCACGGTGTATACCTTTGAAAAGGCCGCCATGCAGAATGCCGTGGAAGTGCTTAATGCTTACCGCTCCCTGCTGCCGGAGAACGGCCGGGTGTATTTTTCTCAGATTCCTTTTCCGGGAATATCTCATCCACTGCAAAACGGCATGTATATAGGTTGGGGCAGTGATGTGGAAGAAACGCTGCGCCGCTATGTGCACGAGGGGGTGGAGATCGTCAGTGCTCAGGCAGTATTGGAAAGCCATTTGCTGGCGGGAGAGGACCTGTATTTCCATACGGATCATCACTGGACGCCCCGGGCTGCCTGCTATGTGGCACAGGCCATCCTGGCTACCCAGGGCATATCCGCAGCTTCCTATGAGGACTATACCTATGTGCATTATAAAGATTTCGTAGGCTCCGGAGGCCCTCAAAACGGATATGAACGGGAACCTATAGACGTCATCAATCCTCTGCTGCCCACGGAAGGCTATCTCATTGATAAGAACGGGCAGGAGAAGAAGGATGTGTTCATGATTACCACCCGGCACAGCTATCAGGCCTATCTGGGCAGTACCCGGGGACCGTGGCGCAAATTTGTCACCGGAGCCGATGGCGGCGGGCGCAAGTGCCTGGTCATCAGCGATTCCTACGGCAACTGCTTTATCCCCTATCTGATGCCGTATTACAGCGAGGTTCATTCCGTAGATCTGCGCCGGGAGTATTTTGATTTGAAACGGGGCGGGTGTACCGTCAGTGAGTATATAGAGCGGCAGGGCATCGATGAGGTGTATTTCATCCTGTCTACGGCTTCGGGGATCAATTCGGGATATATGAGCAACTATCTGTGGAAGTACCTGTAAGGAGCATCCGGCATGGAAAAGCATACCGCAAAGAAGAATAAGCAAACCCGGCAGGACAGGCGGCAGCGTATCCGGCAGGAAAGAAAAAAAGACCGCCGGTTCCTGCGCATGACGGTTCCGCTGCTGACTTTGCTGGCGGCGCTGCTGCTGGGCGGGCTGTTTTATTGGGAGACGCATAAAGCGGCCCTGTATGCCCGGTGGGCTTATGCTGCCATGGAGCGGGAGGATATGGAGGCGGCCGAAAGACTGGCACGCACCGGGGAAGATGCGGGTGAAACCGGACTGCAGCAGCGGATCGAATATGCTTATGCCGGAAAGAAGCTGGAAGCCGCCGCTTATGAAGAGGCAGAGAGCCTGTTTCTGGAATTGGGTGCTTATGAGGATGCCCCGCAGAAAGCCCTGCAATGCCGGTACGAATTGGCTATGGCCGCCATGGCAGCCGGGGATTATGTCCGGGCGGAGGAAGACCTGCGCAAGGCCGCAGGCTATGGGGACGCCCTGCAGCAGCTGGATGCCTGCCGGTACGCCATGGCGGAGCAGGCGGAAACCGGCGGAGAACTGGACAAAGCTTTCTCTCTTTTCTGGGAACTGGGAGACTATCGGGATGCCCGGGATCGGGCGGCCGCCGCTGCAATAAAAAAGACCGGGGAAACGGATCCGGAAGAAGCAATTCTTCTTTGCCGGGGGTATACCCAGGAACAATGGGCGGATGTACAGCGGCAGCAGACCCTGCAGGAGGGGCATGTTTCCGGCATGGTGGCGGCGGGCTGGGCGCATGCTTTGGGACTGACGGGGGAAGGAAAAGTCCTTTCCGCCGGGGATAATACCTATGGGCAATGCAATACCCAGGCTTGGGAAAACGTCTCTGCCGTGGCTGCCGGTGCCCGGCATTCGCTTGCTTTAACAAAGGAAGGGAAGGTACTTTCTACCGGGGACAACGAATACGGACAGTGTGATACCGCTCAGTGGGAGAATGTGATGGCCATTGCTGCGGGGGATTTTGATTCCTACGGCCTGACGCGGGAGGGGATGATCCTTCACTGCGGCTATGGATCCATGGAGTCAGTTGCTTCCTGGCAGGACATAAAAGCCATTGCGGCCGGAAACAGCGCCCTGGGCGCCTTGCGGGAGGACGGGAGCTTTTTGTGTACTATGGCCTCTCAACAGCATTCGGAATGGAAGGGACTTACGGGCATGGCTCTGAATTTGGGATGGAGCGCCGGGCTTACCAATGAAGGCACGGTGCTTTGCGAGCAGTATGATCTTTCCGAATGGAAGAACATTCTGGCTTTGTACAGTTCCGAAACCCTGTTGGCAGGCATTAAAAGCGACGGTACGCTGACCGTGCAGGCACTGCGGCCCTGGGTACAGACCTTGGCCGAAGAATTGGAAGCCCAGGTGCAGGTGCAGGCGCTGGCTCTTTCCGGCAGCTGGGCCTTGTGTGTCCATGAAGACGGCAGTCTGACAGTGCTGGGAGATGGACCGGAGGCATGCACAGGTTGGCAACTGGGCCGTCAGGCGGGATAAGTATATAAAATGTGAACGAAGGCTCTTCCGTTTATACGGAGGAGCCTTTTGCACAGGGAGAAGGGGACAGAGAAGAATGCCGGAAGCGTGAATCTGCAAAAAGGCGTTATTCCGGATGCCGGTCTTCCGGGATCCCCGGGATCACCAGAGGACGGGCTACCCCGGGCATGGGCGGCGCTACCAGAAAGTCCTCCCCCTCAGGTTCGGGAGGAAGGGGCGCATCCGGATCGACGGGTGGTTCTTCCTCCTCTTCTTCTGCAGGGGTAGCAGGTCCCTCCGCTGGTAAAGGCTCTTCCCGGCCCAGAAGAAAGATCACGCTGCCGAATGCACCCAGAGCGGTCAGGAGCACTGCCAGCAGCAGATCCCGGATATAGGCTCCGGCCACCGATGGTTCCTGAAAAAACAGGAATGCACCCTGCAGCGCCTGCCAATAGGAAATGCGGTATTCTACAAGCCCTTTGGCATACCAGTCGGCAAAGGATTCATACACATCCCGGCTCAAACACAGATACCAGGCCGCCAGCAGCCAGAGCAGTGTGGTTCCTGCCGCTGCGGCCACGCCAAACCCGCTGCTCTTTTTTCCCAGAAGCTTATAACCCCACAGGCCCAGAAGTATCCCGGTCAGCCCGCCCAGGGCACTCCAGAAGGCGAAAGGATACAGGAGTATATACAGCATCCCTCCTCCCAGAGAAAAGATGGCAGCGCCCAGCAGGCCGGGCCAGCGGTGTTCGATGATCGGTACCTGTTCCATGGAAAATACCTCCTGCAAAATTGACTTTGTCTTCATTAAAGCATATCGGGGCGGAGGGTCAAGGCGGTAAAAAGGGCGAGAGGGGTTGACGAATCGCCCTTTCCCTGCGAAAATAAAAGAAAAACCGGAGGTGCCCATGGAACGGGTCAGCAAAAAGGACTACTATCTGGATATCGCCGCCGCCGTGGCCAAACGCTCCACCTGTCTGCGGCGGCAGTACGGGGCCGTTATCGTTAAGAACGATGAGATCGTGGCTACCGGCTACAACGGCGCTCCCCGTGGGGAGGATAACTGCTGCGATGTAGGCGTTTGCTGGCGGGAGGCCCATGGCATACCCCATGGAGAGCAGTATGAAAAATGCGTGGCCGTTCATGCAGAATGCAATGCCATTATCTCTGCCAGCCGCAACGAGATGCTGGGCTCCACCCTGTATCTTTTTGGCTTTGAGAACGGAAAGAAATTGGCCACGCCTCAGCCCTGCCTGATCTGCTCCAGACTGATCAAAAATGCCGGGATCGAAAAAGTCGTTACCGCCGGGGAAGAGCTTCCTTTCAACTTTGCACCGGAAGAAAAGAAGTAAAAAGTGTGCGGAATTTGATTTTCCCTATTGACTTTTCCGGAAAAGATGGCTACAATAAATAAGCGTTCCGGGAATGCGCCTGTAGCTCAGCGGATAGAGTGCCCGGCTACGAACCGGTAGGTCGCAGGTTCGAATCCTGCCAGGCGCGCCATAATACTGACATTAGTTGGTATAAAAAGACTCACCCAATGTGGTGAGTTTTTTGCTATACCTGCAAATATGCCGGAAATCGCTGCCTATTCGAGTTCTTTTTGCAGGAGTACACAAAACGGCTTGTAGACGTTTTTCTATGGCAGTAAAAAAGAAGAAATTGCAAAAGCATATCGAAAAATGCAGAATGATACGAAACCGAAAAGTTGGGTAGTGGATATATAGATGATACTGGCTCTATGTGCGCTTCATGTATGATGAAAATGATTGCATTTCCTAAATGAGCATTTCACAAGAATGAGGTTGGTATCACGAGAGCGGTTTGAAACCGCTACGCTCATTTTTCTACCAGTGAGGGAATATGCATGAAACTTGTTGTCCAAAGAAAAGATAAGTGCGGTTAAAGAATTCTTAGAAGTCCCTATTCCTGAATATGTCCTTGCGTATAGTGACGGACAAATTGCTGGTACATAGCGGGTCATTTGCAATATATTGGAATCAAGTATCTAATGAGATTCTCTACTGGACAGGAGACTAAGGAGGTGAACCAAATGGGAACGTGGGGGACTAAATTATATGAAGATGATACAGCACTTGATATTAAAGATCGATTCGAAGATTTGCGGAAAGGGAAAACAGTCCAGCAAATCACAAATGAGTTGATTGATGAATACACTTGCGAGTTAGATGATGAATGTTGTGCACCGGTTTTCTGGTTTGCTTTGGCAGACACTCAATGGAATTTAGGACGGTTATTACCAGAGGTAAAAGAACAGGCTCTTGCGTGGCTTGACAAAGGTGGCGATTTAGCGGTTTGGCAAGAAGAAAATCCTAAACTTGCGGTTACAAGAGAAAAGGTGTTAAGGGAATTACAACAAAAGCTAAATTCCCCTCAACCTCCTGAAAAGAAAATTTCACAGTACCGTCTTTATAAGTGTGAATGGGAAATTGGGGATGTTTTTGCATATCAGTTTAATAGCGAATATGCAAAAGATAATGATTTCTATCAAAAGTATGTTTATTTTGTAAAAATATCCGAAAAAACGTGGTATCCCGGGCACATAGTACCTGTTGTATATTTCTACAAAAAAGTTGATAATGTTTTGTCGGATGTAAATGCGCTAAATAACGTTGGCTTTATACCTCAATTTTATAAGCCAATAGCATATAAAAATAACCCAGGCATGAAAATTCAATATGCGTTAACACTACTTAATACATCATCAAGGGTAATACCTAAAAAGCAACTGATATTTCTAGGAAATACAGGTGATATCAAACGAATAGATAATGAAGATTTGAATTCATACAATGTAACTTGGAAACGTTTCGAGACATATATGATAGACAATTTTAAGGCCTGGTTGTATTGTTTGTAGAAAATACTAAGACAGCTTATACCAGCAAGCAGCACCTTTGGGGACAAAAGGCAGACTTCCGGGATATTCCTAAGTCCTTGCTTGCTGTACATAGAAGATCACTTATAAAGGTGGGATTAATGATGAATATGGGAAAAGTAGAAATTTTTCAGGGGAACAAAATTGAAATAATAAAAATGGTTCTTAAAAGCATTGACAATCAACTTGAATTATCGTGGGAAATATATTTTGAAAATGAAGTTTATCGGATAACATTTTCTAATGTTTCGAGGCTTAGGATTGGAGAAGTGTCGGCACCGTTAAACATACACGGTTTTGAAATAATCAACCATTCTCAAAATGGTTGGGAGAAAGATTCTACGTATGAAATTCGTGATTTCGAAGATAATCGTGTCAACTTCTTTTATGAATGTTTCAAACTGGAGGAGTGATTAAGAGAATTAATCGTCATAGCTGTTGCACTATAGCTAAAACACTATTTGGTTCTTTACTAGGATTGGTACGAGCGGAGGAAAAATAATGCAGCATAGGCAGAGCACAATAGACAATGTTGAATCCACAGAAGAGTATTTGAGTTCAATAATTGGACTACCGTTGCATTATGTCTTAAAATCACCAGATACTGAACTGTATGACTTTGGCTTTGGTGAACCAAGAAAGATTGACAATTGGTATGGTAAAATAAGAAGATTGTGTCCTTATACCCTTCATGCGCTTTGTGACTTTAGTATTCTTGATAGAAGGGAACAGATTGAAGAAATTGAGTTTGATGGCAATTCAACTCCAGAAATGGTAGAGCCTGTGGTGAAGGAGCTAATTGGGAAAAAGGTGCAAGCAGTTAAAATAATTCAAGACCATGATTTGATAATAGATTTTGAGTTTAAAAGACTATGGTTTATTACCAATTCTGATTCCGAAGAATCTTGGCGATTTTTTGCAACGGATCTAAAACAACCACATATAGTCGCGTCAATGCATGAGTTGTGGGTTGAATGGTGAAAGGGTAGAGATTAGAACGGGAAGACCGTCAATGGAATAGCAACCAATTACAACTACCACGGCTCCGCGCTGATTTCACAAGTAACAGGCAATGATACTTTACTGTTCAGCTACGATGCGAGCGGCAATGTAGCGGCGGTCAATTACAACGGTACGTATTACTACTATGTCCGCAATGGGCAAAACGACATTATCCGTCTGATCGACGGTGATAACAATACCGTAGTAGAATATGCCTCAGCTGGGTTGTTTTCGGAGTAGTTGCGGTTCCAACTGCAGCTGCAGTTGGAAAAAAGATATAGGATTCTGCAAAAACCTCTCTAAAGCCGCCAAAAAACATCCCTCTGGCAGAGAGCGTAGAAAGTATAGTAGTATGCATATTTGGACGATAGAGGATTGGAAAAAGAATCTTCAAGACGGTATTCCCAGACGAACCGGTTTAAGATTCCGGTACAATAGAGATGTTCATCCCGAAGTGAAAAGAGCTTGTTCACAGTTTGGGATTTGGCTGCGAACGCAATATCACTTCCCGTTAAGAGTCGTTATTTATGTCAAAGGCACAAGGACAATTCGCACACATGACGGTGATCGTGTAGTAGGAAGTTTTTTTGAGCCGTTTTCATATCAGGACGAGCCATATGTCAGGATTGCAACGGGTGATTATGAAGAACTGAAAAGTAATTTGGGAAATGATAATGCACTTGCATCGATTCTTCTTTCACTAGCACACGAATTGACGCACTACTATCAATGGATCAATAATATTCAGTTGACGCCAATCGGCAGGGAGCGGCAAGCGACCAGATATGCAAGATATATAATAGATGAGTATGCATTAACCAGAGAACATCCTTAATTTGCCCGGAGATATACTTAACTCATGCAGAGAAGGAAAAGTAATGCCGCATGCCTTTGCTGCAATAGCATGGACCAAAACATACTAAATGCGGGATACCGAAAGGCTGGATTATATATCGTTTAGCAACATGAGGTGTAAATATGAAGCAGAGATGCAGGAGAATATGCGTTGGGTTAAGTTTGATAATAGCGTTGGCAATATGCGTTGGCATTTTGATTCGGAAAGAAACTGCGAATCATCCTCAAAAATATTTATCCAACGAGCAATATGCCGAACAACTGGATGTGGTAGGCATACCATGTACTTATGCTGATTTTATTGCGCAAAAAGGAAAAGTCTGTCCAATACAACAATCGGTTTCTACAAACGGAGTTCCTTTTATCGCTGCTAACGACAACGGTATTGATTACTACTTTTATCCCAATACTTGGGGTAATGACATTTTTGATCAGGAACTGAGTGTATATCGGTTGGTGGAGATAAGAATTACAGATGACGCTTATCGATTTGGGTGGAAAAAGATAGGTGTTGGCAGTACAAGATCTGAGGTCGACTACGCTTATAGGCGAAACCTTACATGTTATGAGGCAGAAGGCCTGGGAAGCGGGTACATCGATGGAGACTGGCTGTATATCCGCTTTCTGTATGACCAGTTTGACAAGGTCACTCAAATGACAATAACACTTGAACTATAAATTAGATTCTTTTTCCAAGTCTGACAGGTCTATCAATGTTTTCCCCTACATCTCCAACGATCAGGGCGTGTTCGGGCATTCATATATGCGTATTGCGGGAACAACCCAATTATTCATCATGAATTGCATTGAGAAAGCAAAAAAGTGTAAGGAGGAGGGTTGGGAAAACAACTTGCATTTGCTTTTGCATAAGCAGTAAAATCAATTTAAAACCTGCATATTAGAGTTTTTGGATAAAACAATAAAGGAGAGGATAGCATGAAACTTGTTTCTATTCTGTTTGATTATGTGTATAACGATGCAGATGTTATTGCTGTGCCAGACAGTTTGTATGACAATATACAAGAATTAGGACAACAGTTTGCTCTTTGGCAGGATTATACGGAGCAGGATTATGAGGAGTATAATTTTTTGACTCTTTCTGACGGAACAAAAACGGTGGCTTTGGAAACCATCGAGTTTGTTCATTGGCTCAACAAACAGTTGGGGGATGACTGCAAGGAGAAGGTGAAAATAGTAGAACAACATGTACGCTATCGACGGAAGCTTAAGACGATCCATTGGTGATGTCGCTGCAGTCATTGCGCAGGTGACTATCATGCGAAGCATGTTGGATTTGGCTTTAATCAAGGTGATAAACACATCAATGGAATGTTCAGGGAACAAATAGACAGGCAGAATAGGCCTGCTGCTATTTGGCCGATCAGCTGAACCGGTGGGGAACAGCCGGGAGAAGTGCTACCGGGCGAGAGTAAACTGTTCGAGTGCATTTGACAAGTCCGGGGGCAAGTGTTAGGCTTATACAACGCACAAAATCATAATGGAGAAAAATATGAAGATCGTGAATCTATGGGGACTGCTGTTTGTAGGGATCCTGCTGATCCCCAATATCCTGTTTGCACTTTGTCACAGGGAAGGTTTTGAAAACGCCTGGCACAATCGTCTGGTGGAAACGCTGGAACAGATCGGCCGCTTTGGCTGCTTTATCTTTATGTGGCTGCAGGTCCCAGGTACCTGTTTCGGTTGGCCGTCAGACGAGGCTTTTGCCTTATATCTTGTTTTGGATGCGGTATTGCTGCTTGCATACTGTGTTATCTGGGGGATATGCTTTAATAAGAGCAGCCTGTTCAGGGCGTTAGCCTTATCCATTCTGCCTTCGCTGCTGTTCTTGGCCAGCGGGTTTCTGAGCCGTTCGATCTTGCTGATTCTGGCGGCCTTGGTGTTTGCCCCGTGCCATATATTGCTTTCTTATAAAAACGCAAAGCAGGTCTGAAACTGTTATGCAAAACGGATCCTCTCTTTCGGGAGGATCCGTTTTTATTTGAGAGCGTATGAAATTACATCTTCAGCGGATGGTAAATTTGGCTGGTGTATGGCTGTGCATCAGGGGCGTTTCGTTATCCAGCGCATTAAAGATAAAGGGATTGATGACCCGTATATAGGTGCCTTTGGTGCCAAGGGAACGCACCACGATGATCTCGGAGCTTTCCAGTTTTTTCAGTGCACCGGAGATAATGGAGCGGGTCACATAGATCTCTTTGGAAAGCTTGCTGACCACCAGAATGCATTCATCCTTGCGGATGTGACGGAAAATCTCCCGGGCGGCGCTGTATTCGGAATAGGACAGGACGCTGACGGCCACCTGGGCCGCCGCCATCTGGATCCGATCCCACTCGTCATTTTTATTTCGTGCCCGGCAGAAGACCATTCCCAGAATGCTGGAGGCGACTTCACAAAGAACAGCGTCATCCTGAGAGAGCATCTGTCCGTCCGGATGCCAGGCTATGAGGCAGGCAATGTAGGTGCAGTCCCCATAGGCGGGGAAAAAGGAAAAATAGCGAGGCTCCGGATGCTGTCCGGCGGGGAGCAGCAGGCAGAAAGGCTCTTCTACGGGGCGGTTCACCAGTGGGCCGGAGAGGGCATGCGTATACCGGCTGAGCCCGGCATCTCTGGCCATAGCATGGGCGGCAGCATCTGCAGGGGCAAAACCCGTCCGCGGATTGAGATGAAGAATATCCCCTTCCGGCAGACAGAAGCATATGTTGCAGCTTACGATCCGGGAAAGGGCCGCTTCCACATCGGGCAGCGTAATATCCTGAAACAGCTGCTGACGGAACAGAGCATTGAGCAGGTGGATGCGGGCAAGCAGGGGTTCCATAGGGTCCTCCCATCGATACGGGCAAACTTCGTCCCTTCCGAAGCATACCGGTTTTTAATGATTTTATAATCCGGGGAGAAATTTGTCAACCGTGAGGCAAAAAAGGAAAAGCAGAGATCATATCCTGCCGGCGTAATCTTTTTTTCCGGCGACCCAAAGGCTGGCAAGGCCCAGCAGCAGGCAAAGGGAAGCTACGGCCATGCACACCAGCATGGAGGAGACGTAATCCCCGGCGGCGTCATACAGCAGGCCATACAGGGTGCTGCCGAAGCCGCCCAACAGACTGCTGGAGGTGGTGAACCAGGTAAGGATCCGGTTGTAATCCCGTTGGCCAAACAGGGCGGAAGTAAGCATGGCGGGCATCAGGGCGGTAGTGCAGGAACCGTAGCCGAAGATCAGCGCGCCCAGCCCCAGCAGAAGGGGAGAGCCCTGACTGACAAACAGCACCCCCACCCCCAGCACCACACATAACTGGGCGGCACACAGAGGGACTCTGGTAGAAAACCGGTCGTTGAGCATGCCCAGTGTAAGCTTGCCCAGCATACCGCCTACCAGAGAGGCGGAGGTAAGGATGGCTCCTGCGGAGGCTCCGATACCGATGGAAGAAGCATAGGTGGGCAGGTGGGAAGTCAGTCCGAATCCGATGGAAAAAGCTGGCGCCATGAGCATCATCGCCCAGAAGGGAAAGCTGGCCAGCGCTTCCTTCATGGACAGACCGGTCAGCGCATTGTCTGCCCTTTTACCGCTTTGAGCGGGGGCGGCAGCAGGATCAAAGCCATACGGCTTCAGCCCCATGGAGGCAGGATCCGGCCGGATGACCAGTGCCATAAGGGGCAGCAGCACAACCGCCACCAACCCGGCCAGAAACAAATATCCGTTGCGCCAGGAGGAAGCGGCAATGATTCCGGAAAGCACCGGGTTCATAATGGCGCCTATCAAAGCTGCACTGGAAAGGCAGATGCCCAGAGCCGTTCCTTTTTTCTTATAAAACCAGCTGTCGATAAGGGTAGGTACTGTAGCACCGTTGAAGAAGCCGCTGCCGGCGCCCAGAATTACCGCGCAGCCATACAGCTGCCACAGGCTTTTAACCTGCGACATGCCCAGCAGGGCCAGCACCAGCAGCCCGGCCCCCAGACTGAGGGAGAGGCGCATATGCCGGGCGGTAAAGGCACGGGTCAAAGGAATGAACAGAGCAATGACTATGCTGTTGATGGTCACATATAAGGAAACCTCCCCGATACCGCAGCCGAACTCACGGCTGATGGGCAAAAAGAAGTTGCCCACAGTGTAGCCCAGGGCGCCCAGAGTGGTACCGTAAACGGCACAGCCGCACAGCACGATGCACCAGGCATAGCGAGATAGGAAAAATCTTTTCAGCTTTTGCATAAAAATCCGAATAACCATAAATAAAGCATACCTCGAATGCATAGAGAAAAAAGATATGGGCGCAAGGAAAAGCATTGTGCCATTTCTGCATTATAAGACGGAAAATGCCGTGCAGTCTACACAATTCGATTTGTCGAAATTGCGTGACAATTCTGAATAATCGAACAATTTCTTAAAGTATTGATAGGAACGATGGAAGCGCTATAATGATAGCAACCAATTAATTATGCGCCATTCCTGTTATCGGCGCATATTGGAAAAAACAGGGTACTTTAAGGAGGAACAAAAATGGATTACCTGAAAATCGCAGGCAGCCTGGCTATGTGGCTCTGCGTGGTGCCGGCCATCCTGGTGGTGGTCGTACAGGCGGCCATGTTCGCCCGCAAGGCGTACAAGTGCGGTCTGGAGATCGGCATGACCAAGGCGCAGCTCAAATCTGCCATTCGTGCCAGTGCCGTCTCTTCCATCGGACCGTCTCTGGCCATTCTTTCCGGCATGCTGGCACTGCTGGGCATCGCCGGCGGCCCCATCTCCTGGATGCGTCTTTCCTACATCGGCAACGTGGTGTTTGAATCCATGGCCTTCAACTTCGGCGTCACCGCTTCCGGAGCCACTGCGGAAGCCATGACCTCCCAGGCCTTTATCAACGGCGTGTACGTTATGATCACCGGTTCTCTGGGCTGGATCATTTTCTCCATTCTCTTTACCGACAAGATGGACAAGGTGCAGCACAAGCTTTCCGGCGGCAATCCTGCCAAGATGAATGCCATTGCCGGCGGCGCCATGGTGGGCGGTATGGCTTCTCTGGCCAGCAGTCATGTATTCTCCCTGAACATGAACTCCGTGGCCTGCCTGATCGGTGCGGCCATTATGGTCATCATTTATCTCATCAATTCCAAGGTTAAGGCCGGATGGCTTCGGGAGTGGGCATTGACCTTTGCCCTTATTGGCGCCATCGTCATTGTGTCCCTTATTCATTGATCGGAGGATAGCATCGTATGAGCAACAGCAAGGAAAAGCTTGAAGTCATTTATCTGCCTTATATCCACAAGTGGGGCAAGATCACCAATCTGGCGGGCCTGCTTCTGGGCTTTTTGCCGGTATTGTACCTGGGCATCTTCTACGGCTGGTGGCCCGAGGCTGGTCCGGTAATCTCCGGCTGGCTCTCCATTGCCGGCATTGTGGGCATTTCCTGGGTCATGCAGCCCATCCAGTTTTTCCCCATTCTGGGTGTTGCAGGTACCTATATGTCCAACATCTCCGGGCAGATCTCCAACATGCGTGTGCCCTGCTCCATTGCGGCTGAGCAGGCTGCCGGCGTAGAGCCCGGTACACCCGAAGCAGAGATCTGTGCCAATATAGGTTCTGCTATCTCCACTTTCATCAATATCGCTATTCTGGCTGTAGGCGTTATCGGCGGTGCGGCAGCTCTGGCGGCACTTCCCGAGAGCATTTCCGGCTCCATGAACTATATGCTTCCCGCCCTTATGGGTGCCTGCTTTATCATGGTATCCTGGGGTCAGCCCAAGATGATCCCTCTGGGCCTGGGTGTAGCTATTCTGGTGCGGGTGCTGTTCACGTATGTGTTCTCCGGTCTCAGCGGCTTCATTGATATCGTGAGCATTTTCGGCACCATTGCCGTGGCGCTGCTCCTTACCAAGAAGAATGTCTGGCTCAAGAACGAGTGAGCCTTTCCACAAAAACGGGAAAGAAGGTATCCAAGTGAGCAAAAGACTGGAAATAGACTATATTGACATCACCAAGGTTTCCTTCGGAGAAAAAACGCAGCTGTGCGGCAGCGAGCTGACCATAAATAAGCAGGAGCTTATCAGCCAGTTTGATACATCCTCCTTTGATACGGTGGAGATATTCATCGCCTCTCCGGGAGACGATGTGCGTATCCTGGGGCTGACGGACTGCACCCAGCCCCGGGTCAAGGCTGACAACCCGGACGCTACCTTTCCCGGCTATCTGGGGAAGCTGGTGCCCGCCGGAGACGGCCGCACCGTGGCGCTGCGGGGCGTGCTCATCAGCGAGCTGTACCCGCTGAAGGCGAACTTTAAGGGATTGCTGGATATGCGGGGACCCATTGCAGATATTTCCATGCTTTCCCGTCACATTCATATCATTCTGGATGTGCGGCCTAAGGAAGGCGTTACCCCCGCTGCCTACTGCCAGGCGCAGAAACTGGCTGCCTTGAAAGTAGCCGTTTGGCTGGCCAAGCTGGGCATCGGCAGGGAACCGGACGAGAAGAAGGTATATGAACTGACGCCCGTAGGCCCCGGTCCCGATGGCAAGCCTTTGCCCAAGGTGGCCTATCTGACCAGCCAGTGGGCCGGCTTTGATGTGCAGCAGTTCTTCATGTATGGCCAAAGCGGCATGGGCACTTTGCCCTTTGTGATCCATCCCAACGAAATGCTGGACGGCGCCATGATCTACCGCTATATGAACCTGCTGTATTACATGCAGGAAGAGCCGATGATCAAGGAGCTGTATGCCCGTCACGGCAAGGATATCGAGTTTGTAGGCATGATCGTCACGGCCGGCAAGACCGAAACCACCGCCAAAGAGGTTTCCTCCATGATGGCGGCAGAATTTGCCCGTGACTATCTCCACGCAGATATCACCATTAATACCAAGTGTGGTATGGGGCACTGCCAGCTGGAACAGCAGATGCTTCACATATGGTCGGAGCGGCTGGGTATGAAGGCCGTGTCTGTTATGCCCGGTGTTTCCAGCGAAAAACCCGGGGATCTGTTGGTCATTTCCGATCCCAGGGTGGATGCGGTGGTGCACAGCGGGGATGTAAAGACCATGACCTACCCGCATATCGAAACTCTGATCGGGGTACACGATATACCTGCGTTGATGGCCTTTGACCTGCACGGGCCCTTCACCATCACCACAAACGGCACCGTGGTGGGAGGCAATACCACCCAGGGCGCCAATTATATGACGGAGGATCTGGATCTGAAAACTACCGGATGGAGGATGCCTCATGATGACTAAAAAGCTGAGAGTCGTACACTATATCAACCAGTTCTATGCTCAGTTCGGCGGCGAAGATACCGCCGGTATGGGCATCGTGGTCAAGGAAGAGGCCATGGGCCCCGGCCTGCTCATCAACAAGTTCCTGGGAGATGCCGGAGAGATAGTGGGCACCATCTGCTGCGGGGACAATTTTATTGCAGAGAATCTGGAAGCCGTTACCGCACAGGTGGTGGAAAAGATAGCCGCCTTCCAACCGGATCTGTTTATTGCAGGCCCTGGGTTCAATGCAGGGCGTTACGGCCTTGCCTGTGGTTCCGTTACGGCTGCCGTGCGCAAGCAGCTGAAGATCCCTGCCGTTACGGGCCTTTTTGAAGAGAACCCCGGAGCAGAGCTTTACAGCGGTCTTTGCTACATCATCGGCACGGAAAACAATGCCCGGCATATGGCCAAGGCGGTAAAGGATGTGACCGATTTTGCCTTGAAGCTGGCCTCCGGCGCTGAGATCGGCACCGCAAAAGAAGAAGGATACCTGGGCACAGGCCCCGTGCGGAACATCAATTATCATATCTCCGGTCCAACACGGGCCATAAATATGGCGCTGGACAAGTTCTTCGGGCGGAAGTTTGTTACGGAAGTGCCTATGCCTCAACGGGAGATACTGCCTGCTTCCAAACTGCAGAAACCCTTGAGCCAGTGCAAGATCGCCTTGGTCACCGATGGCGGGCTGGTGCCGCTGGGCAACCCCGACAGAATGGTGCCCGTAAATTCCGTAAAGTTTGCCGTCTACCCCATTGCGGGGAAGGAGCGGCTGGATCCTAAGGAGTATGAAGTCAAGCATCAGGGGTATGACAATTCCTATGTGCTGGCGGATCCGAACCGGCTGGTGCCTGTGGATGCCATGCGGGATCTGGAAAAGAAAGGCGTCATCGGAAAACTGGCCGACTGGTTCTATACCACGGCCGGGGTCATGACCACTCTGGAAAACGGTAAGAAATTCGGCAGGGGCATTGCCGAACTGCTGAAGAAGGATGGGGTAGATGCCGTTATCCTCACCAGTACGTGAGGTACCTCCACTCGCTGCGGTGCAGTGATGACCAAAGAGATCGAGCGGGCGGGCATCCCTATTGTCCATGTATGCAACCTGATCAACATTGCCGAAGGGATCGGATCCAACCGCATCCTGCAGGGTAAGAGCGTGCTCCATGCGCTGGGCGATCCTACCTTATCACCGGAAGCGGAATTTGCTTTCCGGGAAGGTATGGTGATGAAAGCCCTGCATATGCTGGAAATTCAGCCCCAGAAGTAAGGAATTTTATCCAAGGACTGTCGTTCATTTTATCTTACGGTAAGCGACCGGAGCGAAGGATGCGCTCCGGTCGTTTGCTTTTTGGTTGAAAACAGGGACAGCATACGGTATAATTGCTCTAACCGAAGAAACAAGGAGACAAAAGATGCAAAAGCTATTGGCCTGTACGCCCATGCTGGATCTGAATGCACCGGAGATACAGGCGCTTATTACCAGACGTGAATGGAGAGAACTGGATGCTTATCACCGGATAGAGGGAATATATAATTTTGTGCGGGATGAGATCCTTTTCGGCTACAATACGGATGACGGGATTCCTGCTTCCCGTGTGCTGGCGGATGGGTACGGCCAATGTAATACAAAAGGTACGCTGTTTATGGCCTTGCTGCGAGCCTGTGAGATCCCCTGCCGGATACACGGTTTCACTATTGATAAAAAGCTTCAGAAGGGGGCTATGACGGGGCTGGTATATGCACTGGCGCCCCGGGATGTGCTTCACAGTTGGGTAGAGGTATTGTATGACGGTCGCTGGTATGCACTGGAGGGACTGATTCTGGATAGGGCTTATCTGCGGGGATTGCAGGGGCGCTTTCCTAATTGCAGGGGATCCTTTTGCGGGTATGGCGTGGCGGCGGAGAGCCTCCAGGCACCTGCTATAGAGTGGAAGGGGTGTGATACCTATATCCAGAGTCTTGGGATCCGTAAGGATTTTGGGCTTTATGACAGCCCGGACGATATGCTCCGGGCCCACAGACAGGCGCTTTCCCCGGTGAAGGAATTTGTGTATCGGCATATGGGTCGGCATCTTATGAACGCCAACGTTCAGCAAATAAGAAAAAATGCATCCATACCGTATAATGCGCAGTGAAATAGTTGACGGCGGAATTCCAAAAGCGTATATTTTATAAAAACAGGAAATGCAGGAGTGAAATAAATGAAGCAGATTATTTTGACCGGCGACAGGCCTACGGGACGCCTTCATGTAGGGCACTATGCAGGTTCCCTGCGGGAACGGGTGAATCTTCAGAATTCCGGAAAATTCGATGAAATATACATTATGATCGCCGACGCACAGGCTCTGACGGATAATGCCGAATACCCGGAGAAGGTGCGGCAGAACATCATGCAGGTGGCGCTGGATTATCTGGCCTGCGGGCTGGATCCGGAAAAGAGCTGTATTTTTATCCAGTCCATGGTGCCGGAACTGACGGAACTGACCTTCTATTATATGAATCTGGTAACGGTGTCCCGGGTTCAGCGGAACCCGACCGTAAAGGCGGAGATCCAGCAGCGAAATTTTGAAGCCAGTATTCCGGTGGGCTTTTTCTGCTACCCAATCAGTCAGGCGGCGGATATCACAGCCTTTGGGGCTACGGTCGTGCCGGTGGGGGAGGATCAGGCGCCCATGCTGGAACAGACCAGGGAGATAGTGCGCAAGTTCAACGATGTGTACGGCCAGACGTTGGTGGAGCCGGAGATCGTGCTCCCCACCAACCGGGCCTGTCTGCGGCTGCCGGGGATTGACGGAAAGGCCAAGATGAGCAAATCGCTGGGCAACTGCATTTATCTTTCCGATGAGCCGGAGGATATCCAGAAGAAGATCATGTCCATGTTCACCGACCCCACTCATTTGCGGAAGGAGGATCCCGGCCATACAGAAGGAAACCCGGTGTTCATCTATCTGGATGCTTTCTGCAGGGACGAATACTTTGCCCGGTTCCTGCCGGCCTACGGTTCTCTGGAGGAGCTGAAGGAACATTACCGGCGGGGAGGTCTGGGAGATGTAACGGTGAAGCGCTTTCTCAACAATGTCATGCAGGAGGAACTCCGGCCCATTCGGGAACGCCGCAAGGAATGGGAAAGACGGCTGCCGGAGGTGTATGAGATCCTCCGTGCCGGCAGTGAAAGAGCAGAGAAGACCGCCGCACAAACCTTGCGGAACGTTCGCCGGGCTATGCGTATAGACTATTTTGAAAACGGGAATCTTCTTCTGCCGTGAAAGCTGCACAAAAAAACGGATCCTCCCGGAGGCACATCTCCCGGGAGGATTTTTTGTCTGTTTTTTACAGAGGTCAGATCAACTGGAATTTCGTCCATTTTTGTGAACGATACCGCCATAGAAAGATCCCGCCACGGAATACCAGATCCATGCTCATGCCAATGACGCCCCAATTCAGCCACAGGCCAAACAATGCGGAAAACAGCAGCCGTGCGGCAATGGTCAGTACAATGGAAACGATCATTGTGAATTTTACGTCCCCGGCGGCCTGCAGCCCGCTGCCCAGAGAACCGGCAAAAGGATATGCCAGGCCGTTAAAAATATTATTGATGAGGACCAGCCAGAGCACCAGCTCTTTCGCTTCCGGGGAAATGGCCGAATAGCGCACAATAAGTGGTGTTAGGGCAAAGATCAGTGCATTCCACAGGATGGACAGCAGCAGTGTGATTCTGTTGAGCTTTTTAAAATAGAAGTTGGCTGCGTCTATATCTTTTGCCCCCATATACTGGCCGATCACCGTGGTGTATACGGGAGCCATGGCCAGTCCCATAATGGCAGCCAGGGACCATATGCTTTGCGCCACTCCGTTTGCGGCGATCTGATAGGTGCCGAACAGAGCAACCATGCTGGACAAAGCCACCTTTACCAGCTGATGCACACCGTTTTCCACATCGTTTGGAAGTGCAATATGCATGATCTTTTTCAAGAGTGCACCGTCCAGGCAAAAAAATCTGATAGTTTGTAGTGCACCGGGTTTTCCCTGCGAAAGCAGTAATCCGTCACCGCTATGGCGGAGAGGATACGGGAGAGCAAAGACGGGTATGCTACGCCTGCCGCACCCATATGCAGCAAGAATACGCCGATACAGTTGCCCGCTACGGTGATCACATTGGCTGCGATGGAGATATACATGGTCACATTGGTTTTGCCGATACTGCGGCATAAAGCTGCTCCTGCATCATACACGGCAAGAAAAGGCAGGGAAAGGGTGGTGATAACAGGTATGTTCTGCAAGCCGTCATCACATCCGTTTCGATCCTGCCGAACAGCAGTTTCAGCAGCGGGGTCTGAAACAGAAGGATAAGCGTCGTCAATACTGCAGAAAGCAGGGAGGAAAGCATTAGCAGCTGGCCGGAAGCGCGGGAGGCCAGATCATTGCGCCTGCTGCCGATATACTGGCTGATGATCACGGCACCGCCGGAGGACAAAGCCGTAAACAGAAAAATCAGCACCGTATTAAAAGAACTGACCAGTGAAACGCCGGAAACCTCCGCTTCACTGGCAAAACTCACTGTGAATGTATCTGCAATGCCTACAAACATAAGCAAAAACTGTTCAATAAACAAAGGAATGATCAGATTTCGAAGATCCTCATCAGAAAACATTGCACTAAAACCTCACTTTGGTTCATCGGATATGTACTGATTTTTTTATTATAGCACATCCAGGCTGCAGCGTCTATTGGGAGAAAAGCGTTGCCGAAAGAACACAACGGTCCTGCAGAAGGAGTTCTGTAAGGAAAGGGGCCACTGTTGAAGTATGCAGAGATCGGGGAAGTTTTCACAGGCTATCGGTTGTCAGGGGAAAACGGCTGTGGTATACTTATATTTATCTATGATGAAAAAGGATTTTGAGGGTCAGCCCGTAACAAAAGTAGACAGGTTCTCGGCGGCCCAGCGGGCGGGGATGCGGCCCGGAGACATACTGCTGACCATCAACGGGGAACAGGTGCGGGATCTGGTAGACTACGAAGCCCTTTCCGCCTGTGCAGAGCTGAAGCTCACCTTCCTGCGGGAGGGGGAGGAGCAGTGCTGTACCATAAAAAAGGGAGAGTACGCACCCTTGGGGCTGTGCTTTGAAACCAGCCTTATGGACAGGATGCAAACCTGCCGGAACAAATGCGTGTTCTGCTTTATCGACCAGATGCCAAAGGGCATTCGCAGTTCCCTGAACGTAAAGGACGATGACTGGCGCATGTCGTTCATCATGGGAAACTATGTATCCCTGACCAATGTGGGGGAGGCAGAGTTTCAACGGATCCTGAAACGCAGGGTAAGCCCTTTGTATGTATCCGTCCATGCCACGGAACCGGCTGTACGCTGCACCATGATGCACAATCCTACCGCAGGCACCATAATGGAACGGCTGAGAGCACTGGCGGAAGCGGAACTGACTTTTCATACTCAGGTGGTGCTGTGCCCGGGGCTGAACGATGGAGCCGTGCTGGAAAAGACCCTGTTCGACCTGAAAAGCCTGTGGCCCTGGTGCCGCTCTCTGGCTATTGTGCCGGTAGGACTTACCAGGTATCGGCGGGGGCTGTATCCGCTGCGGGGATTTACGGCGGAAGAGGCAAAAGCGATAGCAGCCTGGGGCCGAAAGGTCACGGATCAATGCCGCCGGGAGCTGGGAGATGATTTTTGTTTCCTGTCGGATGAGTGGTATACCACGGCGGAGACGGAGCTGCCGCCCCTGGAAGAATATGGGGACTTTCCCCAATTGGAAAATGGCGTGGGACTGCTTCGCTTTTTTGAGCGGGATTTTAGAGAGGCTCTGGCGGAAAGAACGCCGTTGCCTGCGCCTCGGCGGATGACCATTGCAGGAGGGGTGGCGGCCAATCCCTTTTTCAAAAAGCTGTACAGGTGTTTGGAGCCTTACAACGTGTTTGTGGAATCCATACCGGTAGAAAACCGGTTTTTCGGGGGGAACGTCCATGTGGCAGGGCTGGTCACCGGTGGAGATCTAATAGCCCGTTTTGAGAAAAACTGCCCTCAGCCCCTGCTGATTCCGCGAACCATGCTGCGGGAGGTGGAGGATGTATTTCTGGACGGAAAGACCCTTTCGGAAGTGGAACAAATCCTGCATACCCGGCTCGTCCCCTTTAGGGACGGTTTTGAACTGATCGACATTTTGTTTGGAGAACTGTGTATATGAGCAAACCTTTAGTCGCTATTGTAGGCCGGCCCAACGTGGGCAAGAGCACTCTTTTCAACCGGCTGATCGGCCGCCGTCTGGCCATTGTGGAGGATACTCCCGGTGTGACCCGGGATCGTATTTATGCCGATGCAGAGTGGCTGAATTATACCTTTACCCTTATTGATACCGGAGGTATAGAGCCGGAGAGTGAAGATATTATTGCAAAACAGATGCGCCGTCAGGCGGAACTGGCCATTGAGACCGCCGATGTGATACTGTTTCTCACCGACGGACGGGAAGGGCTTACCGCCGCCGACGAGGAGGTAGCCGCCATGCTTCGCCGCAGCCATAAGCCCGTGGTGCTGGCGGTGAACAAGCTGGATGCTCCTAAGTTCCACGAGGCCGTGTATGATTTTTATGCGCTGGGGCTGGGAGATCCCATTATTATCTCCGCAGGGCAGGGGATCGGCCTGGGAGATATGCTGGATGCCGTGTGCGCAGGCTTTCCAAAGGATGGAGAAGAAACGGAAGAACACCCGTTGAACATAGCTGTGGTGGGAAAACCCAACGTGGGCAAAAGCTCGCTGGTCAACGCCCTGCTGGGAGAGGAGCGCTGCATCGTTTCCAATATTCCCGGCACCACCCGGGATGCCATAGATACCCCTTTCACTGTGGACGGCGAGGATTTTGTGCTGGTAGATACGGCAGGTATTCGCAGGAAACGGGCGGTGGAGGATGCCACCATAGAGCGTTACAGCGTGATCCGCTCTCTGGCAGCTGTGCGCCGGGCAGATGTGGTGCTCATCGTTTGCGATGCCAGTCAGGGACTTTCTGAACAGGATGTAAAGATCGCCGGGTACGTGCATGAGGAGGGGAAGCCTTCCGTACTGCTGGTGAACAAGTGGGATCTGGTGGAAAAGGATACTCATACCATGAACAAGTTCAAGAAGGATATGCAGGCAGATCTGGCCTTTATGGACTATGTGCCGTTTCTGTTCATCTCCGCAAAAACAGGGCAGCGGGTGCATAAGATACTGGAGCTGGCCAAAGAGAGTTATGCCCAGTCTGCCCGTCGGATCACTACAGGCACATTGAACGATGTGGTCAACGAGGCGGTCTCCATGGCGGAGCCGCCGGCCATGTCCGGCAAGCGGCTGAAACTGTATTATGCCACTCAGGTGGGGGTACAGCCGCCTACCTTCGTGATTTTTGTCAACGATGAAAAGCTGGTGCACTTTTCCTATAAGCGCTACATGGAAAACTTCTTCCGCAAAACTTTCGGCTTTGCCGGAACCCCCATGCGCATATTCTTTAGAAACAGGAGTCAGGATTGATGGAAGTATTTCAGGGTTTCGTATTTCAGACAGCGGCCATATGTGCCGTTATCGGCTATCTGCTGGGAAATTTTCAAACAGCCATCGTGGTGAGCCGACGCATTCTTAAGGATGATGTGCGCGATCATGGCAGCGGCAACCCCGGGGCCACCAATATGACCCGTACCTTCGGTACTAAATGGGGGCTGGTCACCTTTGCGGGGGATGCGCTCAAATGCGTTTTGGCGGTGCTGCTGGGCCGGTGGATGGCCGGGGCCTGGGGGCTGTTCCCTTCGGATGCTGCATTGAGCGTTTCAACCGGCGGATATATGGCCGGAGCTTTTGTGGTGCTGGGGCATTGCTATCCGGTGATTTTCCGCTTTAAGGGCGGCAAGGGCTCTGCATGCACCTTTGCTTTTATGTGGATCAACTTCCCGCTGGCAGCGGCGGTGGTGGCGGTATTTGCCGTAATTGTATATCTTTTCTCCAAAAAGATCAGCCTGGTATCCCTGACGGCGGCGGCACTTTTCTGCATCCTGTGCATTGCAGGCAGTTCCATGCGGCCCATGCTGTGGCTTTTTGCGCTTATGTGCCTTGTATTGGTAGTCATCCGCCACAAGGACAATATAAAGCGTCTCATAGCCGGGACAGAAAGCACCGTAGATTATTGAAATCGGGGATATAAAACCGCTTTGTCCCGGGGGATACTGTGAATGTGGATCCGATGCAATGAATTTTCTTCAATCTGCAAAATGTCACAGCCTATAGGCCCAAATGGTGCTATACTTAACAAAAAGCAAGGATGTAACGCTATGAAATTAAAAGACAAAGTTGCCGTTATTACAGGTGGAAGCCGCGGCATCGGCTTTGCTACGGTAGAAAAGTTCCTTTCGGAAGGCGCCACGGTTATCTTGACGGCAAGCACACAGGCTTCTGCCGACAAAGCGGTGGCAAAGATAAAGGAAAAGCATCCGGATGCAACGGTATCGGGGATCACCCGAACCTGGCCAGCCTGGAGTCTGTAAAAGAAGCGCTGGATGCTGTTGTCGCCAAATACGGGGGCATAGATATTCTGGTCAACAATGCCGGTATTTCGGAAAGCACTCCGCTTTTGAAATACACGGAGGAAACCTATGACAAGGTCATGGATCTGAACGTAAAGGGTGTGTTCACTGCAACTCGTGTTGCGGCCGAGTATATGGCAGCCAGAGGGCAGGGCGTGATCCTAACCACCTCTTCCATGGTCAGTATCTCCAGTCAGCCCGGCGGGTTTGCATACCCTGCATCCAAGTTTGCGGTCAACGGCATGACGAGCTCTCTGGCAAGAGAACTGGGACCAAAGGGGATCCGGGTAAATGCTGTAGCGCCGGGTATCACGGAGACGGATACGATGAAGGCCGTTCCCAAGGAAATCATCGAGCCCATGGTTCAGAGAATTCCCTTGCGGCGCATGGGGCAGCCCGAAGATGTAGCCAACGCTTTTGCATTCCTGGCTTCCGATGAGGCTTCCTACATAACCGGCGTCATTTTGAGCGTGGATGGCATGGCCCGTTCCTGACAACTGAATGAGCAAAAGGAGCAGCAAAAGCTGCTCCTTCTGTTATCATAAAATATCGGAATATAAAAGTGCATTGCAATGGACTCATATTCTTCCATGCGGTGACTTTCCATGCGGTTTTGCAAGAAGAAAATGCAATGCCGGATGGAAGCATGTGTACGGTGGTCAGCTTTCGGCACAGACGCAGCCTGCTTTTTCCCGCAGAGCCAACAGAGCTTTCTTTTCCAGACGGCTCACCTGTACCTGGGAGAGGGAAAGCAGCTCTCCCGTTCGAGCCTGAGAAAGCTCCTTGAAGTAACGCAGATGCAGCAGCCGCTGTTGTAAAGGAGGCAGGGAGGCCAGCAGGCCGTCCAACAGCACCTGCCGGACGGCCGCTTCCTCGCATCCATCTCCTTTCTGCGGTAATAATTCGCTTAAAGGCGCGCCGTCCTCTTCTACCGGTGCATTGAGGGAGAGGGGGCCTTCCCGACTCATGAGAGCGGCGGCCACATCTTCCGGCGCAGCATTCAAAGCCTGGGCCAATTCTTCCAGGGGCATATCCCCCTGGTGGCGGAGCCTGTCTATCTGATTGGCCAGGGCTTTGATTTCCCGGGAGAAGTGTACGGGGCCGTCATCCCGGAGACAGCGTTTGATCTCCCCGGCGATCACCGGCACTGCATAGGTGGAAAAACACAGCCCACGATCCGGGTCAAAGCGGCGCAGGGCCTTCAGCAGCCCCAGACTGGCCAGCTGGCGCAAATCCTCCTCTTCGATGCCGCTGTTTCGGTAGCGGCGGGCAATGGCATAGGCAAGGGGCAGGTTTTCCTGCAACAGAGCCGCTTCCTGCTCCGTATCTCCCCGGTGCATAGCCCGGATCCGGGCGCAGAAATCCTCCATGCGTCCTCATAGAGAACCGGCTTCCGGCTCCTGGGGCTGTCCCATGGTTTTTTCCATGGTGATGGTGGTGCCCTCTCTGGGGTGGGAAAGAACACTGACCCTGTCCGTAAAGGCCTCCATGACGGAAAAACCCATACCGCTGCGTTCCAACTCCGGTTTGCTGGTGTAAAAGGGACGCCGGGCCAGTTCGATATCTTCTATACCGCAGCCCGTATCCCGAACGGTGACGGTGATGGTTCGGTCCTGCTTTTCACAGCGCAGGAATACCCGTCCCTCCGGCCGGTTGTCATAACCGTGCAGAATGGCATTGGTCACCGCTTCACTGACCGCCGTGCGCAGGTCGCTGAGTTCGTCCAGAGTGGGGTTTAAAGAGGCGGCAAAGGCCGCTACGGCACTGCGGGCAAAGCTTTCGTTTACCGACAGGCTGGGAAAACTCAGTTCCATCCAGTTATCCATGGGCTTGCCTCCTTACTGCCGGTCCACAATGGCATATAGTCCGGACATGCGGAATATCCGGTCTATGGCCGAAGACATGCCGCATACCGTCAGTTTTCCGCCGCGCAGACTCAGTATGCGGTAGCGGCCCAGGATCACGCCCAGGCCGGCACTGTCCATAAAGGTCACGCCGGACAGATCCAGCGTCAGATCCCGGATGGTGATGTCGTGAAGCATGGTGTCCAGCATATTCCGAGCCTGCTCGGCACTGTGGTGATCCAGCTCCCCGCATAGCCGGGCGTGCATGCGGGGGCCTTTTTTGCTTGCGTGTATCTCCATGTGCATACCTCTTGCTTTTTTGGTCCCCTATGTATTCGCCGCAGAAAATCCGTACCCTTCCGTAAAAAGCGGCCTCTTTTCAAAGATGAAGACGAGTTTGGGCGCATAAGCTTATATATGAAGCGATCCAACCTGTGCCGGGCCCTGCTGGGCCTGGGAATCTTATGCTATCTGCTGCTTATGCCAGCCCGGCTGCAAAAAGGACGGGGAGAGGAATTTTACCGTGCCAATCATTTGAGCAGCCCTCCGGCTTATGAGGGAACCTTTGTGCTATGGCATGTGGTCAGTCAAAAAACCTATCAGGGCAGCGTTACCAAACTCCTGCAGGCACTGGCGGAGGAATTCTCTTCCGCTCATTATGGGCTGCGCATTGAGGTGGCGGGTATGGGAGAGGAGGACTTTCAAGAGCGGCTGTCCATGGGGCGGGAACCGGATCTGATTTCCTTCTTTACAGGAGCGCTGCCGCAAGAGCAGCTGCGGCCCATGCAATGGAGGGAACTGCCTGTCTTACGTCCGGGGCTGGCAGCAGGGGAATATGCCTGCCCCTGGTTCTTTTCCGGCTATGTATATGCCGCTTCCACTCTGGAATACGGGGAAAAACCGTCTTCGGGCGCAGGAGGATATGCTGAGGCGATCCCCGGTGCCTATTATGGATTCTCCGGGGCGGATAAAACCCGGGAGGAATTCCTGGCTGGAAAGGCCCAATGTGCTTTGACAGATCTGCGAGCCTATGGGGATCTCGTTCGCCGGGAAGCCGGACCGGAGTGGGCGGCGGTTCCGTCAGGAGATTTTACGGATCAGGTATGCTACATGGGGGTGTTTCGCCGAGGGAGAGAAGGAAGTGAAGCATGCCTGGCGCGGTTTATGGAATTTCTGCTGCAGAAAAAAAGCCAGCGGGCTCTGTCGGCGCTGGGAGCTTTCTCCGTGCTGCAGGATGGAGGGCAAAGCTTTTCCCTGTCTTTTTTGGAAGAGACAAATAAGGCCTATGCCCATGTAACGACCCCGGATCCCTTTGCCTATTACAGCCACAAGGCAGCTTTGGAGGAGGAGGCAGCTGCCGCTTTACAGGGAGATATGCAGGCAGAAAAAAGGTTTTTTGAAAGGCTCCGTGTTGTAATCCCGGGGTAAACTTGCTATACTGGTATCATGGTATATTCTAGGGAAGCATATATGGAAGCGCTCTGTGCCCTGGGGGCAGAGAGGGGGGTACCCGTAAGCAGTTTGACCACCTTTAAAATAGGGGGGCCGGCTTTGCTGACTCTGTGCACGGGGGATACGAAAAAGCTGCAGCAAGCCCTGACGCTTTGCCGGGAAGGACATATTCCATGCGCCCTGGTGGGCAACGGCAGCAATATATTGGGGCCGGATGAAGGTTTTAACGGCTTGCTCCTGAAGCTGGAAAATCAGACCCAGCCCCCCGTATTTGAGGGCTGCCTGCTGCGGGCAGGGGCGGGGATATCCCTTACCCTGCTGGCCCGGGAGTCTCTTCGCCGGGGTCTCAAGGGATTGGAGCGGCTTTGCGGCATTCCGGGGACTTTAGGCGGCGCCGTTGCCATGAATGCAGGGGCTTACGGTGCCCAGATCAGCGATGTGCTGCATCGGGTGTGCCTTCTTAAAGAAGAAGGTCCCGTGTGGGAAACGGCAGATAAAGCCTGCTTCGGTTACCGCAGGAGCCCCTATACCTGGCCAAACGCCATTGTACTGGAGGCAGAATTGCAGCTGGCACCGGATGACGGTACGGCCCGCCCGGTCATGGAGGAATGTACCCGGGCCCGCCGGGAGAAGCAGCCTTTGGAGTATCCTTCTGCCGGAAGCTTTTTCAAGCGGCCGGAAGGACATTTTGCCGGGGCTCTTATAGAAAACTGTGGTCTGAAGGGCCTGCGGGTGGGGGATGCGCAGGTTTCTGCCAAGCATGCAGGGTTTATTGTGAATCTGGGGCACGCCCGGGAAGCGGATATTCGTGCCCTTATGGAACAGGTTTGCAGCCGGGTCATGGAGCAGACGGGCGTTGCCTTGGAGCGGGAAGTAAAACTGCTGGAGGAAACGGCATGTATCTTTTGATCGTTACCGGTATGAGCGGCGCAGGTAAATCCACTGCTCTGAAGTCTTTGGAGGGACTGGGGTATTATTGTGTGGACAACCTGCCCAGCAGCATGCTGTTGGATTTCCAAACGCTGTGCGAGCGGGCAAACCCGCCCATCCGGGCTGCGGCCGTCACCGTAGACGGAAGGGAAAGCCTGCTTAACACCGGTTTTCAGCAAGCCATACAGGAAATAGACAGGCTCACCTGCCCCCATGAAGTACTGTTTCTGGATGCCAGAGATGAGGTGCTCATGGAACGCTATAACGAGCTTCGCCGCCGCCATCCTCTGGGAGAAAGCGGCGAGGCAGAAAGCGGTGTGCGGCTGGAACGGGAATACTTGCAGGAGCTCAGATCCCGGGCGGACTACATAATGGATACCTCCGGAGTGAAAGCAAGGCGCTTTCCGGCGCTGCTGAAAAAACTTCTGCCAGAGATGGGCAGCCCGGTGACCAGCCTTGTGCTGTGCAGCTTTGGCTACAAGCGGGGGGTGCCGGTGGATGCAGATCTGGTATTTGATATGCGCTTTGTAGAAAACCCTTATTACGTTCCGGAGCTGCGGCTCATGAGCGGGCTGGACAAGCCTGTGGCGGATTTTATAGAAAAACAGCCCTTTGTGGCGGAGTTTCTGGATTCCGTAACGGGGTTGATCCTTAAAACGCTGCCTCTGTATGAAAAGCAGGAAAAGAGCATCCTGCGCATTGCTTTCGGTTGTACGGGCGGCCGTCATCGCTCGGTATATGCTGCAGAGGGCTGCGCCCGAAGACTGCGGGAAGCAGGGATCCCCGTGCGGCTGTATCACAGGGATTTTCATGAGGAGCAGGAGGAACTGGAAAGCAGGGTGAGGCCCCTATGAGCTTTGCTTCCCGCATAAAAGAGGAACTGGTGCGCCAGCGCGTTCGGGAACCGCGGCTGAAAAATGCACAGCTTTCTGGCCTGACCTTTGCCTGCGGCAGTCTGAAGCTGGGGCGGCGGCGGAGCCTTGTGTACCGCACAGAAAACGAAGAGGTAGCCCGGCATATTGCATCCCTGTCCGCTTCCCTGTATAAACTGGAGATCACCGTGGAAAAGGCGGAGCAGCAGCATCGGCGGACGGCCCTGTATGTGGTGCGTCTGGAAGGGGAGACTCTTATGGAGTTGCTGCTGGGGACAGGCGTCATGGAAGAAACAGAAGGCTCCCTGCATCTGTGCGGAAGTCTGCCTAAGGGATTGATAAAAGAAGAGGAGGCTGCCCGCGCCTTTGTGCGGGGATGCTTCCTGGGCTGCGGCACCTGCACGGATCCAAGAGGGGAATACCATCTGGAACTGGTGTGCCCTACGGAATCCTTCGGTCGGGATATGACGGCGCTGCTGGAACATTTTGGCCTGCAATGCGGATTGACCCGGCGTAGGAATCGCTTTGTGGTCTATCTGAAGGGCGGAGATGATATTACCGGCTTTCTTGCCCTGATAGGCTCCAATGCTGCTGCGCTGGATCTGGAAAATGTTCGGGCAGAAAAGGAAACAAGAAATTATGTCAACCGCACTACCAACTGCGAGTACGCCAATCTGGACAAGCTGGTAGCTGCATCCCTCAAGCAGCAGCAGGCAGCCGAGATCATATTGCGCTGTGGCCATTTTGATAAGCTTCCCGGCGCTGTGCGGGAGGCGGCGGAGCTGCGGCTGAATTACCCGGATGCATCCCTGCAGGAATTGGCGGATATGGCGGATATAAAAAAATCAGGCATGAACCACCGTCTGCAGCGATTGATGGAGTATGCCGAAGATCTGGAAAAAGGCTTGCGCTGAAGACAGAAAGAACGGTGAGAATCGCATGGAGCAATATACTGCTTTTGCCGCCTGGTACGACAGAATGATGGGAACCGTAGCTTATGAGGATTGGGCACGGTATCTGGACGGCCTGCTGCAGGAGGCTGGGGCAAAGACGGTGGCCGAATGTGCCTGCGGTACCGGGAATTTGACCTGGCGGCTGATAAAGGCCGGGTATTCGGTCACTGCTCTGGATATATCCGAGGATATGCTCCTGACGGCAAGAGAGAAGCTGCGAAAAATGGGATTGTCCTGTCCTTTTGTTCGGGAGGATATGCGTACCCTTTCCCTGCATCGGCCGGTGGACGCGGTGGTGGCCGCCTGCGACGGGGTAAACTACCTTACCGAAGGAGCGGAGGAGTTCTTTGCTGCCGCTTACCGGGCTTTGAAGCCTGGCGGGATCCTGTTGTTTGATGTTTCCAGCGACTATAAGCTGCGGTATGTTCTGTCGGGACGCACCTTTGGAGATACGGGAGCGGATTGGGGATATGTGTGGGAAAACGCCATGGAACCGAACAGCCCCCTTCTGGAAATGGAACTTACCTGCTTTGTAAAGCAGGGAACAGGATATGCCCGCTTTGAGGAGACTCACTGGCAGCGGGCTTATACGAAGGAAGAACTGACAAAGGCACTGGAGCGTGCCGGATTTGTAAAAATAGAAGTTTACGAAGCCTTTACCCGGCATGCGCCCGGGGAAAGAACGGAACGGCTGCAATTTGCGGCCCGCAGGCCCAAAGACCTGCAATAAAGCAGAAAGGAAGTGCATGCGGCTATGCAGAAAGATAAGATATTACGAGGCATGATGGGGGAGGAGAGTCTGCGCTTTGCAGCCATTTCCGGCCGGGAACTGGTAAAGGAAGCACGGCGGATCCATAGCTTGAGCCGAACGGGTTCGGCGGCTCTGGGGCGGCAGCTGCTGATGACGGCGCTGCTGGCCAGTGATCTGAAAAACGAAACAGACAGCGTCACCACCATCCTTGCCGGAGACGGAGCCGGTGGCAACATGGTCTGCACCGGCCGCTTCGGCGCACTGGTCAAGGGATATGCTGCCTGTCCGCAGGCAGAACTGCCCCCTGCTCCCAATGGAAAGCTGTTTGTGCGGGGCTTTGTGGGCACCAAGGGCAAGCTGACTGTGGTACGGGATATGGGACTGAAAGAACCCTATGTGGGGGCCTGCAACCTGATCTCCGGAGAGGTGGCAGAGGACTTTGCCCAGTATCTTACCGTTTCCGAGCAGCAGCCTTCTCTGGTATATCTGGGCGTCCACGAAGATGTGGAGACCGGAGAGATCCTTTCCGCCGGCGGGTTGCTCATTCAGGCCATGCCCGGCTGTCCGGAGGATAAAATCGATCAGGTCATCGGTCTTTCTCCCTTTGCAGAGGATATGGCCCTTCGACTGCAGGAAGGTGAGAGCCTGAAGGGGATACTGGATTCCATCTTTGGCCGCATGAAAATGGACTATACACAGGAACTGTGCCCCCGGTACAGCTGCGACTGCTCCCGGGAGCGTATGGAGCGGGCCCTGATCTCTCTGGGCAGACAGGAGCTTCAGTCCATTATCGAAGAAGATGGAAAAGCGGAGCTCGTGTGCCATTTCTGCAACAAAAAGTATGCTTTCGACAAAGAGGCGCTGACGGAGCTGCTCAAGGAGGCTTCTTCTGAAAATGGCTAAAACAGATCAGAAAGGCGTTCTGTCCTTTCAGCAGGATGCCGGGTTCTACATGCGGGCTGCCCGCAAGGCCATGGATGGCGGAGAGCTGATCCGGGCTTTGGGGATGCTGCGGGATGCGGAAAAAAGATGGCCCGGGGAGCGGGTGCCGCTTCAGGTGATGCAGGCAGAGGTGCTTAACCGGATGCAGCGATTTGACCAGAGCCTGCGGCTGCTGCTGACCACTGCACCTCTGGAGCTCATGCCCGAAGAGGGGGTGTTCGGCATGGCCAGCAACTATATGGCCATGGAGGAATTTTCTGCCGCACACACCTGTTTTGAAGCATATTTGCGTCGATGGCCGGAGGGAGACTACAGCCAGGAATGCCGGGAGTATCTGGCGTTGCTGGCCGATGGGAGTGAAATGCACTGGCAGCTGGGGCTGGAGGACGGAGAGGATCCGGAACTTATCGCCCATCTGCATTATGCCAAGGCCATGCACTTTTCCGGCCTGGATCAACAGAGTCTGGAACATCTGCTGGGGCTGGAAAGCCGGTATCCCAGTTCCCTGTGGCTGCAGATGGAGATCGCACTGGATCAGTTCTGCGTGGGCGACTTCAAAGGAGCCGAACAGCGGGTATTCAATATTCTGAAAAAGGATTTGGGCTATGTGCGGGCCAAATGCCTGCTGGCGCTGATCCGTTTGAATGAGCACAAAAACCGGGAAGCCCGGGAAATGATGGATTCCATCCCCATACCGCAGTGTGCAGATACAGAGGTGCTGGGGAATATGTGCGCCATGCTCCTGGAGGTAAAGGATTATAAGCGTGCAGAGGAGTGCGCCGGAATGCTTATAGAGCTGCTGCCCTATGATCCCCTTTCTCTGCACGAAGAGGCCGTTGCCAAGTATATGCTGGGTAAAGAGGAAGAAGCTCTGGCCCGGTATGACAAGATCCTTTCCATAGATCCGGAAGATACCGTAGCGGCCTATTACCGGGCGCTTGTGGAACATTCCAACGGAAAAACTGCCGGGCGGAGCCATATTTCCACCAATTATGATGTACCTTACGGCGAAGCCTTCAAGCGGTTCGAGCGTTTGAAAGGCTATCTGGAGAAGGGGCCGCAGGCTACGAAACAGGCCTGGGAGGAAGAAAAGCCTTTCCACGACCTGTTGTGCTGGGCGGTATATTCCCCGTTGTTTCAGGCAAAGAAAGCGGTGTTCAGCGTGCTGGGCATTCTGGGGGATCCGGAAGCGGAGCGGGTATGCCGGGATTTTCTGCTGCGGCAGGATCAGAGCGACGCAGATAAGCAGCTGGCCATAGGTGCATTGAAGAACCTGGGTTCCGAGGGCCCTTACAGTCTGTATTATGAAGGCATGTGGCGCTACGGGGCGGTGCAGACCCTGTCCCTTCCCGCTGATCTGCCGGGAAGCTATCGGGATCTGTTTGAAGAACTGGAAGGGCTTAGCCAGCGGTATGCGCTGCCTGCAAGAACGGAAGAAGTAGCCCGGCGTCTGTTCTATCATTATGTGCAGGCGTTGGAGGGAGACTATCCCCGGATGAATCGGGAACAGCGAATGGCCATGGAGGCGGCCCTGACTGCCATGAGTCTCCATGCCATGGAGCAGAAATATGATCCGGAGCAGATATGCGGTCTGTTTGGGGTGACTATGCGCCGGATGCAGAATGCTCTGAACCGGTTGTTTGCCGCCATAGACACAGGAGAAGAGGAAAAGGAGCCGGGAAAATGAGCATGACCTTTATTGCCACCTGCAAGCTGGGGTTGGAAAGCACCGTGGCGTTTGAACTGAAGAAGCTGGGGATGCAGAATGTTTCTGCCAGAGACGCCAATGTTTCCTTTGAAGGAGATTTTGGAGATATGGCAAAAGTACTGCTGTATCTTCGTACGGCGGAACGGCTGCTGCTGAAGATCGGCAGCTTTGAGGCAAAGAGCTTCGAAGCCCTGTTCGAAGGGGTGAAGGCTTTGGATTTTACCCCCTACCTGAGCCGCAACAGTCGCATCCATGTGAATGGAAAAAGCGCCAAGAGTACGCTTTTTTCCGTATCCGACTGCCAGAGCATCGCCAAAAAGGCCATTGTGGAAAATTTAAAGGCGGCTTACCACACGGAACTGATCCCGGAGACCGGGGCGGAAGTTATTGTGGAGATCGGGCTTTTGCGGGACGAGGTCACTGTGGCGCTGGATTGCTGCGGGGCAGGCCTGTCCCGGCGGGGATACCGCACCTATAATGTGGCGGCACCTTTGGCGGAAACGCTGGGGGCGGCGCTGGTGCTTCTTTCCAGATATTGGCCGGATACGCCACTGATCGACCCCATGTGCGGTTCCGGCACCATTCCCATTGAGGCGGCCATGATCGGCAATAATATTGCCCCTTCTTTGAATCGGCGATTTGCTGCAGAGGACTGGCCTTTTATGGAGGACCGGCTGTTCCTTCTGGCCCGGCAGGAAGCCCGTGACTGTGCCCGCCATGACAAACTGCCTATCCGAGGCTATGATATGGACGAACGCAGCGTGGCTCTGAGCCGTATTCATGCGAAGAAGGCAGGGGTGGAGGTGCCCTTTGAGGTGCGCCGGGTGCAGGAACTGCGCACTGAATATGAAAAAGGTGTGCTCCTGTGCAATCCGCCTTACGGGGAGCGGATGCTGACCCGGGGAGAGACGGAGACCCTGTATGCCGATATGCGCCGGGTATTTGATAAGCTGACCCGGTGGCAGATCGGTATTATCAGCGGTATGGAAGATTTTGAAAAGGTCTATGGCAAACGGGCTGATAAACGCCGGAAACTTTCCAACGGGGGAATGAAGTGCACGTTTTATCAGTTCTTCCCGGAAAGAAAAGAAAAGTAAGAATTCTTTTCTGCCGAAACAAAAAAAGACTTGCTTTCTTTGCACAGATGGTGTATTATGTCTTATGGACATTGCAGAGATGGCTGAGCTGGTCTAAGGCGCACGACTGGAAATCGTGTATGGCGGGAACGTCATCAAGAGTTCGAATCTCTTTCTCTGCGCCACAAAAAGCACCCTTTCGGGTGCTTTTTTGTATGCCATAATGGGGTTGTCTATGGTATTTCTTCTGCTTTCCGGCAATCCAGGATCGTATGCAGCGGAATACTTTTTCCCGAATCCAGATGCAGCAGCCCGGCAGCGTGATCGATCCGGCGGATCCGCCCGCAAACGGTCGTATAAGCGCCGTCGCTTTTATATTCATCCCGGCAGAAACAGAGCAGTTCTACCTTTGGACGAGTTGGATCCTGCAGCAACCGCATAAGGGATCGGTTCAGTTCTTCCAACGCATCTTCCGTCAGTTCCCGGCAGGTCTGGGTAAGACGGCCGGCTTCCGTAATGGCATCGTCATACCCGGAAAGCGCAGCAAAAGGAGCAAACTGGGCGGCGCGATCCAAAAGAGGCATGGGGGGATGTTCTTGGGGAACGGGGGGACGGGCCGCATGCAGAATATCTTCATAAGAAAAGGATGGGGTCATGCCTTGTGCCCTCCTATCTGCTGGTTGCGTTGGCGAGCGGTAGCGCCCTCTTCCAGACTCATTCCTCTTAAAATGGCGTTTTTGCCAAATTTCTTCTTGATATGCAGCAGCGCTTTTTGCCGCTGAGATTCCTTTTCCCTTTCCCGATCCTGCCGGGCCAATGCGCCTGCATCTGCAAACAGATTCAGCTGTTGAGGGCATCGAGCGGCGGCCTCTTCCCGGGACAATACGTTTTCTGCAGAAAGATTGATCCGCCGCACCAATAGCGCCGGGTGTACAATGCTTTCAAACAGCCGGGTCACGGCTTCCAGCAGTTCTAAAGAAGAAGCGGTAGGGCTGTTGAGCCGAATCGTGCCGTGAACGCTCTTGGGTATCTGGCGTCCGTAAGCATCGGTCACAACAGGACCATTGTATGCTGCCTTTCGCTGGGGATCCAGCAGGCTTTCCCGGTCATATCCGATGACAAGAGTCAACTGGGCCGTTGTCAACCCTTTGCCGGCCAGTTCCAGTGCCAGCATATCCGCCATTTCGCGCACCACCAGCCGTGCCTTTTCACAGGGATACGGTTCCTGCAGCACCTGGCCGCTGCCCAGACTTCGGGCGGATGGACGATATGCTTTGATCTGCGCCATACCGCAGGGCTCCAATCCCCAGGCGTGGTCGATGAGCAGCTCTGCATTTACACCGAACAGACGGTACAACAGTGACTGATTGTAATATTCTCCCGGACCGCCCAAAGAACAGCGGGCGATATCGCCCATGGTATACAGGCCATGCTGTTCCAGCTTTTTAGCATAGCCTCGGCCCAGACGCCAAAAGTCGGTCAACGGCCGGTGCGCCCATAGAAGACGGCGGTAATCCATTTCGCTCAATTCCCCTATGCGCACCCCATGTCTGTCTGGGGGCAGATGTTTGGCTACAATGTCCATGGCAACCTTGCACAAATACAGGTTGGGGCCTATGCCAGCCGTAGCGGTAATGCCGGTTTCCTTCAACACGGTGTGGATCAGGGTCTCCGCCAGCTGCCGGGGCGTCATGCCAAGGGGGCGCAGATAGGGTGTTGCATCGATAAATACCTCATCAATGGAGTATATATGGATGTCCTCCGGTGCGATAAAACGCAGATAGAGCTGATAGATCCGGGTGCTGATATCTATATAATGAGCCATCTGGGGAACGGCAATAAAAAAATCCGCTTCCATGGATGGGTCTGAAAGGGAGACGCTGTCCATGGCTTTTCCGGAAAAGTGCTTGCCGGGGGCTTTGCTTCGGCGCAAAGTGTTCAGGGTGCGGATCTGCTGCTCCACTTCAAACAGGCGGGGCCTGCCGGGAATTCCCAGTGCCTTCATGGCCGGGGATACTGCCAGACAGATGGTCTTGCTGGTGCGGCTTTTATCCGCCACTACCAGATGAGCCGTAAGGGGGTCCAGCCCCCGTTCTACGCACTCTACCGAGGCATAGAAGGACTTCAGATCAATGGCAATATAGGTGCGTTCCATTGGCAGCCCTCCTTTCCCGGTTCGGCAGACATCTTCTTTATTCACAGTATACATCAAACAATCATTCGTGTAAATGGGGCTTTATGGAAGTATCCGCTTTCCTTCGCAGACGGAGTAGACAGCAGTGCAAAAAAGCATTGTTGCAAAAGCCAAAGCGCGGGGTTGCGCGGAGGAGTGTATGAGAATAAAAGCGGCGTTCTTCAGCCAACCGCTTTCAAAAAAATTCTGCAGACTTTCCTTTCCTTAAACGGCACATGATCCTTCTATGCTGCCATTTTATCAATTTCTTCAGGCATGATCGGCCAGTTGTCGGGCCAGAGAACGGGCCTTTTCCAGATAGGGTGCAAACAGAGGTATTTGCTCAGGATCATGCTGCAGTCCAAGGGCTACCCATTCACAGTATTCGTAGAAAAAGAAGCAGTTCATGTGTTTGTAATAGGCTCCTCGAGGGATACCCATGGGTTCCGGCAGGAGCCGGTAGTACAGTTCCAGCGCAAAGGCTCTGTCCTCATCCTTCAAATAAAATAAACCATCGAGTGCCTCTGTTCCATGGGCCAGCAGGCGCGCAAGGGGCGTTGGGTAAGGCAGCATGCCTCCGTATTCCCAGTCAATAAAGGTGCAGCGCTCTCCCTGTACCAGCAGATTGAAGGGCAGCAGGTCATCGTGGCACAAAGTACGGGGCAGCGTATGGAAAAGAGAAAGATATTCCTTATAAGCGGCATCCAAAGCGGGGTCTCGCAGACCGGCAACGATCTTGCCACGGTTTGTACGCTCCTGAAGGGCCTGTGCATAGGGAAACCCGGCGGTTTCCATATCCCGGCGCTCCCACCAGTTTTTTTGCAATTTGGCCAAAGCAGTAACGGCGGATGTCAGGGCCTCCCGGGTGCAGAGGCACAGGTCCCTTCCGGGTATATATTCCAACAGAAGATAGGTGTCCCGGCCCAGGCGCAGGGTATCGTACAGGCGGGGCGTCCAGGGAGTTGTCTGCTGCAAAAAGCGGGCATAGAGTTCTCCCTCATAAGCCTTGGCCTTTTTCAAAACGCGGATGCCTACCGGTGTGTCTGCTTTCCATACATCGTAGGGGGCATCATCTTCCACAGAGTGAAAGCGGGTGACTCCTTGAGCCGTTATCCCCATAGCCCGGAGCAGGGCGTTGGGTTCCGGCGGCAGAGCATGACTCTCCGGCAGGCGTTCAAAGGCCAGGCGGGGGCTGTTCCCGCGAACAAGGATAACGCCCCGGTAGGAAAAATCGTTTTCCATTGCCAGACGTTGAACAATATGGTTGTTTCGATGGGTATCCAGGCGCACATGCGGGCACTGCTTCAGGCAAAAATCCAGTACATAAGAAAAAAGATGCGGGATCTGCCCGTCCCCGGCCAGAGAATGTATGGTTACATAGGGGGAAGGATCCAGCCAGCTGCCTCCTTCTATGTGGGCATAAGTGGGCTCTTCCCCGGGTACGCAGGCAAAGACTCCATGGAGGCCGGTGCTGGATTTCACGGCATACAGGCAGCCTGCGTGCATTTGTCTGGTAATGGTGCTGTCTTCAGGATAACGGCTGCCCCATTGGGTGGGGTTTCCGTGAGCGGACATAAAGGCACGGGCACAGGCAAAGATCTCACGGAGCCGGGGCAGGTCTGCTGTTTCAGCGGGACGGATAAAAACGTTCATAAAAGCTCTCCGAAGATGTAATACAACCCTATTTTAGCATGTATCCTGTCCGGAGGCCAGCCCCGGGGTAAAAGCGGTTTGGTTTGGGGCATACTAAAAGCAGCTCCCGAAGAAGCTGCTTTTGCGTTTGTATGGAGTATGGAACGTTTGTTATCAAGCCTTGTGCAGGGTAAAGCAGGGACGGATAACGCCTACGTCTTCTTTGCGAACGTTCTTGACCACCGGATGTGCGAAGGAATCCAGCGAGCGGAGTTCTTCTTCGGAAAGCAGGTTCAGCTGCATGAGTATATCCAGCATCACCGCAGGCACCGCACGGCCGTTGCCGTCCTCTATCTTCAGGGCAATACCCATATTCAGATCCTTCACGCCGATGCAGTAAACGCCTTCGGCTCCGGTCTTAGCGGCAAAACGGCCGCCGGTATGCTTTAAAAACTCGGTGCAGAAGCCGTTGGTGCCGGCGATCATCTCCGGGTGCTCGTTCATGGCCGTCACAATGGTACGGCAGGCGGAAGCATATTCCGGAGAGAGATCCTCCGGCGTAGTGAGCCGGGCAAAGGAACGGGCCATGGCCTGTACGGGCAGCCCGTGTACTGGAACGCCGCAGCCATCAATGCCAAGGAGGATTGAATCGGCTGGTACGCCGCTCATGCGGGCCACGATCCCCAGCACTTCCTGCTGAACGGGGTGTTCAGGGAGATAGTAATCTCCAATGGAATAGCCCTTCTGGACACAGGCGGCCAAAAAGCCGCAGTGTTTGCCGGAGCAGTTGGAGTTCATTTCATCAATGACCATGTGCTCCTGCAGCTGTTTTTCCTTATAGGCAGCGGAGATGGAATACTGAAAGCCGCATTTAAGGGCTTCTTTGGGCAGGCCGATCTTATGCAGGATTCCTTGGATGACCTCTTTGTGCATGGGCTCTCCGTAATGGGAGGCGCACATAATGGCCAGTTCCTTGTGGGTAAAGCCAAAGAGCTTATCCGTACCGGAAAGCAGTACGTTCATGGCCTGTAAAGGCTTGGCGGAGGAACGCATATAGGTGACAAGGCCGGGGTCTCCGGCCCAGTACAGCAGTTCGCCGGCGCCGTTGGTAACGGCTACCGAGCCTCTGTGTACGGATTCCACCATGGGGCCGCGGGTCACCTGGGCAAGGATCTCAGACATAAGGTAACAGCCTCCTTTAATTCCGGATTATTTATACAGTATATACCCCATGGATGTATATGTCCAGCCCCAGGAAGAATATACAATGAGGCAGATTTCCTTGACGGAGCGGGGAAAACGGTGTACCATCAAACTGAAAGACTGCAAAGCTTTCATACCTTTAAAGAGAAGCAGGAGGACTGCCATGGAACTGGAACGGGCGCAGATACGCCTGACGGGGTTGGAGATTCGGGATTATAAAAACGTAAAGCATGGGTTTCTGAGTCTGGAAAACCCAGGCAGCGGATATGAAGCGGGGATCCTGGGGCTTTACGGCCAGAACGGTTCCGGAAAGACCGCCGTGATCGACGCTCTTTCTTTATTGAAACTGGCTTTGTCCGGGGAGAGCATCCCTGCCCGGCTGGGGGAGTACATACATGTAGACGCTGCCAATGCAGCCTTTTCCTTTACCTTTCGGCTGCGGGAGGAAGAGGAGGAAACACGAACCGTATATACCCTGAAGCTGAAAAAGAAACAGACAGACCGGGGCGAAGAACAAAGAGGGATATCTGGGAACTGCGGCGTTCTGATCTATGGAGAAAGTCTTTCCTGGAACGGAAGCGGCCGCATGCAGATGCTGCTGGAAGCCGGGCAGGAAGAGCCTTTCGGCCCTAAAACAAGGTGTAAAGCCCTTATAGGCGGTGAACGGACGGCTTTGGTAGATGCGCTGGTGGCTCGTAAACTGGCGGATGCCCAGGGAACATCCTTTTTCTTCGGTGAAGCCTTTGAGACACTGCTGTCTCAAAAAGCACCGGATTCTATAGAAAAAAAGATCATGGCCCGGCTGCGTACCTATGGCAGGGAGGAGCTTTTTGTTATAGACACGTCCAACGCCGGGCGCATCAGCCTGGATGCTTTGCCCATGACCTTTCGCTTTGCACCGGGGCAGCCTCCCTGCCGGGTGACGATCCCTCTCAGCGGTACGGCGCTGCTGCCGAAACCCGTCTTTGAGCGGGTGCAGCGGGGCATAGGGAGCATGAATCTGGTGCTGCCCAAGATCGTTCCCGGCCTGACGATCGCCCTGAAGGATCTGGGGGCACAGATACTTGCCGACGGCACGCCGGGAGTCAGTGTGCAGCTCATGTCTCACAAAAACAGCCGGGAGATCCCTCTGCAATATGAATCAGAGGGAATAAAAAAGCTGATATCCGTGCTGCACCTGCTCATTGCCCTGTATAACCGGCCTTCCATTACCGTAGCCATTGATGAAATGGATGCGGGAGTGTTTGAATATCTGCTGGGGGAGCTGCTGCGTATCCTCTCTGAGCGGGGAAAGGGGCAGCTTCTGTTCACCTCACACAATCTGCGTCCGCTGGAAACGTTGGACAGGGGATTTATCGCCTTTACCACCACGGATCCGGAGGATCGATATATGCGGTTGGGGCGACTGAAGGGAACGGAAAACCTGCGGGACTTTTACTACCGGGATATTTTGCTGGGGGAACAGCCCCGGGAGATATATGCTCCGACCAACGATAGTGAGATCGCCTTTGCTTTCAGGGAGGCCGGAGAGGCCCATGACGCATAGAAAGATCGTATTCGTTATCGTGGAAGGGCCTTCAGACGAAACGGCTTTAGGTCTACTGCTGCAGCGATTGTACCAGGCGGAAACGGTGTATGTGCATATCGTACGTGGAGATATCACGACCGGACACCGGGTCGGGCCGGAAAATATTGTTCAGCGGGTGGGCCGGTTGATCCAACGGTATGCGCAGACAAATCACCTGCGCAAAGGGGATTTCAGGGAGATACTGCATGTTTCGGATATGGATGGAACCTTTATTGATCCGGATTATGTATATGTGGAGGACACACTCCGCCGTACCCGCTATTCTCCCGAGGGGATATATACGGCCAACAAGCCGGGGATAGAGGAGCGGAACCGGCAAAAGAAGGAGAACCTGCTGGCTCTGATCCACACAGAGAAGATCTGGGGCGTACCTTATAGGATCTTCTATATGTCCTGCAATCTGGATCATGCTCTGTATGGAAAACTGAACAGCTCCAATGCCGATAAGGAGAAGGATTCCATGGCTTTTGTACGCCGGTACCGGGAAAATATCCCGGACTTTGTGCGCTTTCTTACGGAATCAGACTTTTGTGTTATGAGCGGCTACAAGGATTCCTGGATTTATATTGCCCAAGGCAGGCATTCGCTGGAGCGTCACTGTAATCTGGGGCTTGCCCTGCAGGAAGCTTTTGAGACAGCGGATACCGGAGAAAAGACCTTCGAACTGACGGATGCATGACAGGGAGATTGGGAAAAAAGATAGGAAAAAAGCGTATACTGCTTCGTGCCAGGTATGACTCGAGAGGGTGCTATCATAAGCGCATAAGGAATATACGCATGCGCAAAAACGCAGGCCTAAAAGCCTGCGTTTTGTGCCTGTACCGAGTTATTCTACGATCACCGTATCGGAGGAAGCGCTGTCCGGGTGCCCCACATATTGGGAACTGCCCAACCCGAGGATCATGGTGAAGATGGAGGGCAGCAGGATCAAACCTACCGCAAAGCCCGCACCGTGACCGAAGGCTTTGGAAAGCCGGATACTAAACAGAACATGGATCACCAATGCACCAACGGTGCAGGCAAAAGACAGAAACAACAGAAAAATGTTTCCGTCTGTATTGGAACTGATCCAGGAGGTCACCGCACCCAGCAGCAGGAAGATCCAATAATACATGGGTTTCCAGCAGATGCGGTAGCACACATGTCCGTTCAGGAAGGGAATAAGGGATTTCCAGCCTGCTTCGCCGGCTTTGGTAAAGATGAACCATTGCCCGATGAGCAGAAGGATCCAAAATGCTATGGCAAAAATCCCATACACGAAAAGAAGAGAACCGAGGGACAGCAAAGCATTGAAAATCAAGGTAAACATAAACAGCCTCCTTACAGTCAGGATGTAAAACCATTTATAGAATAGCACATATTTTCTTCTGGGAAAAGAAAAAAGTATCCCTCTGCTGCACTTTGGGGAGCAGGTACAGGAGCTATATGATGCAGGCGTCCGTTTTTTTCATATAGACGTTATGGACGGGCATTATGTTCCCAATCTGTGTTTCCCCCTTTCGGTAGTGGGAGAACTGAAACAAAAGTATCCAGATGCAGTGGCGGAAGTCCACTTGATGGTGGATGATCCGGCAGCATATGTGCAGCGGCTCAAAAATATGGGAGCAGACTATGTTGCCTTTCATTATGATGCGACCCGTTTTGTGCGGAGAACGCTACATGATATACATCAGGCAGGCATGAAGGCAGGGGTGATTTTGAATCCCTCTCAGCCTATCGATACACTGACCCCTGTGGCGGCTTTTGTAGACTATGTAATTCTTATGACCGTTGAGCCGGGGTTTGCAGGGCAGAAATTTCTTTCCGGTTCCATGGAGCGGCTGCAGGAGTTGGCAGCACTGCGGAAAAAGGGGAATTATGGTTTCAAGATCATGGTAGACGGCGGCGTAAACTATGATGTAGCGGAAGATGTGGTCAAAAGCGGCGCAGATATGATCGTCAGTAATGTCTATATGATCTTCGGGCAGCCGGATGGCATTTCCGGTGCTTGCCGTCGATTTGAAGAAACGTTGGGGCATATTGTCCCGGAGCAGTAGAAAGGAGAGTTGCTATGGGCTTTACATCCATGCAGGATCGGCGTATTCTGAACGATGGGAATTCTATCCCCTGTCTGGGATATGGAACATTTCAGTCTCCGGATGGAGAGGATACCAGCAGAGCCGTAAGGGAAGCCATAGAGCTGGGATACAGGCATATTGACTGCGCAGCTGTTTACGGGAACGAAAAAAGCGTGGGGCGTGGGATTGTCCAAAGCGGCATACAGCGTTCCCAGCTGTTTGTTACCAGCAAGGTCTGGAATGATCACCATGGATACCGGGAAACCAGGGAGGCCTGCGAAAAGACTCTGGAAGATATGGGGCTTGATTATCTGGATTTGTATCTTATCCATTGGCCCAATCCACTGGCGCTGCGCAGCTGCTGGGCGGAAAAGAATGCAGAAACCTGGCAGGCCATGGAAGAAATGCAGGCACAGGGCCTTATTCGATCTCTGGGAATCAGCAATTTTCGCTTGCACCATTATGAGGCGCTGATGAAAACCGCCAGGGTCAAACCTGTAGTAAACCAAATAAAGCTATGCCCGGGGATCACACAGCCGGCAGTTGAGGCTTTTTGCCAGGCGGAGGATATTTTGTTGGAAGGATACAGCCCTTTGGGACAGGGCGGTGTGCTGGAAACGCCTTTTCTGATTGAGCTGGGGCGGAAGTATGATAAGACACCGGCTCAGATTGCTTTGCGGTGGGGACTGGAACGGGGGTATATACCTTTACCCAAATCCATACATCGGGAGCGTATGGCGCAGAACGCACAGATATTTGACTTTTCTCTTACTGAAGAGGAAGTGGCGGCTCTTGCTGGCTTAAAGGAAGCAGGCGGAATCGTGAAAGATCCGGATACGGTTTCCTTCTGACGGTATAATAAAGCGCCTGTAAAAGGATCTATAGCCGCAATTTGTATAAATAGCATAGAACGTAGAAACAGGCATCGCGTTTGTGATGCCTGTTTCTGCTATGAACGGTTATTGGGAGGGGGAGGTGATTCAGAATATCGCCTGTTTACCGTTTAACAGCGTTGTGATTTTAAAGTGCGGCTATGTGATAACTCGGTATAAGAGGCGTGAAAACGGTTATGCCATCGTTCAGGCAAGCAGTTCTTTCTTTCGGGCCTTGTAATAGAGCAAGCCAATTAAATCCGCCAGAGCCCGACCGATTGGAACCGACCAACAGATGCCGTTCACGTCAAATGCGGGGATAGCGGACAGCAGGTAGGCCAGCATGACACGAGTGCCTAATGAGATGACAGTAAGGATAACGCTCATTCCCGGCTTTCCCAATGCGCGATATAATCCATAGAATAGGAACAGACAGCCGATACCGCAATAAAACGCACCTTCAATACGCAGATAACGTACGCCTTCCAGAATGACTTCGGCTTCTGCAACATCCACAAAAATCGTCATAAGCGGTTTTTGCAAAAGTGCAGACGAGTGCGGATATGATCACGCAGAAAGCCATACTGCGGCGATGTCATCAACTTCAAAAGCTACTCCAAGTCCTACAAGATGAAAAAGCGGATCGAAAACCCGGAGGAAAACCGGGCGATCTTCCTCAATGTCCATGAGGCTATCATTGACCGCCAGACTTGGGAAAAGGTGCAGGCGCTCCAAAAAGGGACGCGCCGCAAAAAGCCCACGGTCACGCAGGAACCCAGCGTATTTTCCGGCCTGCTGAAATGCCCGGAGTGCGGCGGCAACCTCAATTTCCACTTCAACCAGAACAACCACGACATCAAGTTTTTCAGTTGTCAAAATCATAACTCCGGCTATCGCAAGTGCAGCAAAACGCATTATATCCGGCTGGACTTCTTGGAGCAGGTCGTTTTGTATGAGGTCAAGCGGCTGGCCTGCTTCGCCAGCGAATACGAAAATGACTTTATCAAGGCCATGATCGGACGCTCGGCAAAGGTGGCGGAAAATGCTACGCTCCGCAAGCAGCGGGAACTGGACGCTCTGACCGCCCGTGACCGGGAGCTGGATATGCTCTTTGAACGGCTCTATGAGGACAATGTAGCGGGAAAGATCGACGATGCCCGGTTTGCCAAAATGTCCAAACGCTACGAACAGGAGCAGGGCGAAAACGCAAAGAAAATCAAGGCTCTGCGGCTGGAGCTGAAAAAGGACGAGAGCAAGCGCGTGGACATTGACGATTTTCTTGAAACGGTACGGCGGTACACAGACGCGACTACCATTACAAAGCGCATGGTCGCGGAGCTGATCGACCACATTGAGGTGTACCACGCTGAAAAGCAGGACGGCATTACCAACCAGCGCGTCGTTATTCACTATAACTGCATCGGTGCCTTTGATGTGCCGGATCGCCGGAAGATCCGGTCGGCCGACATTATCATGGAAACAAGAAAAGGCGTAGCACTCAGCTACGCCCCGGAACAGGTTGCAGTATGAACTTTTCAGGAAATAAAAAAGCAGAGTGTCCATTACAGGATACTCAGATCCTATAAGGACACTCTGCATGGCAAATCACGCTAATTTGGATACAAATGCACCCCACCTTGATTCCGGGGTGCATTTCAGGTTAAGTGGGGTGCATTTTTGCAGGGTGGGGTGCATTACTTGTTCTTGTCGCGCATTGCTTCAAGAGCCGTGATAACATCGTATAAGTCAATCCCGAATGTGCTCGAAAAGTTCTTATACTTTTCGATGGCCTCCTGGTACATGGAATCATCAATCGGCTCATCCCAGAAACTGGCATGATTTATTTCCGCTAAAATATAACGAAGCGAATCAGCAACATTGATGCCGTTCTTCGCGGCATATTCCTTTCCTTCTTGTGAAATCTTGCTTTTGATATTATGGCAGATATCATCGATTCTATTGCAAAGATCGAACACTGTCGTTAACTTGTTGTCACTATTCGGATTTTCGTCCTCACCTTCATCTTCGGAATCGTCTTCATCTTCCATTTCTTCAGCGCAATAACTGCAAACTGCTTTTTCACCAATGAAATCGACCATATCAATGGGCCAATACTCACCACATTCATCACATTTTTGATAATCAGATTCTAAACACTCCGTGCAGATATGATCATCATCATTCAAAATAATCAGATCAACATCTGATTCTCCACAACAGGTACATGTTCCATGGGTTCTTTTTGAATACGGAATGTCAGGATCATACTCATCAATTGTCCACATAGCATTTGCGCTCCTTTATTTTATAGTAGTTGGCCATAACTGACTTATCTTGTTTCCGGATGAGTCAGTGATCCATATTGTCGATGGCATATTGAATCTGGAAACCTCAACCGATTCTTCATGATCATAATCGTATTTCTTGAACGATATCGTGTTTGTAATCAAGCCGCTTTTATCGAACATTAATCCTCTATCACGTGGTTCTTTTCTCATTTCAGAATTCTGTTGTTTTAACCTTTGTAACAAAAGCAGCAAAGGGGTTTACCTCAAACCCTATTGAAGACATTCCTTGCGCTTTCGCAACAGCAAGTGTTGTTCCTGCTCCACAAAACGGATCACATACAATTGACTCTTTGGTAAGGCTATACTCATTAAAGATTCTTTCTACGAGAACGGGAGAGAAGCCCTCTTTATAATTAAACCATCTATGTCGGGGGTAATTTGAACTAAACACGAAATTGCTATCCACGTTTGTATAAGTGGCAGCATCAATGTCAGCATTTTTTATAGTGAATTGTTTATCAAGCCGAGAATAATATTCCGGCAAGTTTGCATAGTCCATGAAAAAGGCCCCCGTCTTAATTTACTGTTTCTTATCTGCAGCAACTGCTGATTGATTTTGAGCTGGTCTTTGTTTGTTTGCCCATTCATCAAGTTCAGAGTATTTAAACTTCCATGACTTCCCAATTTTTTGAGCTGGAACACCCTTTCCTTTTCGAATCCAATCACGAATAGTCGCAGGTTTTACACCGAAATATACAGCAGCTTCGTCAATGTTGATCCATTTTTCTTCGATATGCTCGTTCATATTTCCACCTCCCAGCTAAAGATCCTTCAAAGCTTTGTTTTTGTTATTATAGCTCAATATAGTGAAATTTGCAATGGTATTTAATGGTTTATAATTGTTTTACGTTGTTTTCTGTGGTTTTGCTCCAGAAAATGATAGCTTGAAATCACTTTCGTCTAGAACTCAATGCGATGTTTGAAAGTGACCTTGCCATCTGTTCGCATCCATCTCGCACACGATTACCCCATCTCGCACACGTAATACCCATCTCGCACACGATTACCCCATCTTGCACACGATTTCAAAGTGGTGCGGATGGGATTTTTGCTGAAAAACGCGGGAAATCGGCTAATATGGCAGCATGGCGGACATGTTCTCGAAAGCAAATCGTGTGCGAGAAGCCTGAGATGCCCACAGCGTAAGGGCTTTTCTAATAAGGTGGGGCGCAAAAAAAGAAGGGCCCTAATTGTATCCAAATTAGAGTCCTTCTATGGTCGGAGTGTAATTATAGGATTTCAGAAAACGCAGATATATCAACGGTTTGCTGGCAGTCGGCAAGAGGTTTTTATTCTAAAAATCTAAAATGATGAGAACAACGCCGCCTATGTAGACAACAGGCGGCATTTTATATAGCACAGTCAATTATATTACTGTAGATATTGAAGTGCCAAAGCAATCAGCGCCAGACAGCGGTTGAAAAAATAGTCATAGTGTCGTATATCAACAATGTCAATTTTATTTGTTTCGTGATGTCTAATACGAAAATTGTTACCGATAGTAGTCAATTCCTTAAACTCCGCAGAAAACAATGTCTTATAGGCATCTTGACCGCAGGCCATATCTTCAATTATTTTGTCTGCGGATTGCTTTTTGTCTAAACCTGCATAGTATGTCTTTAGTCGTTCTAATACATCCCATAGTTTTTCAACCGCATCTTTGTGCGATTGAAGATTAGGCTGCATATGTTTTTCAATGGCAAGATCAAATAGTTCTCTCAATCCCGGCTCTTGAATTTGCGTACTCAAAGCAATAATGTCAGAAGTTAGTACCTCATGCACGGCCAACTGTTCTATAAGTCCGCTATCATTGAGCTTAAATGACACATTATCTCTTTGAAACGATGTATTGACTTCTGCTTGAAAAGCGGTTTTTTCTCGGGAGGATAACTCGTCATATTGAAGTTCAATTATATCAAATAGGAATGGTGTAAAATGTGCGGCTAAAATTTCATAATCAGCACATGGGGAAACATTCAAAGCACGGAGATCCACCACAGGAATTTCAAGATGTTCATTTAAGCGTCGGACAGCTTGTTCTAAAGCATCGGTATTTTCTGTCCAGCTATCATAACGATTAGGTCGGTAGCACATAGGCTCCCTAAATTCTAACATGATTTTGCAAATGTGTTTTTTGGCTTTTAAGTCTACAGAGCCGCTAATATTATCAATAGGCTTTCCCTGACCATATACTACCAGCTCTTTGTAGCGCTCGGTAAAAAGACTATCAGGAAAACAGGGCTGAGTAGGTTCTATATAATTTCTTGCCCTATATACATCTCTCCCCGAAATATGTTGCGCTGGATATAATTCGTACCCATCAGTTCGGAGCAATTCATTGAACTTATCAAGATACCGTTTCCAATCTGATTTTTCATTTCGTACCGCAGGGTGCAACATTTCACACAAGAATTTTAATAGAGGCTCATCGCCATCGCCATGTCGTAGATTGAAGCGATCATCAGAGAAAAACCAGCAATCATCATCATAGTCACCAAACCGAAGATGGCAACTAATATCTCCGAGTGCATTTCTATATCTACTATCTTTAGAAGGCATTTTTTCTAAGTCATAAATTCTTGATAAAAAGGAAATCTCATCTATGCGTCCGTAATAAGGGATTTTAACAGGATATTCCGTTATATAATCGCCAGCACTGCTGTCATAGGTTGGCTCATCCAGATGAACAATGAAACCATCTTTGATAATATCCAAAATATCTTGGCGAGTAATTTCAGAAATATTATTCATAGACTTTCCCTCCTATCGGACACTAAATATAATCTAATTATAGCATGAAGAGGAGAAATACGCCACCCCAACAGGACAACGGGCGGCGTTTTCATATATAAAACCATGAAGGGAGGTCACTTCCACCCGGCCAGTCTGCGGACTGGCTTTTTTCATGCCACAAAAAGGAGGTTTGCAAATGGCAGATGATAAGAAAAACATTCCCGAGACAGCCCCGCCCGCCGAGGCTCCCGCTCCTGCGGTAGAAAATGCCGCCGTGTCGGAGCAGCCAACTCCCAGGCTTGCGCTGACCGACGCAGAGGCAGTCATGCTGGAACATGAGGGACAGGCGGCACTCTTTGAAATGGGCGAGGCCGTGCCTGATCCCGCCGACGCTGTTACCCACGCCGAGGTGGAGGAGCCTGCCGCTTCCGAAGTCCCCAAGGCTGAAAAGGAACAGGCGCAGCCGCCCGCTCCCGGCAAGGACGATCCCGCCCCGGCACATTCCGGCAAGGTGGTGGATTTTGCCGCCGCCCGTGACGAAGCGGCCAAGGAAGATAAAAAGGCGGTCAAGCAGAAGCCGCTCACCGAAAAGGACAAGGCTGCCAAACCCGGCAGAGGCCGTCCGCCCAAGGAGGGCAAGGCCGCTCCCGATAAGCCCAAGCCGCCCAAACCTCGGGACAAAAAGTCCCAAAGCAAGCCCGCCCCGGAGAAGCCTGCCGTGGATAAGGGCGGCGCTCCCGCTGGTGCGGAGGTCACGCCGGAGCCGTCTGCGCCCCGTGATGCCACCCGCGCCGAAAAAGAGGAAATCGTCTATCTCAACCTGTCCGACCTGCACCCGTTCAAAAATCATCCCTTTGGTGTCCGGGACGATGCGGAGATGCAGGGGCTTGTGGAGTCGGTCAAGGCGGCGGGCGTCAATCAGCCCGCGCTGGTGCGTCCCCGTGAGGATGGCGGCTATGAGATCATCGCAGGCCACCGCCGCCAGCGGGCAAGCGAGCTTGCCGGATTTGCGAATATGCCGTGTATCGTCCGCAACATGACGGACGATGAAGCCATCCTCGCCATGACGGATGACAACCTCCGCCACCGTGAGCGTATTTTGCCCACCGAAAAGGCGCAGTCGCTCAAAATGCAGGTGGAGGCTATCAAGCACCAAGGCTCCCGCCCCGGCGAGGAGGACAAAGACGCCGGAAAACGCTCCACGCAGGTCGTGGGAGATCGCAACGGCATGAACTACAAGCAGGTACAGCGGTATATCCGCCTGACCGAGCTTGTGCCGGATTTGCAGAAAATGGTGGACGAGAAAAAGCTGGCGTTCACCCCGGCGGTGGAGATCTCATTCATCCGCCCCAAAAATCAGAGGTATATCGCCGTGTCCATTGAGGGGCAGCAGTCCTCGCCCTCGCTGTCGCAGGCACAGAAAATGCGGGAGCTGGACAAGGACGGCAAGCTCAACGGTGATGTGATCGACGGTATTCTGTCGCAGGAGAAAAAGGAGGTAGACAAGGTGATCATCAATAGTGCGGAACTGGAAAAGTATTTCGGCAAGGACAAGTCCCCGAGGGAAATGAAAGACAAGATCATTTCTCTGCTGGATGACTGGAAGGCCAAGCAGCCGCCCGAGCTGGGCAAGCCCGAAAAGAAAACGGATCTGGAAAAGTGACCTTGGGACTTTTTGTCCCGAGGTCTTTCGTTTATGAATGGAGGTTTTTACAATGAAACGACCCCTCGCATATATTACCGCCGCAGGCGTAAGCAGCGACCACGAAAATACGAAGCTGGCGGCGCAGTATTGCCGCGCGGTGTATGAGGCGGGTTTTTCGCCTATCTGCCCCACGCTCTATCAGCCGCTTTTCCTCAATGACGCCGTTCCCGAGGAGCATAAGAGCG